>Ga0209269_1001550_pt1 | contig 11854 bp, 2 predicted proteins | sample MTBAKMMethaMetaG_FD_187455 | JGI IMG/M metagenome (GOLD analysis project Ga0209269, IMG submission 187455) | Enrichment culture microbial communities from Arthur Kill intertidal strait, New Jersey, USA, that are MTBE-degrading - MTBE-AKM (Arthur... | ecosystem: Environmental > Aquatic > Marine >... | reverse complement strand
TCGTCGGATCATAGGCTGACTGGATGTTGGCCAGGTAGGATTCCCAGGCGTAGAGGCCGTCGGGGCCGAGGTCGGGGGTGGCGTCGAAGAGGGGATCGTCGGGGTTGGCCGGGTCGGTGACGTCCAGTTCGCGGTGGTTGCCCCAGGCGTCGTAGAGGTAGGCGGCGGCCACGGCGCCGGGTAACGGATCGGCCAAGACGCCGGCAGTGCTCGCGGAGGCGATAAGGTAAAAAATCTTTCGCACATTTGTGGATGAGAAGGGGTAGTCCTCCGATCTGACGGAAGGTAAACTTCCGGTGCGACTAAACACAAACAGACAGGAGGACTACCGATGAAGTCTAGCAAAGAACGAGCAGAGAAGAAAGGGCGGCGGATGGGCGCGGTGGTGCAGATCGACACGGGCGAGATCCAGCAGCATGTGGACCAGGTGGTGCGGGATACGGTGGAGGAGACGCTGAACGCGATGTTGGAGGCAGAGGCGGATCGATTGTGCCAGGCGCAGCGCTACGAGCGGACTGCGGCGCGGGCGGACACGCGGGCGGGCCATTACGAGCGGACGCTGCAGACGCGGGTGGGCGACGTGGCGCTGAAGATGCCGAAGCTGCGGCGGCTGCCGTTCGAGACGGCGATCATCGAGCGGTACCGGCGGCGGGAGACGTCGGTGGAAGAGGCGCTGATGGAGATGTACCTGGCGGGGGTGAGCGTGCGGCGGGTGGAGGACATCAACGAGGCGCTGTGGGGGACGCGGGTGAGCACCGGGACGGTGAGCAATCTGAACAAACAGATGTACCAGCGGATCGAGGCGTGGCGGAACCGGCCGATTGCGGGGCAGTATCCGTATGTGTACCTGGACGGGATCTGGCTGAAGCGGAGCTGGGGCGGGGAGTACCAGAACGTGTCGGTGCTGGTGGCGATCGGCGTGAACGCCGCCGGGTACCGGGAGGTGCTGGGGGTGGCGGAGGGGCTGAAGGAAGATCACGCGAGCTGGCTGGGCTTCCTGCGGCATTTAAAAGCGCGGGGGCTGGCGGAGGTGCAGCTGGTGGTGTCGGACAAGTGCCTGGGGCTGCTGGAGGCGTTGGGCGAGTGTTATCCGACGGCGTTGTGGCAGCGGTGCGTGGTGCATTTTTACCGCAACGTGCTGGCGGTGGTGCCGCGGGGCAAGCTGGGCGCGGTGACGGCGATGCTGCGGGCCATCCATGCCCAGGAGGACCGGGCGGCGGCGCTGGACAAGAGCCAGGTGGTGGTGAGCAAGCTGCAGGAGTTGAAGCTGGGCCAGGCGGCGCAGGTGGTGGCCGATGGTGCGGCCGAGACGCTGAGCTTCTATGCATTTCCCCGGGAGCACTGGCGGTCGATCCGGACGAACAATCCCTTGGAGCGGATCATGCGGGAGATCCGGCGGCGCACCCGGGTGGTGGGCTGTTTCCCGGACGGCCAGTCGGCGCTGATGCTGGTGGCGGCCCGGCTGCGGCATATCGCCGGGAGCCGCTGGGGTGAGCGGCGCTACCTGAAGGTGGAGCGGCTGGAAGAGGCGAGCCTGGTGGCGGCGGAGGCGTGAGGGGCGGTACAGGGCGATTCGCTACGCTCATCGCCCTGTACCGCCGGATTGGAGGATACCCCATGAAATGTGCGAAAGATTCTTGACGCTACCTCAGTGTGCACGATGTCCCGCTATTTGATGGCCTTAAAACCGAGGGCGGTGTGCACGATGTGATGCAATATGCGACCGTTAAGTTGTGCACGATGTCATGCTATTTTTTTGTGCACGATGTCATGCTACTTCATAAAATGTGCAATAGATTCTTGACGCTACCTACCGGTTGCAGCGCAACCAGCAACTGGTCATCAACGGACCATGGATAGGCTAACTTTTACGGACAGGTGGGTGCTTCTCGGACGACCAGAAAGTGCTCTCTCTCATAAAATCCGTTCTACAGATCGAAGATCTTCAATCAAAGCATCAAACTGCGGAAGATAAAAGCCTTTATCAATACAAGCAACTTTTTTACGGTACTCTTCTTTCAATTTTTCATATTCGTCTCTCCCTACGAGTTGTGCGATGATCACGCCTGTTGATGCCCGCAACCACTCCATAGTGCGATGAGGTGTTTTCTTCAGAGGGTAATCATTCAAGAGATGGTCGATCGCTTCAAGCGATGAATAGGCACTATAATAAGGTAGAGCTATCGTATCAAAAACACTGAGTAGCTGCCTTGCGATGTTCGATATGGATTCACCACCTGTAAGCAAATATTGAAAATTCTTAGGTTTGTCCTCGAGACGCCAAATTGCAGCGCCAATCGTTGATGTCCATTTCTGATATCCAGGTTCAAAGCCAGAAGTGCGATGAAAAATCTTCTCGACTAATTCTATCCTCACTCCGATACCCGGCTCGATCAGTATCCCGCCTTTTTTATTAATACAACGAACTTGAAAATGATAAGCAACATCAACTAGAGTTTTTATGAACATTTCTTGATCAGAAATGTATACAAAACCATGGTTTAACAAAGATGGCGATATAGTTCCAATCAATTGTTTTTGAAGCCATTTCATCATCTTTCTCCATTGTTTTGACGTATTCTAATCAGCCTCTCAATGATTGAGGGACGCACTACCCTTACTGGAGTGGGAGGAATTCTGATACCTGATGGAAATTCTCTTGAGCCTGTGCCAATGACCGTACCGCCGAATTTTTTAATTTCTGGATAACCCGCTCTTTGATTCGTAGTGAATCCTGCCTTTTCCGAACCTTTGGCCTCGGTCAACCTGATTCCACCGGTTACAGTGTTCCTGCTTGCAAAATCCACCTCAACCACGGTGCCACTTTTAGTTTGGATGCGGATATGATGGACCACATCATCATTGATTTGCTGAAGAACATCCCCAACCATTTCTTCAAATGGACCTCCAGGACGTAATTCCCCTCCTTCTTTTGGCAGAAAGCGACCATGGGAATCTCGTAGTTGTTCATATGTCGCAACATTTCGGACTTGTCCTTCATCGACTAATGACGTCGCCGCGACGGAACCAGTGGTTTCGAAGCGCGGACTTGGTGCGGCCGTTGTCTGTGCGCCACCGCCAGGATTCCTCGGTGCGCTCTTTTCAATGATCGTTTCGGCCTGGGCTGTTGCAGACCGTGAGGCCGAAGACGTTTCCTCCGTCGGAATCGTCCCTTTCGCCCTCGGCACTATTGTAGCATCTTCCACCCACACTTGGTCGTCCACCGCCCGGCCACCGGCGCGTTGATGGACTCTGCCACCTCCACCGCCCCGACCGGAATTAGCGGACGATTCCGCCATCTTGAGGAAGGCGGCTCCCCCGACAATATTGCCGCTCAGCCGGGACATGCGGCGATTGAATTCGTCGTATCCGATCCAACCCGCCCGGTACGCGCGGTATTGCCCGATCATCGCCTCGCTGATGCCCCCCAAACCCAGCGTCGCCAGGTTGGCCTCCAGACTGTACAGACCCTCCAGCCCGGTGGTCAGGCGGGATGTGCCAGCAGCCAGGCGGGCCTGTTGGGCACGCGCAGTCATGCTATGAAAGCGCAGATGTTCGGCATACATCGGATAATCGGCGGTGGTCTGGTGAATGGCGACTCCGCCCATGATCACCATATCCACAGCCAGATTGACCGGTTCGGCCACCACCTCGCCGAGCCCGGTGAGAAACTCCACCGTGGCGTCCTTGACACTGATACACCCGGTTAGATCCCGGTAGGTCAACGGGCTGCTGTTAGCGTACAGGTAGCGGTGCAGACTGGTTGGCGTCTCAATATCACCGAGATAGGCATCTGTAGCTGAGAATCGTCCGATTTCGGGATCGAAAAACCGGGCTTTAAAGTAACAGAGGCCGGTTTCGGGGTCGAATTCGTGCCCAGTGTATGTGAGCCGGTTGAAATCCTGGGTAAAGGCGGACTGGATATCGTCGAGGTAGTACTCCCAGGCGTAGAATCCGTTCTCGTCCAGGTCGGGCCAAGCGCTGCAAGCGCCGTCGACGTCCAGTTCGCGGTAGTTGCCCCAGGCGTCGTAGAGGTAGGATTGTTCAACTGCCCCACTATCGTCAGTCAGATTGACAATGGAGCCCAGAGCAGCGAGGTGGTAGCAGACGAGGATCGGGGCTGGGGGCTCGAGGCTCGGGTCGAAAGATTCGGCGGCGAGGAGAGCCGTGCCGTAGAGGTACTGGCGCGCCTTGAGCAGGCCGTCGGGGGCTGCCGGATCGATGGGATCAGGCGGTCCGTCCGGGTCGGGCGCGTACTCGGCCAGCACCGCCGCCCCGTTGTAGACATATAGCCGGTTATCGGAAGGGACAGGGCCGCCGGCCCCGTCGCCGAGGCACACGAACCGGCCGTCCTTGCGCACCCGCCGGCCGGCGTAGTCGTAAGTGAACTCCGCCATCCGCTCGGTCACATCGGGCTCGCCCCCCTGCCCCGCCACCGTCCGAGCAACCTGCCGCAGGCGCCCGGCGGCGTCCCAGGCGAACGCCAGCCGCAGGCGCTCGTCCACCACCGTGCCGTCGGGAGCGAGCTCGCCGATGATCCTGGCCGTGGTGTCGCCGGCGGCGTTGTATTCGTAGCGGACGCTCCGGCCGGGCGTCAGGTTGTCCAGGACAAACGCCAACTGGTTCTGATCGGTGTAGTGATACGCCCGGTCCTTGATCGCCCGGAGCGGATTGCCATCTCCGTCCAGCGCCTGTTCGAACTCGGTCAGCCGGTTGCCGGCCCCGTCGTAGGTGTACGCCACCCGCCGCGCCGGAGCGTCGGGCCCGGCCGCCGGGCAGGTGACCGCGATCAGCCGGCCGAGGTTGTCATAGGCGGAGCGGGTTTCGCGCGCCGCCGCCCCCCACATGGGGTCGGCCGCGCGCCGGGCCGGCGTGGCGTTCCACTCCCGCATGGCAGTGCGGTTGCCGTCGGAATCGTAATCGTACTCGTAGCGGCTCACCAGTTCGCCGGCGTCGGTGCGGGTATCGATGGACTCCACCCAGCCGTTGTCCCGGTAGGCGTAGCGGGTAACGACGCCGTTGGCGAAGGTGACGGACTCCACCAGGCCGTCGGGGAAGTAAGTGTAGCCGGCGATCTCGGTGGAGGATTTGTCACCACGAAGCCACGAAGGACACAAAGCCACTTTTGGATCATGTCCAGAACCCGACAAACCCGGGGCCGGCGGTTCCACGAAGGGACGCGGCGGACCGACCGGGTCCTGATGGCCGGCGGGGAGCAGCGGCCGGGGCGCGGCCGGATCTTCCAAGCGCCGGTCCGCGGCCGGGTCCGTCCCCTGGCGACCCGGGTGCAGCCGGTTGTTCGGGAGATCCGCCTCCGGGTCCGGATCTCCGTCGGAATCGCTGCCGGTGTCGTCATCGGACGACGCGCGGTCACCGCCGGCATCAGCACTTCCCGCCCCACGATCCGCGACGGATGCCGTCGCGGCGGCTTCCGCGGCCGTCCGCTTGTCGGCGGTGTGGCGCGTGACGCCCACCAGCCGGTGGGCGGCGTCGTAGCGGTAGGCGGCCGATGGCGGCGCCGCCGGCAACTGCCCCGGAGGCGGGGCGGACCACTCGCCGGGGTAGCCCACGCCGGTCCGCGACCCGGCCCGGTCGTACCAGAACGCCGTCCGGGTGCCCCAGCGGCCGTCGGTCTGTTCCTGGACCCGGTCCAGGGTGTCGTGGACGTAGCGGGTGGTGTACGCCACGCGGCGCCACGGACCCTCGGCGCCCTGATCTTCCCCCGCACCCACGTCCGCCAGCTCCGGACGGACCCACGCCGTCTCCGCCACCCGCACCAGATTGTCGTTGTCGTCGTAGGCGTACCGCGCCGCGAGGGGCACGTCGGGCAGACCCGCCACGTCCGCGCCGGGCCAGGTCCACGACTCCTCGGTCATCCGGTTGCGCCAATCGTAGGCCAGGGTCCGCTCCCGCCCGGCCGGATCGGCCGCCGTCACCAGGTTGCCCACCGCGTCGTAGGCGGACGCCCAGGCCGCTCCGGTAAACGGCACCGTCGGCCGGCCCGCCTCGAGACCCGGGATCTCGCCGGCGGCCCGGTCCCACTGGCGGTATGCGGTCATCCGGTCCCACGGGTCGTAGACCCGCTCCACCACGCGGCCGGCGGCGTCGATCTGGAACCGCACCGGTCCGGCCAGGTCGTACACGTACCGGGTCGCCGCCGTCACCGCGGCGCCGTCCTCGGCCCCCTGCACCACCCCGGTGAGCCGGGATAGCTCGTCCCAGCCGTACAGCGTCCGGTGCCCCGTGGGCGACACCACCGCGCTCCGCCGGCCCAGGCCGTCATACTCGGTGGTGGTCTTCAGGACATCGGCGTCGGTGGCGCTGACCTGTTCGTTCCGGCCGTTGTAAAAGTAGGTCCAGGCCGCGTGCACCCCTTCCCCGTACTTGGCATCCAGCCGCGGGCTGTATTCCCGGACCCGGTTGCCGGCCGCGTCGTAGTCGTACCGCCACCGCGCCGTGGCTTCGGTTTCGGACGTCGCGCCGGATCCGGCGTCGGCCAGCCGCAACCCGGTGGTCTTCTCGACCATGCGTCCCGCCGCGTCGTACGCCTGCCGGATGGCGGCGTCGGTGGCGTCGCTCTCCACCACCAGCCGGTTGTCGGAATCGTACCAGCGCCGCCACAGCGTCATCGCGTCGGTGATGCCGCCGTAGCCGGTCGCCGCGTCGTAGAGAGCCGCATCCACCGCGCCGCGGCTGGCCGCGATCTCGCGGTCCAGCGGATCCAGCACGATCCGGGTGGGCCGATCCAGGGCATCCCACTCGAGGCGCTGGAGCAGGTGGTCCAGGTAATCGATCTTGACCGGCCGCTCGCCGCCCGCTGGCTGCGCCGCTCCGGCCTTGCCGCCCGCCGGCCGCTGCTCCACGGCCTCGCGGAACTCGGTCATCCGGCCCAGCGCGTCATAGCCATAGCGGCTGACCACGCCGCGGCGGTTCATCTCCAGCACCTTCCGGCCGCCGCCGTCGAAGCCGAAGCGTTCCTCGCGCGGCAGGCCGCCGTTTTCCGGGAACACCGTCCGGAATTCCCGGCCGGTGGCATCCAGCTCGTGGCGGGTGACCCGGTCCATGGCGTCGGTGTCGGTCCACCAGGCGGCGCCGTCTCCCGAGACCGCGAACGGGCTGTAGGCGTACCGGTGCTCTTCGGTCCAGGCGGGCTGGCCGTCGGTCTCCCGGCGCAACCGCTCGGTCACCGGTCGGCCCACCGGATCGTACTGGAACTCCGTGAGCAGAACCTGATCTCCGGCCCGGTCCACCTGGGCCGCGCGCCGGCGCACGGCGCCGTCCCTGAAGAACGCCTGGTCGATCCGGAACCCTTCCGGATCCTCCGTCCGGACCAGCCACCCCGTGGGCGCATGCCAGAACCGGGTCCGCCGCCCCAGCGGGTCGGTCTCCTCCCGCCGGTGGCCGAAGGCGTCATAACGGACCTCGGTCACCAGGTTCAAGCCGTCGGGATCCACCTCGCGGCGATGGAGGCGGCCGTGGGCGTCGTGGAGCGTGCGGGTGCGCACGCCGGTCTGGACGTTGGTCTCCTCGCTCCACTGACCGGCGCCGTCGGCGTAGGCGTAGGTCCAGGCGTAGGTGTTCCGCCCGTCGGCGTCGCCCAGGGCGTCGCCGGCGGTGCCGATCGTTTTCTGCAGGGGCCGCCCGGCCGCATCGTAGCGCAAGCGCGTCCAGCGGCCGCGGGTCAGGTCCCGCTCCTCGACGGGATTCCCCGCCGGATCGTAGTCGGATTCCACGACCTGCCCCAGGGCGTTGGTGACGGCGATCCGCCGGCCCAGCGCGTCGTAGGCGTAGGCCGTCACTCCCCCCGCGAAGTCCGACTCGGCGACCACCCGCCCGTCGGCGTCGTAGTGCCAGAAGCGGGCCCAGCGGCCGTCCGCCTCCGGCGGACGCGCCACCGGTTCGGCCGGCGCCCCGTCGTCCGGGCCCACCGGACCGGCGATCTCCCAGGCCAGTCGGCCGTGGCCGTCGTAGAGGAAGCGCCGCAGCCGTCCGGCGGCGTCGCGCTCCCACGCCTTCCTCCCGGCGAGGTCCCAGCCCTGCCGGTGGACGATCCGTCCGTTGACCTGGTGCTCCCGCTCCAGTCCCCGCTCGTCGTAGAAGAAGGCGTGGTGCAGCGGCCGGCCGTCGTCGGGCGTGACGGTCTCGGCCCGGGCGACCAGGTTGCCGGTGCGGTCATAGTCGCTGGTCTCCCGCAGGATGATCGGGCTGCCGTCGACCGGGTGGGGGAAAGTCACCTGGCGGCTCCGGACGCGGTCCAGGCTGTCCAACTCCACCTGCTCGTCCAGACGGGCCAACGAATGGCCGATTTCCTCCACCAGCCGCGTCCGGACCTGGCCGCCGGGATAGTAGCTGGTCGTTTCCAGATAGTCGGGCGTCGACCCCCCGCCCAGGCCGTCGGTCACGCGCACGGCCACCGGCCGGTGGTACGCGTCGAAGCGCCGGTGCTCCTCCCGGCCCTGGGGGCCGCGCTCGTACGCGCACTCGCCCCAGTCGTTCCACTCGCGCCGGGTCACCCGGCCCGCCGGATCCACCATCCGGGCGGGGCGCCCGTGCCGGTCGTGGTTTTCGAAGCGGGTGGCGCCGCCGCGGGGATCCACGGTTTCCACCAGGTTGCCGGTGGCGTCCCAGTGGAACCGGGTCTGCAGATCCAGGCAGTCGTCGCCGCGCCGGAACGTGTGGGCCAGCCGGCTGAACGACCGGAGCCCCGCGGGGAGCCCCTTCCCCAGCCCCTGGGCCGCCTCGGCCGGGACGTCCTCATGCACGGCCGTCACCCGGCCGCGCTCGTCCAGGAGCCACCGATGGATGGCGCCGGCGGGGGTGATCTCCAGGATCTTGCGGTTGAACGCCTCGTCGTAGAGGAATTCCCGCACGAGCGGCTCGGCGCCGGCGCCGGCCGGATGCTCGGTGACCCGGATCTCGTTGCCGCCGGCGTCGTACTCGTGGCGCACCGTCCGCCCGTCGGGCAGCTCCTCGGACTCCTTCAGCAGTTCGCGCGCGCCGGTCCGCCAGGTCATGCGGGTGACGCTGACGACCGGCTCGGTCGCCCCCGGCTCGGACGGGTCCATCGTCACCGTCCGGCGGATCGACTCCGGCGCCCCGAAGTCGTTGAACGCGTATTCGGTCGGGTGGCCTTCCGGATCCTGCACGGTGGTGCGCCGGCTGCGCCGGAGACTGTCGTCACCCCACAACTCGTAGGCGTAGGCGTACGCCACCGCCCCGTCCACGCCGAGGCGGAGGCGGGCCACCCGTTGGCCGTCGGAGTGGAAGAGCGCGTCCGGCAGGTATTCGATCTGCACGCGGTTGTCCGGATTGGGACCGAGAATCTCCAGCAGTTGGTGCCGCCGCCGGGCGTCCGCGTCGTCGCCGTACCGGTACTCGGTCACGATCGGTTCGGTCTCCCCCCCGGCGCCCGTCAGCCGGACCTCGGCCAGGCGCCGGCAGGGTTCGTCGTAGGCGTAGGCCGCCGTCACCCCGATCTGTCCGTCCCGGTTCACCAGGCGGGCTTCCCGCAGGCGATGGCCCAGGAACACGTCTTCCTCGTCGTAGGCGAACTCGATCCGGTTGCCGGAGCTGTGCTCGATCCGCCGCACCAGGCCGGGCTCCACGGCGTCGTAGATCCAGGTGAGCCGGTTCCCGTCCAGGTCCTCGATGAAGTGGATGTTGGTGGTGCCCGCCAGATAGCCGCTCTCCAGCGGCGAGAACGGATCCCGGAAGTGGTACCGGACCCTGGTCTTGGTGTAAAAATCAAAGCTGCCGTCCGGATTGGGCGTCAACTGGCAATGGAATCCCCGCTGGGGCACCAGCCGGCCGTTGATCCGCCGGAAGCGGATCCCGGAGGCGTCCCCCCCGCAGATGATGTAGTTCTCGGAGTCCTCCCGGACCAGGGCGATCCGGCTGGACATCTCCCAACCCGGGCCGGCGGTCCCCTTCGGATTGAAGGCGCCGCTGGCCCAGGTGCGCTGGAGCGCCAGATCCAGGCCCTTGTCCTCCAGAAACAGGTCCTGCCGAGCGTGCATCAGGAAACCTTCCGACAGATCGACACCCTGGACGAAGGTCTTGCCCACGCTCAGGGACCGGGCCGAGTGATAGCCCACCCGCAGGACACCGCTGAAGGTGTCCGTGACGGGCTCACCGCCGGCCATGAAGTTCAGGGCCTCGACCTCGAGCTCGAAGCGGTAGTCCCCCGGATCGGCGAACACGCTGGCATCAGGCATCTGCCCCGGCGGGAAGATGCTCACCGACTGCAATTTGGTCAGCGCGTCCGCGTTGTAGACCGTGCCGATGGGCCGCTGATAGATCTCGATCTCGGCGGCGTCCACCGACCGGTACAGCCGGGCCGCCAGCACCCGGATGGGAAAATTCGGGATGAAACATACCGGCGGAACCTGCTCCCGCACTTCGATGCCGCCGGTTTCCTCGAACAACTCCCGGGGCATGGCTTCGATGGAGTAGGCCAGAAAATGGGTCTTCAGTCTCAGCAACTCCTCGAAACCGACCTGGACCGGAGGGGACTCCAGTACCTGATCGGAGCCCTGCCCCATGATGCTGACGCCATCCAGGCGGACCCAACCGCTGAAATCGGCTGGCAACTTCTCGGGCGGCAAGCCGCAGTACCGGTCGAGACTGCGCGGCTGGTAGGCGGTTCCGGCCGGGATCAGCACGCAGCGCAGATCCGGAACGGCGGAGTCGACCTGGTGGAACTCAAAGGCGGCCTCCTGCGCCGTCATCACGACGCTTTCCGTCTGCCCGGTAAACTGGGGCGGATTCACCTGGTAATAGAACCGGATGTCCGCCGGTACCTGGTGCAGAATGATCTGGCTGTCGTCGACATCCGGCCGTTTGACCACCGGCACCGTCAACGTGTACACCGGAGCGTGAGCATCCGCAAACCACTCCATCCCCACCAACTCGGGGACCAGATCCATGGCCACCAGCGCCACGCCCCCCTGCCGGCCGAGGCCGGGCGCCGTGTAGATCAGTCCGCCGTCGACAACCGCCCGACCCGGAATCAGCCCGTCCACCGCGATGCGACGGGAGAGAACCGGTTGTCCGTCCCGAAAATCCGACAGTTGCACCCGGTACATGCCGCCGGCGGCAAGCAGATACACGCCCGCCCGCCCCACCGCCAGATCCACCAGTCCGCCTTCGGGGACCGGTTCCGTACGGAGATGGATGAGGTTCAGGGCCTGCGACTCGATGGTCAGCCCGAACACGTTCAGCGTCAACTGCCCTTGGCTGGACAGGTTCAGCGACACCACCAGCGGAGTGCGCCGCGCGTCACCCTGGGCGTCCACGTACGCGGACGGCGCGAAGACCCGCACATGCCGCGCCACGGGAACACCGGGCACCTCCGCCAGCAGCTTCACCCACGCCAGGCAGCCCGGCGCCGTCTCCAGATCCTGCCGGCCATCGTCTTCCAGAAAGGTCAACATCGAGCGCCGGGTGTCCCGGTTGTGACTGTCGGCCACCGCGACGATCCGCTGGGAACGGCCGCTGGTGTTCCCGTCGCCCGGCGGCCAGTCGAAGACATCCAGATCCATGCACAATCCCGGTGTCGGCAAGTTTTCCGACACCGACTCGTTGAGGCCGCGCTCGGGCAACAGGCACTCGGCCAGCGGCGGCAGGCCGCGCCCGGCCGCATCCCGGGTGGCATCGATCAGCCGGTTCAGCGAAAATGTGAACACCCCGGCATTGACGACCGCGATATAGACGTCATCACCCAGCCAGCGCATTCGCGCCGGAGACAATGCCGTCTGCGGCCGGGTCAGCGTGGCGGCGCCCATGAGCTTCAGGGCGTCGGGATGGCCGCGCAGCAAATCCCGGGTTGCCGCCGCATAGAACAGGAGGCCGGAGT
>Ga0209269_1001548_pt1 | contig 11883 bp, 8 predicted proteins | sample MTBAKMMethaMetaG_FD_187455 | JGI IMG/M metagenome (GOLD analysis project Ga0209269, IMG submission 187455) | Enrichment culture microbial communities from Arthur Kill intertidal strait, New Jersey, USA, that are MTBE-degrading - MTBE-AKM (Arthur... | ecosystem: Environmental > Aquatic > Marine >... | reverse complement strand
TACTTCCCCCACCCTGTTCGATGGGTTCAATGTCCTTCCGATAGGATCCGCCAGCGGGATATGTATAGATTATCCTGCGAAGATGAGCAATCAAATCGGGGCGGCCAAGCGAATAGAGAATTGTATCGTGGATGGTGCCGGGCAGAATGTCGATGAAACATATGGTATAACAATTCAGCCGTATGGCGGAAGAACCGTAAAGAATGTTGAGATCTTGAACAATACAGTGCGTAATTGTTGGCGCGATGGAATATACATCTATCCTGGTAATGAAGCCCTGCCCAATGTAGTTTCCGATGTCACGATTCGAAACAACGACTGTTATCTGAATGGAAAATCTTCGACGTCAACGGGATCTGGTATCAAACTCAAGAATCATGTTGTTCGGGCATACATTGAATATAATTACGTTCACGACAACTATGGGACAGGAATTGTCTTTGATTCTGCGGAGATGGTGCCTACCGGCCCGGAAGATTGTACGGTCAGATATAATCTCGTAATGAACGGGAAGTCTGCTGGGGACAGATACGCTGTCTGGATTCTAAACAACAATGCCAATATGGCAACATCGCTTGACATTTATGGCAACATATTCTGGAACCCGAATTTTGTAAGAGGTATCTCTGTGGCATCCGGTATTGATGCAACCTTAAAAATCTATAACAATATTATATACCAAGCCGGACCTGCGGTATATATTGATTCAAGCGCATCATCAATTGATCTGCGCAATAACATACTGGTTTCATCTGGCTCCAAAGTGGCACTGTTCGATAGGTATAACCGTGCAGGAACGCACGCATCGAATATTTACTGGAAACCTGAGGGGGGTAACTTGGTTTCGATCAACGGTGGACAAACAGTATATAATGCCGGGAATTTAGCATCCTGGGAACCAAGCGGGTTCTCAACCAATCCAAACTTCAGGAACGCGGATAATTTGCCAACTGGATTCTTACCAAACAACATGCCCAATACAGATGGCCTATCAATTGCGTCTGGTGACGCGATTGGTCATGGAACAATTCTGGAATTCCCCTACGATTCTTCGATAAATGGAGTGATTCGAGGCACCATATGGGACATAGGTGCGTACCAAACGCAACATGAATTTCCCTCCGTTGTCCAGATATTCTCTTTTTCAGGGCTGCTTGAAAGGATCAAATCGGGTATCTGGAATATTACGGAACCTATCCGGAGTTTGTGGTAATCTATAGATATCTTTTTTATCGCGGAGGAAACTGAATGAACCATCACTCGGAAACATTACCTCTTGATAAAAACACGCACGATCACATCCTTCATACCATTCGCCATTAATGTACCCCCCTGTCAAGAAGAAATTCGTGAACAGGTGAAGGGAATCAAACTCAAACTCAATTTCTATAACCTAATAAAAAATGATTGGATTTATTCGATTTTTTTACGTACGAACCAGTTTTTTATAAAGCCTTAAAATATACCTTATTCTCAGGGCCACTAAAAATTATAAGAGCAAAGTATTATATTTTCGATACCACAAAAAAGTTGTCTGTTATTGTATCAAACCAAAAACCCCGAAAACAAATTACGAGGGAAGAATGGAAAGCATTAGTGTCCGATAGCAGGTCTTGAATCGGAACACCATTGTGCCAATTTTTCTTTTGTAATAAAATAAAAAGGTTGTAATCATGATGGAAAAGTTCAGAATGCTTTGTACAATATTTCTGGTATTGGGGTGTTTTATTGCAATAACATATGCAGTAACGGTTGTAATAATCAATCCGACCGATCTGAGTATCATTGGCGTCACCGTACCTCCATATACGACTTCCGGGGGGCAGGTCCCCCTGACAGCTACGGTGAAGAACGCGGGTAGTGGATATTCCTTTGATTCCAACTTCTATCTCTCAGAGAACAGGATCTTTGACCCCTCGGATTCGTATCTATGGGGCGAAAATACATCTGCGCTGACCCTTGGGAAGACCCAAATAACGAAACCTGACCTGGTCATCACCGGTGTTACCGTACCTTTATATACAGTTTCCGGGGGACAGGTCCCCTTGACAGCCACGGTAAAGAACGTGGGCAGTGGATATTCCTTTGATTCCTGTACCTACTTCTATCTCTCTAAGAATAGGATCCTTGATCCCTCGGATTCGTATCTAGGGAATGAATATACCTCTCCTTTATCTCCGGGAAGTTCACAGACGGTCTCCTATTCTGCATCCATTCCTTCAGGGTCTTCCGGAGCCTATTATATCCTCGCAAAAGCAGATGGCTCCAACGGTATCTCTGAAGAAGATGAGGGAAATAATATCGATTTCAGCAAGGCATTGGAAACATTTGTAATATCCCCACGGAATACATCCCATGCTGGAATTGCTCTTTCCTTTGACGACGGTAAATATATTGATGATTGGTATGCCATCCGGCTCATATTGCAGAAATATAATGCACATGCAACTTTTTTCATCTCAAATTTAGACGATGTCAATCAAAGCGACATCGAGAAACTCAGAATATTGCAGGCAGAAGGAAATGAGATTGCATTCCATGGGCGTTACCATCTGAAAGCTGAGGAATTTCTGCAGACTCATTCGGTCGATCAATATATGGATCATGAAATTATCCCAGGAATTGACCTCATGAAGAGCTGGGGGTTTAATCCGGTGAATTTCGCCTATCCATATGGATCTGCAGATCCTGCTGCAAATCAGGCATTGTTCGGATATTTCGGCCATGTCCGGGGTATTCACAACAACAACTGGAACGACGATGTATACTATACGTATGGCTCAAATACGCCCTTTATTGTGAGTATGGGGATAGATTTCAACTATGGCAATTCCGATGAATCCATCTACGCCGGGATTTTGAAGGCAAAGGTAAACGACAAGATTCTCTTGATATACGGTCATAAACCTGTTCCAAACAATCCCGGTCAATACGAGACGTCCTATGACAGACTGGAAAAGATATTACAATATGTTTCTGATAATAACATGAAAACCTACACGATAAGCGAAATGGATTAAACATCATTTTTTTGAAAATCATTCAATTTTTCCTAATTATTAGAAAGATGTAAATCTGTTTGCACCAACCACCATCGCTATAAGTTCGAGCAGGGAAAGGTTTATATAAACGGGATTGAAGACCCTGGATTTTACCAAGGAACGGTTGAATAAGCATCACGGCATTTCACAAATGAAATTCCCTTACGACGTTAATCATATTCTACCACGTAGTATCCAAAAATAGTGTTCTAAGTTTTTACATCACGTATTCGTTTAAGCCATATTTCTCTCCAGAAGTGAAAACAAGCACGGTCACATCCATCATGATGTTCACCATCACAATATACCCCCTCAAGGAGAATCACAGGTTTCTTTAATTTTCTGACTTCTGCTGTCGATTCAAATTCTATTATCTCAGCCATTTTAAAAACTTTATATTTCTTCCCACAGAATCTTTCCATTTCCGGCATGAAATACAAACCATCATATTTTTGTCTCTCATCCAGTGTTCCAGAAATTTCTTCAATTGAATTTATCTGTACCCATTCACCAGGTTGAATGTTTAAACTATCATTTTCTAAAGGGGGTGAAATTGTTGTAGAGGTCTCATCGTTCATCCTTTTTTTTGGATGTAAAATGTCGTTTAGATTAGAAAAAATAGATTCTTTTAATTTGAGCACAATTTTTCCATTACTTGAAGATATTGAATAATCAGCCACATTTCCTCCATCGGTTTTATAGAGCGAATTGCAGAATTTATAGGCTTTTCCCATCTTATATCACCAGTGACTCATCTGACATATCCTAGTTGGTTTCCTTTTTATATATTTGTCGATAGTATATGTTTTGTCGATAGTATCTTTTTAGTACATCTTCCTCAACATATTGTTTGTATACAAATATTTTTCAAGATTTTTGGGTAATTATCGTGTAACATTATTGATGATTTCTGTAATTTTATGAATTTCTTCATCAATGAATGAGAGATAAAAGGACACAGGGATTATATTTTAATGGATTATTCAGATATCTCAAATTTTTCAATGAACTTAAAAATCTGATACTCGCAATTATAATTTCCAACTTCGAATTTTTTCTATAGGTCCTTTATTAATTCTTAATTGATTCACCTGATCAATGTCTGGTAAAGAATCGGTTTAAGAACCGTTGAACAATACAGCAGGGAAGAATAACTTCGTCGCATTGGTGGCTGTTTAAAAAATCCAATCCTGTTTCCAGTGAATTCCTTCTGAAGATTATTGCATTCTTTATTGTACCCTCCCAAACACGATGGAGAAAAAACATACCCCAATAACATCTTTTAAGTGATGAAAAGAAATTTTAATATTCCTGGAAGGGCACGGAGCTATTCAGAGGGACTTTTCCACTCTGTATCAGATACCCGTTTAAGCCATACCTCTTTCCAGAAGTGAAAACAAGCGCGACCACATCCATAATGACGGTTTCCGTCACAATGCAATCCTTCAAGAAACACGGTTGGGCTCTTTAAATTCCTTATTTCCCCTGTCGCTTCTAATTTAATTTTCTCCACTCTTTTGAAAACCCTAAATTTTTTACCACAGAATTTCTCCATTTCCGGCATGAAATAAAGGCCTTTATATCTTCTCAATTTGTCCAATGTTGCATAAATTTCATTAATTGATAGGACCTGTACCCATTCTCCTGGTTGTAGATTTAAAACTTCATTTTTTGATACGTCAGCATCTACCGCATTGTAAATTTTTTTGGGATTTCCAATGGACTGTATTTTGTCAATTACATACAGTTTATATGGGTGAATTTTATGTTGTATTCGAAGGGAAACAGGATATGTACATCCCTCCATTACATCCGAATATAAAAAATTACATCCTTGGTTATTCTTCTCCATTTTTTATTTCACCAACTAAATTCGAACTTACGTGAGACTTGAAAGCCTTTTTAAGGTGATTCAAGACTTTATTCGGATTTTATCGTTTATTGTTTAAAAATATATTCTTTATCAGAAATCCTGATAGAACCATTTGTGTGATAAGATACCAATTCTCCCAACCGTTTTGCCGATCAGATCCAGAAAACGGAATACCGACGAGAGGTTGGTGGTAAGGAACTATATTAATAATGAGATATTTCAAGGTAAATTGAAAGAGGTTTCCCAAGGCTGACTTCAAATAATCCTTTCATAATATTAATAAGACACTTAGGATAATCACTGGATGTTGTGGTCTGGGGAGAAATACCATCGACGTAATTGAGAGTTGTCAATCACCATCTTCTGGCACAACAGGCGCATGAATAGCTCGTGGGCATACCTTATTTGAGGAGATCCTGTGCTACAGTGAGGAACAGGTAGCGTGGATTCCAGCAGTGAAGAAATATCAGCGAAACCGATAGTATGAGCGACAGTGGTCTTGAAGCAAGAATCCTTAAACGAAATGAATACCCGATATGGGATGATTTTGTTTTGAAATCCCCTCAAGGGACTGTATACCACCTTCCTGATTATTTACAGCTGTATGCTGAAGCCTCCCGGAGTAAATTCAATATTTTTGGTTGTTTTAAAGGTGAGAATCTTGTTGGGGGGTGTTCCTTATTTATCAAGAGAGGGAGAGAACTCAAAATTTATGCAACATCTAGTGGACCATATACCCCTTATGGGGGATTCGTACTGCCTAAACCGAATACAGATAACGTGCGAAAAAACGAGTTGCAGTTTAAAGAAATTTTGGATACGCTCTGCGATATTATTGAGGGAGAGAATTATTCTCGTATATCAATAAACAATTCTCCTGATTTTATGGATATTCGGCCTTTCCTGTGGCGTGGCTGGGAAGGGCATGTGGCATATACATATTACATAGATTTAGATAATTTAAATTATAATAATTTTTCAAGGAGTCTTAAAAGAAAGATCAAGGAAGCTACTACATCAGGTTATTGTACGGAGAGTACCAGAGATCCTGATCTCCATTATGAATTGACTGAAAAAGTATACCAGCGACAAAGTCTATCCACGCCTTTTGATGCAGCTTTTTTTAAAAAAATAATTGATTTCATGGAGAAGAGAAATTGTGGAAATATGTGGGTCGCAAAAGATAAATCCGGTGAAGTTGTAGCATCGTGCATCTGGATTTGGGATAATAAAAGAGCGTATACCTGGAGTGCTGCATCCAATCCTGCATTCCGGGATACTGGGGCGAATCAGCTCTTATTTTTTAATTTTTTATTAGAATTAAAAAATTCGGGAATTAGGCAGATTGACTTTATGCAGGGGAATATGCAACGTTTAAGCTATTATGCAACCCAATTTAATCCAGTTTTAGTACCGAATTATGTGATCAAAAAACACAGTCTATTTTCTAATTTTTTGAGAATATTATATGAATATAAGAAATATAAATTTTGAAGAATTTTTGTTTTCTAATCTCTGCCATATTGACAGGGTTCAGGCAAGTGCAATTACGCAAAATCCAACCAGCAGGCTTGGATTACCGTTATCCCTAATCGTGTAATGAACCAACCACATTATCGTTCGTTGACAAACTCACATTCCATACATAAGTTACCTTTATAAAAAAACCAGTAATACCCACGGGGGATGTATAAGAACAGCTATTGAACAATTGATCAGGTGGACATACGAGACTCATATTGAGTTAACCATATTCCACAATTTATTGTTCTGTCTGCATGGCAACCCTGGAAGTGAAGTTTGAAATTGCTTTTAAGTCTAGGAAAACGAGGACTAAGTACATCGCAAACATAATTATTGCATAAACGGTTAAGGTATACATAATAGAGAATAACAGAAAACGACTGATATAAAATCCGATAATTATCGCACAAACCCGTATAACATCCCAAATCAGCATCCAGTGATTATATCCGTACAAAGGCAATCTTGTTATTGGAGATACCGTAAACTGAGGAATTACCATCAGAGCTAATGGGAGGCAGTACCACCCTGCATCAGTCCATGATTCGCCAAAAATTATTGGGGTTATGAAAGGTGCAATCAGTGCAATTCCCCCAATCAAGGGAATGGCAATGAGGCACAAATCTTTAAACGTTTTTAAGTAGTAGGATCTCATGCCAAGATAATTTTCTCGAACTAGCTTTGAAGATTCCCCGATAAATACTTGTGATAACGAATAAGAAATTAAACTGGCGGGTAAAACCATCAGGTTACTAGCAAGCGTATAGAGGCCAACAGTCTCGGTGTCATATATTGCCAGTAGCATGAGTATTGGAAGTTGTAATGAAAGGGTATTTACAATCTGTTGAGGGAGAGTAAATAACGGAAAATTTTTATATTCTTTTGCGACTGATTTTATTCCATCAAAAGAGATTTTTTTCAAGTTTTCCTCCTCTATCTTCCACATTGCTCGTGAGAAGGTTCCGATCCCGGCAATCTGAGAGATAATGTACCCGATTATCAGACCAGGTGGCCCGTAAGAGAACAACCCGAAAACGATTTTGGACACCGCTCCACTTACACTCTGGTTTATTCGTGTAGCTCCAATTCTTCGATAATCTCTCTGCCGTATTGCCCAATAGTTGAGGATTGTATACAGTCCCACGCCGATGAAACCAGGGATTAACAACCATAAATACAGGCCGAGAGTGTCCAACTGGAAATAGTCAATCAGGATGTCTTCTGCAAATAGTACTAAAAATGTAATTGCGATTGATGTTATTATAAGTAAAATGATGCATAAGGCAAAGAGGTTTGCAGCAGTTTCCTCCTTTTTTGGCAGTGTGTATGCAAACTCATACCGCAAGGACGCAACAACAACAATTATCGATAATGTTGAAGAATAAACACCGAGAATACCAAGATCTGAGGGACTATATAATCGTGTAATAATTGGGAGTGTGGCAACGGTGAAGAGCTGAGCTACGACGACACTGCTGCCGAGAATGACACCGTGCATATATAAAGGATTATTTGAAATAAATCGTATAAGGTGTGCAAAGATCGGATTTCTTTGTAATAGAATTTTGGGAGATTTCATTTTATGCTCATCATACTCAATACACAAATAAATATAGATCTGCCATAACTGGCGGTGATGGAAATCCCTTTGCATAACAAGTGAAAACCCTTCTTAAAAGTCCCATAAGTGAGGAGTTATCATGATCAGTGACCACAGAATTGATACGAGGTAGGATATCCCGACTCCAGACCTCCAGCATTTCAGTGATCTGCTATAGAATAGGACGATCTCATGAAAGGAGCTCAAGGCTGATTTCAGAAATCAGAGCACCGCAGAAAGCAACCGTAACAATAAATAAGTTTTGTGGAGTGAGGCATCAGAAGGCAAGGGTTATTACAATCCAGAGGGACTGATATGCTCGTATCGACAAATTAATACTCGTCAAAAAAATATGTCGATAATAATTCTGAAACATTCATGACATCTTCCATGAGAGAATATTTACAAAAAGATCCGGAAATCTGGGATCTTTTTACAAGGAAAGAAGAGTATCAATCTACGATACGCGATGGGTATGACCGATTCCCGTATTACGCGAGTACATCTCGAAAAATTTTCGAGCCACGTGTTTCGAAATATCTCATTGAACAGGGATATCACGTAGAATATCCAGATGACAAGCCATTTGCAGTTTGCCTGACACATGATATTGATGTCCTCTATGAAACCAAGGTAATCAAGAGTATTGCTGCACTACGTCAGCTTCACGAAGCAGATTTCTCTGGTTGCATAAATTACCTTGCACAGATGCGTTCGAAAAAATTGCCATGGTGGAATTTTTCAGATATCATGACACTCGAAGAACGCTATGAGGCGAAGAGCAGTTTTTATTTCATGGTGCAAGACTCGGGCGATCAGGATTATGCATATGATATCGAAGACTGTGAATCGATCATCGGAGAACTTTCTGATAAAGGGTGGGAAGTTGGATTGCACGGAGGGCATACTGCATATAATAATCCGGTGGAAATGAAGGCAAAGAAGCAGCGGTTGGAGAAAATTCTGAATAAAAACATAGTTGGCTACCGGAATCATTTCTTGCGGTTCCTGGTCCCAGACACCTGGGAGCACCTTTGCAGCGCCGGGTTTCTTTATGATACGACGTTTGGGTATGCGGACTGTGTCGGATTCCGGAACGGAATGTGCCACCCATTCAAGCCGTATAATCTTACTACACAACATGAAATTGATATTTTAGAGATTCCTCTTACCATCATGGACTGTACACTTGATGGGTATATGAAACTCGAGATCAGCAAGGCATGGGAGACTACAAAACAGTTGATTGACACCGTTGAGCGGTATCGTGGGGTTATTACCTTACTATGGCATAATACGTATCTAACTGGTGAAGAAAGAAAATTTTATGAAAAAATTTTGAGATACTGTGCTGATAAGGGTGCGTGGATGACGAGTGGGGAAGAGATCGCAAGATTTCAGGAAAATAATCCGATATTTTCCGATTAATATATTTTTTTTATTTTTTTAATCCAGTAGGAATGGCCTTGGTCAAAGATACTTATAGTGATTTAGTTGTCACTGTATACAACTATCACATCACTATCATAGATTTTATTTTTATTCTTCAAACCCCAAAAAAGGTCATGAATATTCTCCTCAGTCGGAAGGTAAGGATAAAATCCACTTTCAGGGTTAAGCTCATTAATATTTTTATTTAGTTGCATCCCTTTTTCAGTGAATTGTTTGTTGGGTATCACAATAATCCCTTCAAGAGATGACACTGTCATTGCATCTGGCATTATTTTTGATATGTAGTACGGCAAATCCAATGAACTGGATTTACTAAAATGTCTTTGGCTGAAAAATCGTGCAATATAGTAATCAGAATTGATTATTGATCCATAAGGTATGTGAGAAAGTATAAATTCAAACCCCATAATTTCTTCATTATTGAACCAGTAACGCCGGGACGCATCCTGTTCATAGTTGATTAAACCTACTCCTGATCCCGCATAAACTACAAAAAGTAGTAAAAGAATGATACTAATCAGTCGTTTACTTTGTATATTTGTAATAAAATATTGTAAAAATATGAGGATTCCAAATCCCATTACAATCGCCATAAAAGGACTTAAAAGAAGGTAAAAACGATAAAATCCGAGAACGACAATTGTCTGCCATAGTAGCCCTAATGGAGAGGGTATATATAAAATCATTGTTATTAGCGCGAAAATTCCAAAGACCGGTGCATATGAGGAATTTTTTTTATACAGAATAAATCCAACCCCAATGAATGAAAAAAAGATGAAAACACCCCAATCTATATAATTGATAAATGTCGTAAGAAAAGAACTTGATAATGCCAAACTTTCCTTAAAAACAAGTGTTTCTGTACTCAATAGTTCAATCCGAGGGACAATTGAAGTATTTATAAACGAATATGCCACAAAAATCCAATACCCAATGAAGAGTATTATGAGGAGGGGAAAGAGATTGTTCTGCAAATATCGCTTCTTCCCCCAAAACCACTCGCAAATCCAGAGTGTTCCTAAAAGCAAAATTATTTGAGGAGTGGATACTTGATGAACAAGTAGTATATAAATGGTGATCAGAATTAAAAGACTTCCGTAGATTAATCGCAATCGCTGATCATCTGAGCTACGAGAATCACCATATTTATAGAGAAGATATATAAAAATAAGAAAACCGAGAAAAGCCATGGTTCGCGATACGACGTATGCTCCATAATAAATTACTATTGACGATACCGAATATAAGAGACACGTGAGCAAAGCGACCTGCTGATTACGAAAAAATCGATCAAAAATATAGTAAACAAAGAAAGGTGAAATTGCAAAGGCTAAACCTGAGATCAGGAAAAGAGCCACTTTTATATCAAGATTTAAGAGAATTGACCCAGAGGCCAACCATATATGATAAAGAGGAAAATAAGTATTTGCCAGACTTAGGTCTGGGGGGATTATACTGCCAGAAAGCGATGTGACGGTTGCCAGAAAAATATGAGGGGAAACATCGGTAGCACCAAAATAATAAGGTAATTTTAATGTTGTATCATAAATTACGGTTAAAAGTAAAAGTACTATCTCGAATAAAATAATTCTACGAGAGGGACGTTCTGAAAAAATCTGTAGTAGAATTATACAATAAAGTATGGTGATAAGTGAAAGAAAAAGTATATTTCTTGCCGGAAAAATAAGCGCTGCTATAAAGCTGAAAATAAATAGTAATAAAAATCCTTTATCCAATAATCCTCGCTCAAATGAAAAAATAATACATGGTTTGTTGAGATCGATATCCTGTTCCCGGGCTTTTAATAAAATTATTACGGCAAGTATAGCGGGTATTGCAAGTATTAAAGCGATATTGATAAAATTTTGCTGATGCAAAATAATTGCGATTCCCAGACCAATAATCACGCCAATGATAATTATAAAAGGTAAAATTAGTGCAATAAAATGCAATATTTTACCCTTCAATAATGTTTGATTGTTTAGCATGAATCGTCCTTATTCCAGATATGTAAATGATTTTAATAAAGCCTTGTAAAAAATCTCCCTGGGGCAATAACCAAAAACTTCACCCTTTTACATAAGGCATGTAGAGTATCAATCGGAGTTTGATTTTTTTAGCTGATTTCTAAATTTTCTCGTTTTGAGCTCCGAACCTTCTTTTTAAAACTGAGAACGCTTTTTCAACCAGATTTCTCTGACTATGTATATTAGAATTGAACAATCGGGCACTGGATCTTCGATAGAATCCGTTGACCCTCTCTCTCTTTCCGTCTCTTCGGGGATAACAGAATCCGCTTTTACCTCATTGCGAATGAGTCATTGAAGATCTTCAGAACCCCGGTCCCTGTCAATGACATACCATCTGGATTTCCAGGATTAATGACACGATTA
>Ga0209269_1001547_pt1 | contig 11895 bp, 14 predicted proteins | sample MTBAKMMethaMetaG_FD_187455 | JGI IMG/M metagenome (GOLD analysis project Ga0209269, IMG submission 187455) | Enrichment culture microbial communities from Arthur Kill intertidal strait, New Jersey, USA, that are MTBE-degrading - MTBE-AKM (Arthur... | ecosystem: Environmental > Aquatic > Marine >... | reverse complement strand
TAGGTCTTCGGGAGGTCCTGTGGTAGAGACATTTTTCACATATTTGTACTGGTATGAAATATAGTGTTCGAACTACGGAGGGCGGATACCGGCCGAATCGCGGTGGCCGCCGGTCAGATCACCCCGGGAAGGGAATCAGGGATATGGGATTTCCTACAACAAACCTCTTCTGCCCTCCCGCCAAACCATTCAGGAAATGTCCAACCAGTTCGGGGACAGGCTCGCGGCCATACTTGCCCTCTCTTTTGTACTGATCGCTCCTGCCGTCCAGCCCCCCTGGGTCCTCTCCATTATGATCCTCCTCTTCTCATCGACCCTTTTCCTCATCAAAAAGACGAGATTCTTGGCGCTGGCCCTCATCCCTATCGCCATCCTCTACGGCCTCTCCCTCCTTCCCCTGCTGGTCTTCTCCTGCACCTTCACCATCATGGTCATGGGTGAACTGGCCTTCAAGTGGCCGGCCGGCCGGCTCCAGTCTTACCTCGCCTACATCATAGCTGGGTTTTCCGCCTGCCTGCTGGTGATGGTCTACCTGCAGGAGTACGTCCCGCTGGTACCCCTCTTCGGGGTGGTCGTGGCGGTGCTCCTGAAGGCCATCGTCCGGGAGCGGGAGGACGCCCTGCTGATCGAGGCACTCGGTATCGCCATGACCATGTACCTGATCTATGACCTGAACTACCAGGTGGACATGATGCTCATCGCTGCAGCGGTCGTTGTAGCCTTTGGCTTCGGCTACTTCTCCTACCGTACCAGGACAGCAGACGTGAGCGGTCTCTTCTCCGGTGCCCTGATCGGGATCATCCTGATCGTCTTTGCCGATATCCGATGGTTCCTGGTCATGCTCGCCTTCTTTATCATGGGCTCGGTGAGCACCCGGTACCGGTATTCTGAGAAAGAGCGGATGGGGGTCGAGCAGGCGAAGGGAGGAGCACGGGGCTACCTCAATGTCTTCTCGAACGGGATCGTCTCTGCAGCCGCCGCCGTGCTCTGGGGGGTGTCCGGAGACCCCCTGTTTGCCGCGCTCTTCATCGGCAGTGTGGCAACTGCAGCGGCAGACACCATGGCGAGCGAGATCGGGGTGACCGGCGGGGAGCCCTACCTGATCACCACGTTCTCCCGGGTCCCGGCCGGCACAAACGGCGGTGTGACAGTCCTTGGTGAAGCGGTGGGTTTCCTCGGGGCCCTCATCATCTCCATTCTTGCCTACATCATAGGGGTGATCCCCCTCCCGTACATCGCCGCCGGGACCATTGCCGGCTTCATCGGGACCAATATCGACAGCCTGATCGGGGCGGCGATCGAGAACCGGGGCGTCTTTGGAAACGCGGGGACCAATTTTGTGGCCACAGCGGGAGGGGGGCTCTGCGCCCTGCTGTTCGCCCTCCCCCTCGGTAGTTAGTACTTGAACCAGCGTCCTTTCTCGTCGAACTCTCCCTGGACGGGGACTGCAGCCGGCACCCCGGCATAGTCGCGGAAGAAGCAGGCCTTGAAGCTGTAGATCACGGAGATGACCAGGGTTACAGCGAAAAACGCGAGGAGTGCGCTCACCAGGATGCCGTCAGTACCGAGAAGTGCATTGAACTGGTCGAGGGAAAACGACTGGATCTCTGCAGCACTCATCGCCGCCAGGGGCTCGAGCCGGTCGTAGAGCGATGCGGTCCAGGCAAGCAGGATTGCGAAGCAGACGGCAATCACGATGGCGAGGGAGATGAGGTAGAAGACCAGGCAGGCCCGGCTCTGCTGGAGGACAAACTCCACGCTCCGCCGGACTGAGTCAAAGACCTTCCGCTCTTCGATGACCGCCGCAGCATCATAGAAGAAGGTGAAGAAGAGCACGGTGATACTGACGGCTACCAGCATGAATACCAGGGCGGTTTCGGCAAGCCCGAGTATGGTCAGCGGGATGAGCAGCAGGAACATGGTGAGGAGCAGCCCGAAAAAGATGACCAGGGAGGGGAGGAGCACCCGGAAATAGCCGGCAATTCCCCCGGCAACGAAGGATGAGAACGCCCTCCCCCCGGTCTTCACCTGGTGCATCAGCCCGGCAATAAAGAACGGGAAGATCACCATCTCGAGCACCCAGAGCCGTTCGGCGATAAAGGCGCCGGAGGAGAACTGGAGGAGGATGAAGGATGCGGAGAAGAGGCCGCCTGCTATTCCCGGTAGCCAGATCGAGGGGATGCGGAGCATAGCCACGGCGGAACGAAGCGATGCTGTAACCATGTTACCTGATCCGCGGCATGGCCACGATCTCCCGCACCTGGAGGTCGAAGAAGGATGCTGTGTGGGCCGGTCGTATGACACAGACGGTATCGGCACCGCTGTAAGTTCCGCCAACAGCGATGACCTCTTCCTCGACCCCGACCGCTCCCTGGTCGGCGGCGATCAGGACGCACTCCACGGCAACCTTCAGCCCGACGGCAACAATCCTGCGGAGTGCTTCAGCAACGGCCTCGGTGCGGGATCCCCCGCCCACTTTCGGGGAGCGGGAAAATGACCGCTCGAGCCCTGAGAGGACATGGGTCCCGGTAACGATCAGCACCCCTGCATCCAGGAGCTTCTCGGCAGATTCAGGATCAAACTCCCAGACCCCTGGTTTCGAAAAGCCGACGACGTGGGTGACCACGATGAGACGAAGGCTGGTTCCTTTCACCGCTTCATAAAATGTCAGGGCCGTCTCACCTGAGGTGCTTGCCACGACAATCCGTGAGAGGCCGAGCTCGCGGGCTCGTTCGACCGCAAATCGGGCACAATCGGCCGTATTCTGTGCTCCGGGAGCATCGAAATAGTAGGTATTCCGGGCGACAAATGACATAATAACAGTTTAATTAGGTAGCATCACTTAAAGGGAATTGCTATGATCACTCTGGCCCTTGCGGGGAAGCCGAATTGCGGGAAATCAACCTTTTTCCGGGCAGCCACCATGGCCCCTGCAGAGATCGCAAACTACCCTTTCACCACGATAGATGCCAACTTCGGGGTGGCTTACCTTCGGGCAGTCTGCCCCTGCAAGAGCCTTTCACTCCCCTGTGAGAGCTGCTCGGACGGGGTCAGGTTCGTCCCGGTCAACCTCGTGGATGTAGCAGGCCTGGTCCCCGACGCCCACAAGGGGAGGGGTCTTGGCAACCAGTTCCTGGACAACCTCCGGCAGGCCGATGCCATCCTCAACATCCTCGATGCCAGCGGTTCGACCGACAGCGAGGGAAACCCAGTTGACATGGGGAGCCATGATCCCCGGGACGATATCGCGTTCCTGGATTACGAGATGGCGATGTGGGTGTACGGGATCGTGGACAAACACTGGGCAAAGTTGCAGCGGCAGGCGCAGTCGAAGACCCACTCCATTCATCGCGCGCTCTCTGAGGTATTGACCGGGCTGAAGATCTCTCCCGAGGATGTGCGGGACGCTGAGGTCGCCGCGGGAATCGACCTCGCCCACGCCGATGCCGAAGGGCTGCAGGCCTTCTGCCGCGAGATCGTCCGCATCAGCAAACCCATGGTGGCGGTAGGAAACAAGGTCGACCAGGCCCCTGAACTGATGATCGATCTCCTGAAGGGGAGCCGTTTCATCTTCGCCACCGCAGCCGGGGAGCTGGCGCTCCGGAACGCGGCTGCGGCTCACCTCATCCGCTACCTGCCCGGCGACCGGACCTTCACCGTCCTGGACGAGAAAGCGCTCTCCCCCCAGCAGAAGGCGGGCCTGGCCAGGATCGCCGAGGTTATGGACATGTTCGGCGGGACCGGAGTCCAGCAGGCCATCGATCATGCCATCCATGAAGTCCTCGGGCTGATCGTGGTATACCCGGTGGAGGATGAGCACAAGTTCACCGACAGCAAAGGCCGGGTGCTCCCCGATGCCTTCCTGATGAAGCGCGGCTCGACCCCCCGCGACCTGGCGTTCATGGTCCATACCGATATCGGGAAAGGATTCCTCTACGCCGTGGATGCCAGGACTTCGATGCGGGTCAAGGACACCCACGAGCTCCAGGACGGGGATATCATCCGGATCGTGAGTACCGCAAAATAACCTTTTTTCCCTGATTGGGGCCGTATTACCCCGGTTTTACCGATAATTTTATATACTCGTATTGATTACCTTGTGATATCATGGGTGGAGAGGTCTTTCAGGCCCAGATTATCAGGAATTTCTTTGAAACCATTACGGGAACGGACCGGAACCTGACCCGCATCTTCATGTGCGTGATCAGCTTGGCCAAGCTCCGCATGGAGAACCCGGAGAAGATCTCCTCCCTGGTCGACCAGATCAAGAAGAGTAAGCAGCAGCGGGAACTCTCTATCGATATCCTCGATTACATGTGTGATGCTGCCATCGAGCTCGACTTAAACGTGGTCCAGACCGCGTTCGGGGTCAAGACCATCGGGGAGGTCATGCAGGACTTCAACGGGATCAGCCTGGATACGCTGTAAAGACCCGCCATCTTCCTTTTTCCCGGATGTTGAAACATGCGGAGCGAGTAGCCTCTCCCTGCGGTTTGGTTCCGGGGGCCATCCTTCATGCGAATGCAGTTTCCACTCCATGATTCATTGCCGATGCGGGTGGATCCCAAGGCGGAACGAAGCCCTGGGAGCATGAGAATGCACCGCGTGAGTGTCGGGCCTTCAGGGACTGTACGAAAAACCGGAAAAAGGAATGAACGGTCAGAACCCCATCTGTTCCTTGTAGGACGATAGGATCTGAATGACGAAGTTCTGGTGCTCATCGAGCATCTGACCGTCATCAGGTGAGCAGAGGTAGGCGACCGCGTAGGTGAGCACGAGGGCGTTGTTGAGGGTGTAGCTTTCGGGGTTCTCAATCTGCTCGGCGGGAATGATGATGGCAAGGTACTGCTCCTCCTCGGGGCTGAAGGAAAGCTCGGAATATCCTTTGACTGCTGATTGCTCGAGTTTGACTGCCCGGTCCCGGATGATGGTCAGTGCCTTCCTGACTGCCGCCGCCGCCCCTTCCCCGGTTATCCGGGAAACCGCGGTATCCGCGCTTTCGATGGCCTTCGGATACAGATCAAACTTGAAGGACAGAACGGCCGACGCGATCTCGTGACCAGTGTCACGATCGATCGATCGGAAGAATGGGGTGATACGGTGCATATAGTCGTACAGGTATTTCTCCATGGGATCCTCTCCCTGTTCTTTGACCAGCGGAATACTAAACCTTATGTTCAGCCGGACCACGAGAACGGTCAGGCTCACTGCAAACAGGAGCTGCAGAATGATATTCGGGCTGATCTCCACTGCGGCCATGAAGATAAGGATCGCGTACATGGGTGCGAGGAGGGAGACGATATCCTTCCGCGGCTTCACCCAGGCGAGGTAGGCAAGGATGAAGGAACCGATGAGACACCCCCAGTAGAAGAGACCGGCATTCTCGATGTATCCGAACTCTTCGAGCAGAATGCCAACCCCGGTCCCGCCGAAAGAAAACGCCGGAACAGCGATGGATAGAATGAGATCCCGTCTGCTACACGATGCAAGGGCCTGAACTGTCATGCTGAATGAGGTACGCATTGGAAGAAATCGCATAAATGCTTTTCAATCCGCTCCTGCTGGCGACCATCCGGACGTTCTGTCACTACCGTTAAAACCCCTGCGGAGAAACACACCCGTATGAAGGTCTGCATCATGTGCGGGGGTGAGGGCACCCGGCTCCGCCCCCTCACCTTTGAGCGGCCGAAACCCTGCATCCCCATCGTGAACCGGCCGTCAATCCAGCACCTCGTCTCACACCTCTCCGACCTCGGGTTCACCGAAGTCGTGATCACGCTCGGCTACCTGGGCGGGGCAATCGAAGAGGCCCTCGGTGACGGATCCCTCTTCGGGGTGGATATCACCTACGTCCACGAAGAGACCAAGCTCGGCACCGCCGGGAGCGTTATGAACGCCCGTGAATATCTCGACGGCCAGGACTTCCTGGTGGTCGGCGGGGACCACGTGACCGATATCAACCTGCTCGAATTTTTCCGGGAGCACCGCCGGGAGAAGCCGATGGTCTCGATCGGCCTGATCAGCATCGACGAACCCTCCGAGTACGGCATCGCGGAGATCGATGTGAACTACACTATCAAGCGGTTCAAGGAGAAGCCCGGTCCCGGGGAGATCTTCAGCAACCTTGCCAGCACTGGCATCTACGTCTGCAGCCCGGACATCTTCTCCTATATCCCGGCCGGGACGACGTATGACTTTGCCCGCGATCTCTTCCCGCTCCTGATGGCAGAAGGTTACCAGCTCCGGGCATGGCTGGCCCGGGGCAACTGGACCGATGTCGGAAGCCCGGCATCGCTGCGCCAGGCCCAGCGCTGGAAGCTCGATGAACTGCCGTTCTCCAGCTTCATGGGAGACATCACGATTCAGGGAGGGCAGATCATCGGCCCGCTGATGTTTGGCAACGACGTCACGATTGGCAGAAACTGTCACATCATCGGGCCGGTGGCCATCGGGTCAGGTACCACCATCGAGGACGATGTCCTGATCGGCCCCTACACAAGCATCGGGGAGAACTGCACTATCCGGCGGGAGGCAAAGATCTTCTCATCCCACCTCTGCAACCAGGTGACCCTCGGCAGGAACAGCACGGCGAGCGGGAGTATCATCGACAACGGGACGGTGATCGGTGAGAACTGCAGCATCGAGAACGATACGGTGATCGGCCCCCGGGTGGAGATCGGGAACCGGGCCGTGGTACATTCCAAGACAAGGATCTGGCCGGACGTGGTGGTGCCCGAGGGGTGCGTGGTCAGGGAGCACCTCCTGAACGAGGACTACGATTCCCGGATCGCGGGATCGTGAAAAAAAGACGGGTCAGGGCCGCCGGACCAGCCGGTGGGTGATGGCCACCAGCGGATGGCGGGCGTAATCAAGGACCTGGATATCATCAAGGTTGTGGAGGTTCATGGCCTTCGCTGTCCGTTCCAGGCCGAGTTCGATATTCTCGTTCACCTCGATCACGTAGGAGTCAAGCGCCCTGATCCCCAGCTTTTTTGCGGCTATGGCCCGGTGGTGGCCGTCAACCAGGATCAATTTTCCCGGACGGCGGATCACAATCAGCGGCTCGGCAAGTCCTTTCCTGATCTCGTACATCCGCCCTTCGAGCTCATCCTCGTAGATCCGTGACTGGGTGGGGATGAGCTGGTCGATGGGGACGGCCTCACGCTTGAGCTCGGGATTGATACCGTGCAGCTTGTTCAGGGTTGCCATGAAGGTGAAGACTTTTTCCGGGGAGACATGCTCGATCTGGGACCGGATGACATCGGTATTGGAGATGATCCCGAGCAGGCGGTTCTCCTGGTCCACGACCGGGAGTTTCTGGATCCCGGACCGGAAGATGACCCGGGCGGCATCATTGACACTCATATCGGGATCGGCAACGATCAGGTGGCGCGACATCATCTCCTCAACCGGTGTTTCAGGAGACATGAAGAGGAGGTCCCGGGCAGCGATGTACCCGACCACCTCTTTTCCGTTCACCACCGGAAAACCGTCATGTCCGGTCTTCCGGATCCTGTCCATGACATCGCGCACGGTTCCGTGGACATCGACGGTGACGACATCATAGGTCATGTAGTCCCTGACCTTCTTCTTGTCCATTGCACTATCACTTCCGGTGCGGAAGCACTTCAAGAGATCGGAAAAAAGAGGATATCGGGCAGAATCTATTCCAGTTTAATGGTTGATCCACGCTGCACTTCGGTCTTCTTCAGACGGATTTCGAGGACACCGTTCTTGAAGGACGCGGTGGCACCTGCATCGGTGGCATCGTGGGGGAGGGCCACGGTCCGGCACAGCGAGCCGTAGACCCGCTCCCGCATGTAGTAGCCCTCCTCCTTCTCCTCCTTCTCGGCCTTTCTCTCTGAGGAAATCTCGAGGGTTGACGGGTTGACGAGGGAGACAGTTACATCCTCCTTCTCGATCCCGGGAAGGTCGGCTACCACGATGATCTCATCATCATGCTCGCGGACATCGACCCGGAACTCGCCCCGGAGTGCGGGCATCATGCGGTCGGTGATTCCACCGGGCGGGAGGAGCCGGCCGGACGGTCCCCAGAACCGGTTCTCCATCTCGGTCATCAGCTCATCGATGTCCCGCCAGTTCCACCAGAACGGGTATCGTCTGCGGTATGCCATATGTTACAAACCTCCATGTGCCACCTCATCAGGGTGGACTATCCTAACGTTAAGATGCATAATAGATAAATATTATCTTCATAGCCAGAACTCCACCGCGAATGGAATGTTTATGTCCCTGCACGGCGATTGTACCGGGAATGCCATCCAGTAAAAAGGGTAAGAACACCACAGGCACCAGGAAATCCGGGAGCGGGTTCAACTGGACTAAGGCGGCCATGGTCATCGGCGGAATCGGTTTCGTCATGGTCATGATCGTGACCTCGCTTGGTTCCGGCTGGCTGGTAGGGATGAAGCCGGCCCAGAGCGGGGATGTCGCCTACTGCGATGTGACACTGAAAGACGATCAGGGCAGGACGGTCTTTACCACCAGCGAGCGGATCTTCAATGCCACCCTCGAAAGGGGGAACCTTGCCTGGCTTGCGGCACCCATGGCTATCCCGGTCAACATCACCACCGAGAACCTGGTAGAGCCGATCCCTGCGTATTTTCCGGGAGGCGGACAGACCTCCTTTGCTTTCCTCGGCCCCGAGTATAATGATATAGCAGAAGGCCTCATCGGTATGAAGGACGGGGAGAGCAGGCGGATCCCGTTCGAGCAGAACACCGGGTTTCAGCGGGAGATGACCGAAGAGGAGTTCGCCGGGATTGGCGGCAACTTCACCGAAGCCAAGGTCGGGGATCAGCTAATCTTTGGGTTCACCACCCCGCCGATGATCGGTGCCGATGACAATACCACCCCCGGCTACGCCCTCCGGACGGTCACCGTCAGCAACAAGACCGGGAACACGGTCGCCGTCGTCTACGGGTACTCCGCTGCCGATGTCACCATCCTCCGACTGTCCCGGGCTTCATAGATCAGAGTGTATATATATCCCCGCTCCTTTTTTTTTCTCCATGATACGGATACTCTCATTCTTCCAGGAGGGGTGCATGGCCTGCCAGGAACAGGAGCCGATCACCCGGGAAGTGGAAAAAGCGCTCTCAGTCCATATCGAACCAATCAATCCCATGATGGAGCGATCCTATATTGAGAAGTACCAGCTCCGCGTGACCCCTACCATCATGATCCTGAAGGATGACACCGTGGTCGAGCGGTTCGAAGGGGTGGTCCACCGCGAACAACTCGAGGAAGCGATAAAAAAATACCTATAGCGGGTAGCCGTACATCCGCTTCAGCCGGCGGGCAACCGCTTTCTGCCCCTCTTTCCGGAGTGATACGCCGTCCCGGAGTTTCATATGGGCGATCCGGAACCGCCGGTTTCCCTGCCGGTATACCTCCCCGACGACGAACGGTTCCTCTCCCGAAACCGCCAGCACGAGGGGGATGGTCTTTCTCCCATCATGAACCGAGACCCTGACCAGGACTTCCTCGATCTTCCGGGTCCAGAGCGTGGTGATATCTTCCGCCCGTGCCCTCCGCACTCTCTGTGGTCCCCGCTCGATTGCCGAGACCTCTACCCCGATGTATTCTTCGTCACACTCGGCCACGTGGCGGTCCCCGATCCCGCAAATCTCACCGGGAGCGAGCTCGATGAAGCAGATCCTCGATGTGCCCTCTTCGCTCACGATGGTCTTGACATGGAGCGGGCGCTTCTCCTTTTCCGGGACAACCTGGTGCACGGTCCCGCAGACATCGCACTTCACCCGCAACTGTCGTGTCTCTGAGAGCACCGTGTGCTCCACGTCGCGCCCGCACGCCGGGCAGTAGAGGATCTTTTCCATTACCCCAACCTGACTACAGGTGATTCGTTCTCTCATATGAGGATTGGGGCGGAAGAGGTGGTGTTATATCTTCTTCCGGCCCCTTTGATGAATATACCGTCCATGAGAGAGATTCATGCGACCATCAGGTGCCGGGGCCACCCGAACGTGACCGGACAGCACCCCTCGACATTCGAAGTCACCCGGGAGGAGCACCTCTCATGCCAGGGCGACTGCATCATCGGTATCGCCGCCGATACGGGTGCATCCGGCCTCCCGCCCGGCTTCGCAGATGCCCTCTCCCGTGACGAGGCGGTTCTGGTCACTCGTCTCTGCTGCGGGGAATACTGCGTTACCATCACCTCGCGGGGGAGCGCGGCCATAACCCTCGACCACCCAACGGATCTCGTCTGGAGGAGGAGCGACTACGTCTGCGGGAGAACGGTCGGCATCCGGTCTGATGCGACAGCCCGCGACCTGCCGCGGCAGCTTATCGCCCTTCTGCAGGGAGGAGCAGAGTTGGTAGTGGAAATGACCGTGCGGGTGGAATGAGCAGCCGGGCGCAATCCCCCGGGCGTCTGTCAGGGAATGACGATCTGCACCATGGAGAATAAAGAGGACCCACGCTCTGCAAATGTACGGTGCGCGTGCGGACGCAGCACCGGATCCTCAGGTTCAGTCGCGCCCGAGCATGGAGATCTTGAGCTCTGCAGAGGCGAGGAGCTCTTCGCACTGCCTGATGATGAGCGCCCCCCGTTCATAGAGGGTGATGCTCTCGTCAAGCCCCGTCTCGTTGTCCTCGATCTTCTTTATGATCTCCCTCAGCTCGCTGATTAGCTCTTCATAGCTCTTTGTCATGGGTCACCCCCCGTACCAGTACCTCAAGCTTGCCGTCCTGCATCCGGATCCCGAGGAGATCTCCCCCGGAGATCGCCCTGGCGCTCCGCACGGCCTTCCCCTCCTTCTCGAGAATACAGTAGCCCCGCTCCAGCAGGGCGAGGGGATCCCTCCCTGCGAGCCGGGCCTGGATTCCGGCCAGGATGAGCCGCTCCCGGTCGATCCTGCCCGTGGAGGCCCGTGCCAGGCGCTCGACCATCATCGCACAGTCCTGCCGTCGTTCCGATATCCGCCGCTCCATCCGGCCGGGAGCGATCCGCGTGCGGAGATCTCCGATCTCCCGCGCCGCCCGGTCAAGTTTGGAGACCAGAGTTGACCCCAGCCGCTTGTGGAACAGGGAGAGCCCCTCTTTGAGGGCCGCCCGGTCCTGTACCACCAGTTCCGCGGCGGCAGACGGAGTCGGCGCCCGGACATCGGCGGCAAAATCGGCGAGGGTGAAATCGGTCTCGTGGCCGATCGCGCTCACCACCGGGGTCGTGCAGCAGGAGATGGCGCGGGCCACATCCGGGTGATTAAAGGGGAAGAGGTCCTCGAAGCTCCCTCCCCCCCGTCCAATGATGATGACATCGACCCGGCCGTCGAGCCTTGTCAGGGCCTGCACGATCTCGAGGTGCGCCTGGTCGCCCTGGACCGCGGTCGGGGAGACCACGATCTCGAGAGGAAACCGCCGTGCGATCACGTTCCTGATGTCCTGGAGGACTGCCCCGGTCTCGGACGTCACCACGCCGATACGCTCCGGGAACCGGGGAAGTGTCTTCTTCAGTTCGGCGGCAAAAATGCCCTCAGCCGTGAGCATGGCCTTCCACTTCTCGACGAGGAGGTGCTTCTCCCCTTCCCCCGCATGGCGGAGGTCACGGACGTAGAACTGGTAGCGCCCCTGGGGGGCATAGTGGCTGACCGAACCGAACGCGATCACGTCGATGCCATCCTTCAGCTGGAAGCCGAGCCGCTGGGCATCAGACCGCCACATCACGCACTGGATGAGGGCGGAGGTCCCCTGGTCTTTCCGCTCACCAAGTGAGAAGTAGCGGTGGCCTGAGGCATGGGGCTTGAAATTGGTCACTTCGCCCCGTACCCAGATGTCCTGCAGCCGGCCGTCATCAAGCACGGTGGAGATGATGGAGGAGATCTCAGAAATGGAAAAGATCTCGATGCTGTG
>Ga0209269_1001544_pt1 | contig 11923 bp, 7 predicted proteins | sample MTBAKMMethaMetaG_FD_187455 | JGI IMG/M metagenome (GOLD analysis project Ga0209269, IMG submission 187455) | Enrichment culture microbial communities from Arthur Kill intertidal strait, New Jersey, USA, that are MTBE-degrading - MTBE-AKM (Arthur... | ecosystem: Environmental > Aquatic > Marine >... | reverse complement strand
CCCATAACCTTGGTTCGGGTCTGTATTACTGGATATCCCCTCATGCAACCATCGTAAGCCAGGATGATGAGGAGGTTGAGTTATACTGGACAACCGATGGTTTTTACAAAGTACAGCTATGGCAGGATAGGACTCCACAGGAGGACACGCTGCTTGATGAAAAACCCGTGGTTGCGGGCAGTCCACCGATGTTTGAGTATGCCTACGATGCAGCGGGAAACCGCGTAAGCCGCGGAATTATTTACTACCAGAGCCAGGGAAAAAAGAGTGCGAAGATTAATGAGCCGGAAGAACTTCTTAAGGAAGAAAACCTCATCGGGTTCAATGTTTACCCGAACCCGGCAAAAGAGGTGCTATACGTGGTTATTCCCCCTGACGACAATGCTTCCCCTGATGTTTGGGACATCCGGCTTTTTGACAATATGGGACGACTTATACTGCATCAGAAAGGCAGTTCGAACATCAATGAGTTGAGTCTTTCCGGGGTGAGGAGCGGGTATTATATTCTAAGGGTGGCGAATAAGGGGGTGAGGAAGGAGTGGAGGGTGGTGAAGAATTAGTAAAAGTGACATGTGACGTGGATGAGTGGTTAAGTGGTTGAGTGGTTACGTGGTTGAGTGGATAAGTAAAGGAGTAAAAGTGACAGGTGACGAGTGACAAGTGACGCGGAGTTAATGGATGAAAGGGTTACCCCGGCGGGGTAAAAATTAAATAGCCAGGGGTGTTAACCCCTGGAAAAATGACGATATAAAAATCCGCCGAACAGAAACCGGCTCTCAATATCGATTGGTTTATTGAGGCGGAACAGATAAAGCTGATTCAGGAAAAATTATTATTAACAAAACGATAAAGTATTAACCAAAAAAATGTAAACATTTTTTAGGACGACACACTATTATCTAACTGAATTACAATATACCAATGACACATACTAAACTGATAAAAAATAAAATTCTCTCCGGAGTTTTGCAGCACAAAAAGGAACTGTTGACCGCGGTGTTTATATTGTTAAATATATCTGTTTTCCCACAGGTAACGCAGATAAAAGGGTATGAAGTGGCAATAGATTCGATGCTTTCCGGAAGCAATTCATACGAGATCACCGGCAGAGATAACATTACGTTCAATCCCGGTTTTTCGTTTACACCCTCCCAGGGCAATACGCTGATAACACAAATTGATCCTTTTTATATAGAGCTGGTAGATACCGGGAATATTACAGGCGGACCCGATGGAGATATCGGTGAGATAGTCGGTAATGACGGGGTGGTAGGGGCCATTCCCGGTTCTTTCGCGGCAAGTCCGTCGGGCGCTGCCACGTACACGATCCCTGTAGAATACCCTCCCGGGGCAAACGGGATGACGCCAAATATCGCATTGACCTATAACAGTCAGGCGGGTAATGGCATCGCGGGATGGGGATGGAACATAAGCGGCATATCGGCTATATCGAGGGTTCAGAAAACCATTTACCATGATAATGAAGCAAAGGAGATACAGTGGGACAGTACGGATGTTTTTGCCCTTGACGGACAGCGGCTTATAGAGGTGAATGATTATACGGACAGTATAGAATACCGGCTGGAAAATGATCCGAAACCGAGAATTATGGGATATGAGTGCACAGGAGAAGGTCCGGCATGGTTTAAGGTTTGGGACGGGAAAGGGAATATTTATAATTATTCTGATAGAAACAGGATGCGTAATGAGACAAAAAAGATATTAATTGATGCATTTTGTTCAGATGACATTCATGAATACTTCGAAATAAAAACGGATGTGGTGCAGGCATTTTATTTGAGCAGTCAATGTGATATTTCAGGTAACTTCATCGAATATAAATATGATTATGATTCTACGTATACCAGAACTGAATTTTTTGAAGAGGAAAACGATACTTGTTCTAATTATTATTATGAAGAAATAGTTTATTTTAATACCTATACAAACTTTCACCTAACCAGTACCTCCTATGGTAATTCGACTATTACTTTATATTCGGTAGAATTCTTGTATGACAACCGGGATGATACGATTCAGGGATATCTGGCAGGAGAAAGGTTTATTAATTCAAAAATATTAAGTGATATAACTGTGAAATATGGTGATCCTACTAATGGGACAGAACTAAAAACATATTCACTTAACTATATTAATGAGGAGTATTCTTATTTGCAATCTGTTGAGATGGAGGGGCTTGAAGGGGAGAGGTACAATAAGACGGTTTTTGAGTGGGAAGAGAATGAGTATAGTATTTATAAATCTGATGATTTCAATACAGTTATGCCAAGTTTTCATGGCGGATGGATAAATGACGGTTGGTCTCTTACAATAAAGAATTATTATTGCGGTGACTTTAATGGAGATGGAATAGGGGATTTCTTTGTTGTTTATAAATATAAGAAGGGAGGTAATAATAAATACGGGTGGGCGATTTACTTAAATACTGGTGTTTCATTAAATCTTCAAATTAAGGGGGAAGGACAATGGCCAGTATCACCTAAAGATTTTTATATCATTGATACCGATCTTGACGGTAGAGATGAACTATATTTTAAATATAGACATTTATTTTCACCCAATTGGAATGTAAGATTCATGCGATATGAATATTGTACTGTTTCTGATACCATTGTATATAATTGGGAGGATGATATTTATATCCCATTTTATTCAGTAGATTATTGGGATTATGGCCTTTTACATTTAGTTGCAGCTGACTTCGAAGGTAGAGGATATCCCAGTTATCTTTTATTAAAGAATGAAAACAATAACTTTAGTTTTGAAAATACAGAAAACTTTCAAGGGCAATGCAGCAGTTCTAACTTTTATAATCCAAATAAATATCTGTTACTTGATTTTAATGGAAATGGGAAAATGGATATCTTATTTTTATATAGTGATAGAGCTCGCATATGGGAATATTGTAAAAATTCCGGAAAGTTTGTGAATATATATTCTACAATGCTGATTAATAAAAATGATGTTATTTTTATTGGCGATTTTAATGGAGATGGTAATTCTGATATTTTATATAGAAAGTACAGTACAAATGAATGGAGGATTGCTGTATCGGACGGGAAAAAGTTGTTAACAGATGATATTATTCCTCCTGAATTAATAGGTTCACCTTATCCAATTTCTAAGCGTTATTGTTTATTAGATGTTGATCATGATGGGAAAACAGATATAGTTGAGATGAAGAGAGAAAGTGATTATGGACATAATAAGTTAAGAGTTTTCATTCAGACTGGTAATAGTTTTCAACTCAAAGATGAGGAAATGTTTCAGTTTACTATTTATGATCCTCTTTTTATAGATGGCGATTGGAATTTTTCATCAATCGCATCGGTAAATAATGATGTAACCACAGATATCCTTGGGGGATTTTGCAAGTCTTTTTACTATTCAATTTCACCTGGCAAAGTTTTTAATATAGTAAATAAAATTTATGATGGTTCAGGGAATGATCTTGATATTTTATTCCAGAAAAATATAAATATATACAGTCAACCTATAAATATGGAAGATGAAGAAGGCTCATTATCGGTAATTTCAATAAAAAGTATAAATAACACATTAAGAGAGACAAAAAATAGTAATAATGACAAAACCTTATTCACCTTTAATAATCCAATTATACATCTTAATGGGAAAGGTTTTTTGGGTTTTCAGGAGCTTGAAACTAAAATCTTCAGAGATTCAACTCAGATAAGTGCAAATACGCAGTATTCAAAACTTGTTTCAATTGACGGGAATTCAAAATATCTCCTGCTTTCGGATAGCATAGTAAATAAAATACATTACAATACTGTATCAATTAGAAAACTATATTATTCAACAAAAACGATAAATAATAACAAATACATAATAGCTGATAATATTAATTCAGTTGATAATGTTAATAACACAATAACCAAACAGTATTTCCTCAACTATAATGATTATCTTTTGCCTCTTACCACCAACACTCGTTATTATCAGGACACAGACCAGTTAATAGCTGTAGATTCGACCATAACAACCTACACAAATATTATTTCAGGGGATAAACGGATAATCGGGTTACCCGAAGCGGTTACACAGTATAAAAAACGTCCCGGGGAAACAGATTACATAAGAAACACGGATTTTGAGTATTACAGTAACGGGATGTTGAAATTTAAATTTAATGAAAAAAATACGCCGAAAGAACTAAAGGAAGAATTCGAATATGACACGTATGGAAACACTACCGGCATAAAAGTGTCAGCCCCCAATGAATCCGGCACACCTTTACGGGAACAGACTTTCACGTATTATCCCAACGGGTACCACCTTGAGAGTAAGGAAAATACCATGGGCTATGCAGAGAGCTACACCTGGTGTCCGCAGACCGGTTTGTTGAAAACGGTTACCGATGAGGAAAATGAACTAACCACGGAGTATGAATATGATGGTTTTGGCAGACAAATTAAAGTTACCTATCCTGACGGCAACGAGACCTATACCGGTTTGCGGTGGGCAAGCGGGCATCCTGATGCACCCGACAGTTCATTGTACTATTCGTATGAGCAATCATCAGGTAACCCGCCTGCTTTAGTGTTCTATGATAAATTTGGACGTAAGACGCGAACTGTCAGTACAGGCTTTGCCGGGGAGGAGATATATCAGGATATAAAATATGATACAAAGGGAAGAATTGATAAGCAAAGCCAGCCGTATCATCCCAACGGGGATACATGCCGGACAACTTACCAGTACGACAACCTGAACCGTGTAAGCAGGGAAGAATACCCGGACGGAAGATTTACTGCTTTTAATTATGGCGAACGAACCACAACCACATACAGTGGCAGGGGAAATGATTCCATAAAGTCAGTACAGACAGTAAATGGTTTGGGTGAGATCATCATAAGTTCCGATAATAAAGATAATACGGTAGAAACATATTACTACGCATCAGGCCTTCCGAAAGAAAAGAAAGTAGGTGAAAGCTATTCCATCCTGCTTTCCTATGATATTTACGGTAACCGGGATACCATTTCCGACCCGGATGCAGGAAACATTGCCGGCGAGCATAATGTATTCGGGGAACTTATCAGCCAGACAGATGCCCTGGGAAACAAAACCGCATATACGTATGATGCCCTTGGAAGAATACTGACAGAGAAGCAATACGCTCCCGGCGACCTGTTGAGAAACACCAAAACTTATGTTTACGACACCCGTTTTACCGGTGCATTGAGTTCTGTCAGCCAGGACAGCACACAGCACAGCATGGAGTATTATTACGATGACAATGGTTTTGGCAGGATGGTAAGGATGGTGGAAACCTATGACGGCCTTAACCTGGAAAACAAATTTATTCATGATGCCTACGGAAGGATAAGATACAGGGAGTATCCATCCGGGTTTACCCTGCATAATACATACAATGTTAACGGTTACCTGAAAAGCATCAGGGGCAATAACAAGACCCTCTGGGAATGCCTTGACGTAAACCCCCTTGGCCAAATCACCTCCCACAAACAGGGAAGCTATACCTCCCATACAGGTTATGACACTTACGGGGAACTTCAATCGCAAACATTTGCCAATGGCAGGGGTATGAATTACGGTTTTGACAACAAAGGCAACATGTCGTATCGTGAAGACATCCACAAGAACCTGAAAGAGACTTTCGGGTATGATGGACTTGACAGGCTGGAAAGGATCGAATACCATATAAACGGGAACCACCAGGTGTATTTCGACAGGTATATGGAGTACGATAATGGCGGTATCGGGAACATATCATCCATAACCGGAACAGGCAGCGGATTTAATTACGCGGAAAACGGCGCCGGCCCTCATGCCCTTACCTCGGTAAGCAGGCCGGAACCCGGCTGGCGTCCCGGCCCGCAGGAAATAAAATACACCCCCTTTAACAAAGTATCCTCCATTGTTGATACAGTATCCATCGGGAGAGCATTAACTTATGATATTTATTACGGACTGGATGACCAGCGCCGCAAGTCTGTTTTCGAAGACTCCGGCCAGGTAATACGCACGAAGTATTACTTCGGAGATTATGAGAGAATAAGTGAAAACAGTGAAACAAAAAATTACCATTATATTTCATCCCCAACCGGATTATGTGCTATCTTTGTTACAGCAGGTTCGGGTACGCAGGGTCAGTTATGGCACACGTACACCGACCATTTAGGTTCTTTGGTATATATGGTGAATGCGGATAATTCGAATGATTATAAGGAGTATAGCTATGATGCATGGGGCAGATCGAGGGATGCAGCGGATTGGTCGGATTCGTTATCCGTTCCTTTGTTTGCGGGCAGGGGGTTTACGGGGCATGAGCACCTGGAGGGATTCGCATTAATCAATATGAATGGTAGGATTTACGATCCGATGTTAGGAAGGTTTTTCAGTCCGGACCCGTATGTGCAGTTGCCAGGGTACGCGGGGAGTTATAACAGGTATTCCTATTGCCTGAATAATCCCCTGATATATATCGACCCGGACGGGGAGTTTATTTTCTCACTTCTCGCTACAGTAATACCTGGCGCTCAGTTTTTATTGCCAATAGCAATGGCAATGGATATGGGGGCATTATCAGGAGGTGCAAATGCCTCATTAAATGGAGAATCTTTCTGGAAGGGTGCAGTTAGCGGTGCTTTCATTGGTGGGGCAAGTTCTTTCAGCGGAGGTGCAGTTGTTAATGCCTTAAACATAGGTGGAATTTTTCCGGGAGCAGCTGTAGGCGGATTAACAGGTGCCACAGTGGGTGGGCTTGGCGGTGGTTTGAGTAATTGGGCTATAGGTAGTGACTTTTGGGACGGTGCTAAGCGAGGTGCTTTAACAGGGGGCATAGGTGGTATTTTGGGAGGCGGTTATGCCGGGTATCAAATTGCTGAATCAGGGGGATTGAATTATTGGTGGGGAACAAGTCAAGAAAATTGGGGATACAACAGAGGGCAATCGTCAATAGCATGGTGGGATATGCAAAGGTCTGTTGATTTTATTGCTAATCCTAATGCTGTTCCTTATTATGGAGAAAATACATGTGTGCCAACAACAAACTGCATGACCCATGGTGATAGGGAGTTTGAATTTAATTCTGATAACCTCAGATCTGTTAGGATGGATGATTGTAACTATGAAAATACATTTTATAAACTAGATGGCTATCAACAAAATGGGTTTAAAAAAGCTCATCTAATTGCTGAAAATTATGGAGAAGATTTGGTTGGACATAAGATGGCTGTACACAAAGTAATCTATCGTTCCAAAAACTTCTGGGGTAGAGAGAGTTTTAATGTATTAGCTTATGATCCGGGCATAAGGTATTACACTGTAGTTAATGGCATTCAGGTTTTTGAGCCTATATCATTGGTTAAATATAACTTCCGTAGGCTTCCCTTCAGTTTCCAATATTTTACACTTTATAACAATTGAGAGGTACTATGGTAAAAGCATTTTTTTTGTTTCTTCTTGCAACTTCTGTTATAGATTTGAAGGTATCTGCACAAGAAATACCTAATGGATTTTTTTATGATTCTTTAAGGTGCAATTATATCTATGTAGAAAATGACACCTTCTATATTTTTGCCAATGGAGCCCAGACTTGGCCAGTAATATTATATGTACTGGAAAGACACAACGAAAAAACTTTAAATAGTATCCCATTTGACGAAAAGGTAGATACTCAAGTTAGCCTAAGAAGTCCTGATGATACAATTCCGGCGAGCAAAATATATCTCCATATCGAGGATTATACGGGATTTGAGTATTCAAATACCATGAATGGTACAATGTATTTCTCCGGGGGCAATGCATATGGTGTGATGAAATTTATAACTCTTGAACCAACTGACGGGAACTATATCTTCGACTTTAGTGATTGGTCTTTTACTGATGCACAACTTGAAATTACCTATCTCAATGAGAATCAATATTCATGGCCTAATGTTGAAATGCCAAAAATTAAAATACGGAAAGGGCAATCTGGTTTTTATGACATTGTCATAGCTCCAAAGATTTTTTATCCCAAATTGAAGAAGAGGATACGGTTTGAGTATAAGGATGAAGTATTGAATATCTTTAAATACGGCAAGCACTTTAATGATTTATATACTGGTGATGCACACTTTATCAAAATCGAAAAACAGGATGTCACAAATGGGTTTATATGGATATTAGAACACTTGTCCATTATTGATAACAAAAAACCAAATAATTCAGACACGTTCATTGAATAGTATGAAATTCTGAAAGATATACTTGTGTGAATAATCCGTTGAGGTTTGTTGATCCGGGGGGCTATGAATATAAGGATATAATGCCACCACATTGGCCAAGACGTGGACAATATATACAAAAGCGTCATCAGGACGGCGGTTCGGGTGGATATTCCTATGATTCTTCTTCTCCGTCAGGTAATTAATCAGTATCTGAAAAGATATGTAGCCGTGGGCGTCAATACTGAATTAAAAGACACTGCATAAAAGAATTATATGAATGTTGAATATAATTTAATTTGTTTCCGTGGGAGACAAGGGAAGTCGCCTAAACGGAGGGGGTGAAGGAAGTTATAAATTACCTGAATTTAATTTATCCTATTATAATAACGAAGGTTTAATAAGCATAGGTGGGAGTTTTGGCAATAGAATATCCTTTAAAGAGTATTATCAGAGATATCTTTCAAGAGAAGCTTGGCGGGAAAGAAGAATGTCTTCAAACAATAAATTTGATTATTATATTACATTCAAGAGGCTATTGATATAGCAAATAAAACAGCGAATAGATTAGGAGAGAAATGTTATATTACTTTGATTGTATAAACGTAAATTAAAAGGACTATTAAAGGCCTGGTTGTGCCGGGCTTTTTTAATACTTTATTATCTCACAAAGCTTGTCCACAACTTTTTCAAACACTTCGGGTTTAACCGTTCCGATTTTACGGGTTATAATACTTTTATCGGCAGTAAACAGCCTGTTCGGCCTAATGTTGCTGGGCTTGTTCAGAGAACCTATTTTAAAATCAGAGCTGTCAAGGGTAATGGCATAATTATCTTTAACAAACTGGCTGGTAATCTGGCAAAGAATAATGTCTTCGCCTTTCAGGGCAGCCATTACCATTGCAGGCCTTTTCTTAGAGCTTGACAAATCGGAATAGGGGAATGGGAGTACAACAATATCACCTTTTACAAATCTTTCCATGCTTCATCTTCTTCAGGTAACAGCCAGTCTTTAGCCAATACTTTTTCACTTGCAAAATGGGTCAATATGTTATCATTCTCCGTCTTTTGCTTTGTCTCTTTTTTCAATACTTCGCTTAATTTAAGTTTTTCTTTATAAGGCAGTTGCCTTACAAGGTCAACAACCTGGTTGAAATTAAGCGGTAAGTTTATGTTTAAATTTGCTGCTTCCATAATTTTACATTTTAAGAACCATAAGCTAATCTTGATTTCACCTATTTTAAGTATAATCAAACCTTGTTATGTATGATACATCATACTGATTCTACAAATATAAGGTAAAAAAATAATAATTTGCTTCCTCTATCAAATACATGCCAACAATGGAATAATGTAAACCAACTGCTTTAGCAAGTTTTGCCAGGGGAAATCTTTTTTCCATAAAGCAGTTAATTTTTTCGAATGTATTCTCGTTTTTTTTGCTTTTAAGCATTCCTGAACCTGCCTGGCGTCCCGGACCGCAGGAAATCAAATACACTGCCTTTAACAAAGTATCCTCCATCGTTGATACAGTATCCATCGGGAGGGCATTAACTTATGATATTTATTACGGACTGGATGACCAGCGCCGCAAGTCTGTTTTCGAAGACTCCGGCCAGGTAATACGCACGAAGTATTACTTCGGGGATTATGAGAGAATAAGTGAAAACAGTGAAACAAAATATTACCATTATATTTCCTCCCCAACCGGATTATGTGCTATCTTTGTTACAGCAGGTTCGGGTACGCAGGGGCAATTATGGCACACGTACACCGACCATTTAGGTTCTTTGGTATATATGGTGAATGCGGATAATTCCAACGATTATAAGGAGTATAGCTATGATGCATGGGGCAGGCCGAGGGACGCGGTGGACTGGTCGGATTCGTTATCCGTTCCTTTGTTTGCGGGCAGGGGGTTTACGGGGCATGAGCACCTGGAGGGATTCGCATTAATCAATATGAATGGTAGGATTTACGATCCGATGTTGGGGAGGTTTTTCAGCCCGGATCCGTATGTGCAGTTGCCAGGGTACGCGGGGAGTTATAACAGGTATACGTATTGCTGGAACAACCCGCTCATCTATACGGATCCAGATGGGGAATGGATACATTTAGTTGTTGGAGCTGTAATTGGTGGAACCATAAATGTTATCGTTAACTGGAAAAGTATTGATGGCAATTTCTGGAAAGGTGTGGGATATTTTGGTGTTGGTGCTGCAGCAGGAGCATTGGGAGCTGGAGTTGGAGCCGGTGTTAGTTCTGCTATAGCAGGAGGCTCCTTTGGAGCGGGGTTTGTTGGATCATCTGCCGCAATGACGGCAACAAGCAGCTTTTTTACAGGTTTTGCGATTGGCGGTTCTGCTGGATTTAGTTCTGGCTTTACATCAGGTCTTGGAAATGGACTTTTAGGAGGTCAGAACTTTGGTCAAGCTATGGGAAGTGGTTTAAGAGATGGACTTATAGGAGGTGCGACAGGCGGATTGATAGGTGGAGTAGCTGGGGGGATTGATGCTGTCAGAGATGGCAGAAGATTTTTTGATGGAGCAACTGTACAAGATAATATTCTCATTGACCAAAATTTACCGTTTATTGCTCAGCAAGGTGATTTTAATTGTGGCCCAGCGTGCGGGGAATCTGCAAGTGGAGGGGCAGTTACTCAGCAGCAAATAAGAAACGCATTAGGAGGAAATCCTAACGTAGATGGTCTTGGTGATGCATACGTATGGCAAGAGTGGTCAATGCGTACAGGCAGGCCACATAATTGGGTGAGAGGAGGTATGAGTACACAAGATGTATTAACGAATATGAGAGGTGGAAGTAATGTAGCAATAAGTGCGCGAGGATCTAATGTTGGACATTCTGTTTTAGCAAATAGAATTACTGAACGAACAATAACAAAGATATCAGGCAGATCATTTAATAAATTGTTATTATATGTTATGGATCCAGCAAAGGGGCAATATGTGAGGGTAAGTAATGGATTTACACTTAATGCAGCAAATATCTTTATTTTATTTCCATAACGACATTGACCAATGAGATATTCAATTATTATTTTTCTCTTATTGTCTTTAAATATGACCATAGTAAAATCCCAAGAAAGCAGCTTCTTTGACGTTAATACAAATGAATATCAGAAGCGAATATTTAGGGAGTTTAGGAAGTTAAGATGTTATTGTAAATCGGATGAATATAGAATACTTTTTATTTATCATCTTGAATTAAAAGATCACTCCAGGGAAATATTTACGAATAATGATTTACTTGAAAATTTGGAATTCATATTTCACAAATGGCAAAAGAGTTTTCCAAGTAATGATGCCATTATATATAATGAGGAACTTAATATAACTGCTCATTCTGACAATTTAAAGGTAACCTGTATTTTTAATAGTTTATTGTTTGACCAACTTTTAAAACACGTTTTAAATAACAAGATTGAACAAGTGTTTAGGATATCTGGTACGAATGCAAGGATTTATTTTGCTATTAAGAACAATAATGTATATGTAATGCGAGTGGAGCCTGATAATTTCTCAATACAATCTTTAGATGAATTTGTTCAATGTTGTTGGGATGAATTCCTGAATTGTCCACCCTTTTAGGACAAAAAATTTTCAATATTGCATATCAGGTTGTTACGTTGAAAAAATCTTAAATTTACCGCACTAAGGTAAATTTATGCTACGTATTAGAGTCGTTAA
>Ga0209269_1001543_pt1 | contig 11930 bp, 7 predicted proteins | sample MTBAKMMethaMetaG_FD_187455 | JGI IMG/M metagenome (GOLD analysis project Ga0209269, IMG submission 187455) | Enrichment culture microbial communities from Arthur Kill intertidal strait, New Jersey, USA, that are MTBE-degrading - MTBE-AKM (Arthur... | ecosystem: Environmental > Aquatic > Marine >... | reverse complement strand
CCGACCTGTGGCGCCGCATATACGGGCTGCAGGAGGGGTTCGTGGAGATCGACGGCGACACCGTCGGTCCGGAGGCGGTCTTCAAGGCCTCCGGGCATGTGGACAACTTCGCCGACCTGTCGGTCACCTGCACGGCCTGCGGCGAGTCGTTCAGAGCGGACCACCTGGCGGAAGGACTGCACCCCAACCCGGACTCCCTGTCCATAGATGAGCTGCAGAAGCTGCTCCGGGACAATGACGTCAAATGCCCCTGCGGGGGGGACTTCGCCGAGGTGGAGGAGTTCAACCTCATGTTCAAGACGAAGATAGGGCCGGGCAACGGACGCACGGGCTACCTGCGTCCGGAGACGGCGCAGTCCATCTTCGTCAACTATACCAATCTCTACCGTCACTGCCGCGAGAAGCTGCCGTTCGGCTGCATACAGGTGGGGCGGGGATACCGCAACGAGATCTCACCCCGCCAGGGCGTCATCCGGCTCCGGGAGTTCAACATGATGGAGGCCGAGCTCTTCGTCGACCCCGAGGACAAGACCTGGCCCCGTTACGACTCCATCAAGGACCTCAAGGTCAAGCTGGTGCCCAACGAGGGGGAGCAGGAGGTCGAGACCACCTACGGGGAGGCCGTGGATAACGGCACAATAGGCAACCAGACGCTGGCCTACTTCATATGGGTGACGTACGATTTCCTGACCTCCGCGGGCATCGATCCCGCGCGCCTGCGCTTCCGTCAGCATCTGAAGACGGAGATGGCGCACTACGCCTCCGATTGCTGGGACGCGGAGGTGCTCATAAGCTTCGGGTGGACGGAGATAGTGGGCATAGCCGATCGCGGCTGCTGGGACCTGTCCCGGCACATGGAGCATTCCAAGGCCGACCTGACCGCGTTCAAGCGCTTCGACGAACCGAAGGACGTGGAGAGGGACGTGGTCAAGCCGAAGTTCGGTGCCTTGGGCCCGCGCTTCAAGGGAGCGGCGGGCGACATCAAGAAGCAGCTGGAGGCCATGGACGCCTCGGCCGTGCACGATGGCCTGGTCACCGTGGTGGTGGACGGGCAGAACGTGGACCTGGACACGACGTACTACGAGCTGGCGCGGGTCAAGGAGAAGGTGAACGGTGAGAAGTTCGTCCCGCACGTCATCGAACCGTCCCACGGCCTGGACCGCATCCTGTACAGCTGCCTGGAGCACGCATATGACGAGAAGGACGGCTATGTCAGGCTGGGCCTGAAGCCGGCGGTTGCGCCCATCAAGGTCGGCGTGTTCCCGCTCATGTCCAAGGACGGCATGGGGGAGGTGGCCAAGGCCCTGGACCGCGCGCTGCGGGAGGAGGGCATCGCCACCTACTACGACGATTCGGGCTCCATAGGCAGGAGGTACGCCCGCATGGACGAGGCCGGCACGCCCTGGTGCGTGACCGTGGACTACGACACCCTGGAGAACGGGGAGGTCACCGTGCGTGACCGCGATACCACGGAACAGGTGCGGGTGTGCGCGGACGACGTGGTCGTTCTGGTGAAAGAGCGCCTCAAACGCAAACTATCATGCTAACACACTTCGATATGTATCCGGAAGGTGAGCCAAAATGGTAGGAGAAAGTATAGAGGGATTTAAGAAAAGAGAGCTGCTGAGGTCCCTCATTGACTCCAACAACGTTGGGGACCTGATGAGGAAGGATTTCGAGACCGTGGAACCGGAGATGACCCTCTCGGACGTGGTGGCCAAGATGAGGTCGGCCGACCTGCACGAGATCCCCGTGGTGGAGAGGAAGAAGCTGCTGGGCGTCATAAGCTACGGCACGGTCATAAGGAGGAAGAATCAGGTACAGGGGACCAAGGCCAGGTCCATGATGGAGAGCACCCCCGAGATCACCCTGGACACCCCTATAACGGAGATCGCGGAGCACTTCATCTCCTCGGGCTACCGGCACCTGCCGGTGACCAAGGGCAAGACCATCCAGGGCATCGTGACCCGCGCCAGCGTCATCTCCGTCCTGCCCAAGCTGAAGGACATCAAGGCCATGAAGGTGGGCGACCTCATGAGCAGTGAGGCCTGGGCGGTGCACGAGAAGGACCTCATAAAGAACGCCATGAGCCTGATGCGCTCGCTGGATGTGCGCACGGTCCCGGTGGTGGACGACTACGACCGCCTGGTGGGCATCGTGGGCATCAAGGACATCGTGCAGTACTCCTGGAGCGGCTCGGGGACCGACAGGCAGGGCAAGGGCGACATGAACGGTGACAACAACCCGGTGGAGGTGGAGGTGCGCTTCCTCATGCACCCCAGCCCGCTGACGCTGACCATCGAGGACCCCCTGACCAAGGCCGTGGAGACGATGATCGACAAGAACATCTCTACCATCCCGGTGGTCTCCAACCAGAAGATGGTGGGCGTCATCACCAAGTACGACGTACTGGAGCTTATGGCCTCCGTCCGCAACAGGGACGTGGTCTACACGCAGATCTCCGGCCTGGAGGAGGAGGACCGCTTCTCCCTTGACGTCATGGAGAGGGAGATACAGACCGGTCTGGCCAAGATGGCCAAGTACACCCGGCCGCTGCTGTTCAACGTTCACGTGAGCAAGTACAACAGCACCGGGAACAGCGCCAAGTACTCGCTCATAGGCCGCCTGAGCACGGAGAGCTCTCATTACATGGCCAAGGCGGTGGACTGGTCCCTGGGACAGGCCACCGTGGAGCTGATGGACAAGCTTGACCGCATCGTCATGAACAAGAAGGAGCATGCTCTGGACGTGCGGACCAAGAAGAACCGTCACGAGAGGGCCTGAACGGCCAAACCATTTCTTTTTCCTTTTATTTTTTCGATCTGTGGGCGAGCGTAACGAACGGTCCTACGCCCTGCTCCTATGGGGTTTCGACCGGGCCTTTGCCAGGCGGGTAAACCTTTTTTATATCCCACCCCTTCCCCTTTTCCGTCCATGGCGCAATACGAGGCGGTCGAGAACGAGAGGAAGTGGCAGAAGCAGTGGAAGGAGTGGGAACTGTACAAGTTCGATCCGGACTCGGACGCCCCTCCCTATTCCATCGACAACCCCCCGCGCTACGCCTCCGGCGCCCTGCACTTGGGGCACGCCACCGGTTATTCGCTGATCGATTTCGCCGCGCGCTATCACCGTCAACGCGGTTTCAACGTCATGTTCCCGTTGTGCTTCGACGTCAACGGAACGCCGGTGGAAGTGCGCGTGGAGAAGAAGTTCGGCATCAACAAGTACTCCGTCCCGAGGCAGGAGTACATCAAGATGTGCGAGGAGTACGCCGACTCCTTCATCGATTCCATGACCAAGCAGTTCGAGATACTGGGGGAGAGCATGGACCCCACCGTCTACTACCAGACGGACGCCCCGTACTACCGGCGCATAACCCAGATATCCTTCATCAAGATGCTGGAGAAGGGGCTCGCGTACAAGGGCGAGTACCCGGTGAACTGGTGCCCCCGCTGCATAACGGCGCTGGCGGACGCCGAGGTGGAGTACGACCAGAACATCACCAAGCTCAACTATGTCAAGTTCCCCGTGGCCGGTTCGGACGAGCACATCGTGATCGCCACCACCCGCCCGGAGCTCATCTGCACGTGTCAGACCATAGCCGTGCATCCTGAGGACGCCCGGTACAAGGAGCTTGTGGGCAAGGACATCCTCACGCCGGTGTTCGGCAAGAGGGTCAAGGTCATCTCCGACGAGAAGGTGGACCCCGACTTCGGCTCGGGCATCGTCATGATATGCACCATCGGGGACAAGACCGACCTGGAATGGGTGATGAAGTACAAGCTCCCGCTGGAGAAGGGGATCGACGAGGAGGGGCGGATGACCGCCATCGCCGGCGCGTACGAGGGAATGCCGGTGAAGGACGCGCGGTCGAAGATCATCGAGGACCTGCTCGCCTCCGGGACCATAATCAAGCAGGAGGAGCAGCAGCAGAACCGCTCCATATGCTGGAGATGCCACACCCCCATCGAGTTCCTGCAGGTCAAGCAATGGTTCATCAAGATCATGGACTTCAAGAAGGAGGTGCTGGAGAAGGCCGATCAGATCCAGTGGTTCCCGGAGTTCATGAAGGTCAGGCTGCAGGACTGGGTGAACTCGCTGCAGTGGGACTGGGTCGTGTCGCGGCAACGCTACTTCGCCACTCCGATACCGGTGTGGGAGTGCGAGAAGTGCGGGTACGTGCTGCCGGCCAAGGAGGAGGACTGCTACATCGATCCCACGGTGACCGCGCCCTACAAGGACGCCTGCCCCATGTGCGGCGGCGAGCTCAAGGGATGCCAAGACGTGTTCGATACCTGGATGGACTCTTCCGTGTCACCGTTGTACAACACCTTCTGGAAGAGGGACGATGAGAAGTTCAAGCGGCTATATCCGATGTCCCTGCGGCCGCAATCGCACGACATCATACGGACCTGGGCGTTCTACACCATCCTTCGGGAGCACCTGCTGACCGGCGAGAAGCCTTGGGGGCACATCATGATACACGGGTTCATCATGGCGCCGGACGGAACGCCGATGCACACCTCTCTGGGGAACGTCATTGATCCCATGCCGCTGCTGGAGAACTACGGGGCGGACGCGTTGCGCTATTACGCCTGCACCTGCTCCCTGGGCGAGGACCACGCCTTCCGCGAGAGGGACGTCGTCCACGGCAAGAAGCTGTGCACCAAGATGTGGAACCTCGGCAAGCTCATCGAGATGACCGTCACGGAGAGGCCGGAGAGAGTACAGCTGAAACCGATCGACCGCTGGATAATGTCCCGGTACACCAAGGTGCTGGAGGCCGTCACCGCTCATTACGAATCGTACAACTTCGACAAGGCCATGCGCGAGGTGGAGAACTTCGCCTGGAAGGAGTTCGCCGATCATTACGTGGAGATGACCAAGCATCGCACCCGCGGTAACGACAGGTCCGTCAGGTACACCCTTTACACCGTGTACCTGGGGATCCTGAAGATGATGGCGCCGATGCTGCCGCACGTGACCGAGGACGCCTATCAGGCGTTCGCCGGAATGGATGGCGCTAAGTCCATACATATCAGCAAGTGGCCTGAACCGGAACGCATCGACGAGGACGCCGAGATGAAGGGGGAGCTGACCAAGGAGATCATCGCCTCCATACGCACCTGGAAGGCGGAGAAGAAGTATCCCCTGAACAAGGAGCTGGCCAGGGTGGAGGTCGTGGGCAAGGGCTCCGAGCTGCTGAAGGGGTACGAGGACGATATCGCTCAGACGGTGCGGGCGGAGAAACTGGACCTGCTGATGGAGGCCCGCCTGGACCGCTGCGCCAACATGGTCAGGCCAGTGCACGCCAAGATAGGTCCGCTCTTCAAGAACCAGGCCCGGGAGGTCGTGGCCCAGATTTCCACCATGGACCCCGAGCAGGTGCTTTCCATGCTAACCAGCAAGGGAAGCTTTGAGATCCAGCTGAACGACGGACGCGACGTGCTGATCACCAACGAACTGGTGGAGGTGCTCTGCGAGCTGCGCTATCAGGGAAAGGCGGTGGAGACCATCCAGGTCGGGGACCTGCTGGTGGTCATCGAGGTGAAGTGACCTAGTCCATCTCATCCGTACGACAGGTACACCGTAAGCTTCCACAAGGCCAGAGAGAACAGTAGGAAGAGGACGCCTGCCTCGCTGACCAGCAGGAAGTATCCGCCCAGGAACGCCAGGGTCAGGGACATCAATGCGAGACCGCCGCCCCATTTCATCGCCCTGAACATCTGCTGGAGGGGCACGTACACCTGGTCGTAGAGAAGATAGACCGCCACGATCAGCACCAGTAGGAAGGCGACCTGCAGGTACGGGGAGACGAACTTCACGAAGCTGTCGAAGACCAAGGAGCCAGGGCTGGTGCCCAGCACCAGGAACAGGCCGAAGAGGAACATTGACAGGACCGGAAGAACGGAACGGTCTCGCCTTCTCCTCTTGTACCGGGGCATCGCTGCCGGAATCCCCGAAGGTATATAAGAACAGAATGACTGGGTATGCTGGGATTCAATAACCTTTAAATGCCATCAGTGCATTCCCGAAAAAGCGCAACGCGGGCGTAGTGTAGCTGGTTATCACTTGAGCTTGCCAAGCTCATAACACGGGTTCAAATCCCGTCGCCCGCACTTTTATATTATTCAGTAATCCGAGTATTTTTAGTTGTGTCGTCTTTCTTTGCAATGGGGGGCATTTTCATAATCATTCTCCCCAATTTATTAAGATAAGATTGTTGATTTTGTCGTATTATCACCAATTCCACGACTTTGATTTTGATGATGACTTTCGGTGTAAACATGAGCTTCGGATTTTCGCATTCTACCTCCGAGTTATTCTTATTCAACCGTATTGTAAATTGAAAAGATTGATAGAGTGTTTAATATAAATATTAATAAATCAATCATATATAAAGACTATTACTTAAATAATTAATTGTTACTGTTATTTTTTATTTCTTCAGCAATTAATTGTTTTGAAAATATATCATCAATATACGGTTTCAATCTTAGAATTACCCACGCAATTACAATAAATCCCATTATTATGGCTATTAATTGCATGATGATAATTAAAATCATTATTTCTGATGAATTCGAATTCAATGACAAATAATTCATTGTAATTATAATAATAAACACTGATGCAGTCGATTCAAGAATTGGATCCTTTAAACTAGCTATAGTTCTATCGATGAGTGAGACTATGTTCTTATGGGCATTCTTTTGTCTCGAAATTTCAAATGCATTGCCATATTGTTTTTTCATAGCTTTTATAAAAAACGGGTTCTTAGTTGAATAAGCCCAGTAGCTATAAAAAAAACCACGCAATCCGTAAAAATATTTTTGGAACCGCTATTACCATTAAAAACAATGCAGAGAAAAAAATTAACTGAATAATATCGTCTGGATAAATATCCATGAAATACCTTCATTACAATAAAATAGAAAATTTACTTTTTATCTCCATTTATCGGCTCAATTTTTTCCTCGTTTTCTTGTTTCTCAATGGAATTTTTAATCACTTCAGCCAATCGCATCGCAGAAGAATGAGCCATGTATAGTCTGATCCCTTTCAATACCGGGACGTTATTCTTACACACTCCGGGGGTCATTAAGAAATCAATACAAACATCCCGCCCTGATACCATAACGTATGCCAAATTTGAATAGTGAGTTTCTGAAATATCGATTTCGATTGAATTGGGGTTTGTCTGATATGCTCGAGATATCGGCTCTGAAAAATCAATTGAAATATCCCCGATTTCCTTTTTTTCTTTCATACCGTTTCACCTCTGTATTGAAAGAATTTATTACCCTCTTGAAGAGTATTCTGAGTAACAATCATAACTTGTTCATTTGAGCCACGACAGATGGCATATTGTCCAATGCAGGACAATTCTAACAGTCCAAGATGCCGTATGGAATAATCTTTAATTGCAATATCCATGCAATTTGATTTCTCAATATCATCAACCCAGGCTAATGAGAGAAACGATAATGCGATAAATTTCTTCGATTCATTAATAATTTTATACTGTGGATGTTGTCGATCTGAAGATATGTTTTTAATCAGCAATAGATCCTCAAGGATTTTCAGAGCAGCACCTACGCTTGAAGGTGATTTGTCAATCAATTCTGATATTTTTTTAGGTGAATATGTATCATAAGGATCTGCAATTATCTCAGCTAGAGTTCTCCCCAATACTGTATCTGGAATAATACCACCAAATGGTTTCATTGAATTTTCATTTAATCCATTTGATATGGCCGTCTGTCCAGTCGTCATGCTCAATCCCTCAAATTATGTAAACTACTACCAATATTAAATAACTATGGAAAAAACAAAGGAACTAAAAAAATAATTAGAGTTCACTTCTGATCCTTTTTGAAGGATGTTCAAATTGACCATGATGTGTTGTTTCAACACCATAATAAACCGCCCAATTATCAGCCCATGCCCTATCTCTGATTCGAACAAACATCTCATCGCCAATTCTAGCGACAATTACCTTTTCAAGCCCAAAATTAGTTAACACTGTTTCTATCGAATTTGAATGCCCCATCTGTATCCATTTCTTTTTAACCTTCTCCAGAGGCCAGACCATACCCCTTTTTTTAATCCAAGCTAACAATCTAGCAATATCAACATTTTCAACGTTTGGTGGGGTCAACCACTTATCACTGGGTCTAATAGTAGCAGTAGGTGATGGATTCTGATTAATCAATGCATGATCTGTAGATTCTTCTCGATCTGTCATGAAGTGTTTTGAATTTACATTTTTAATACTTATGTTTTAGTATAATATTCCAATTTATTAAAATCAATTATTCTCCCAACTCACCCTTAACTCACCCACAATTTATCGAAAAGCCAGTAAAGTGATTGGGTGAGTAAGGTGAGTTAGGTGAGTAAGGGGGGAGGGAGAGCGATTAGAAAAATTAAGGAAAAAAGGTTTCGAAAAACAGGCCATTTGCACGAAACCCCGTTATTGAAATTATTTTCGATTTACTGGCTTGAGGACCAACGAATCCCCCAGAAATCTAACCACCCTGGATTTCTAATCTTAGAATGTTGAGAGAATTAAAATATACTCACATTGTCCTAAATTTTGTTGAGTTGCATCTCTGGGGTTGAAATAATGTCATTTTTAAAGGACATCGCTAAACGTTCATGGTTCCTGCCTTTGATGGCAGTATTGGTTGTGGGTTCAGTCATCGCTTCGGCAATCATCATATCGAACACTGTCAGTCACACATCGAATGTGACTCCTCCGACCATCACCTTGGGCGAGATTTCCACCCTGGACGGTTCTGCGTACCCGGGTGGGGACTACCCGGATTTGGTAATCACTGATCCCATTGCTAACAATATGTATGATTTCTCATGCCTGATGACTATAGATGCCGATATTGATGGCGTATATCTGAACATCTCCATTATGAAAAGTGGTGGGGAACCATTAAGTGTTGATGATGTGACGTTCTACGTTTGTGACTATGCAGGGTCTAATGATCCAATGGACTGGTCCTGGAAACAAGTATTTCTAAATGTCAACGATAGCAGGCTAATCGGTGTTTGCGACCCCAGTTGGGATAACGATTTACTCAACGACGGTGAATGCAACCTTCTCAATGCTTTCCGTATTGAATATCATGATGTCGCTAATTTCACCGTGTTCTTGACCGCCACCACATCACCGCCGGTCATTGAACCATTATCACTGCTAGAGGTCATCCAACAAAGAGGGACCATTAATGTTGGCACCCAGGTACCTTACCCTCCATTCGAGAACATCAACACGACTACTGATGAGCTTGAAGGCATAGACATTGAGATCATGGAATACGTGGCAGCGAAGTTGGGTGTTACTATTGTATGGCATGCTATGGATTTCGACCCCTTGTTCATGGCCGTTCAGACTGGACAGATAGATTGCGCCATTTCAGCGATAACCATAACCCCTGAAAGGAATTTACTCAACGACTTCAGTATTCCATATTATGTGACTAACCTTGGCGTACTGGTGAGGGACGAAAGCACGATATCCACAATGGACGACCTGAACGGAAGCACCCTGGTCACTCAGACCGGTACCACTGGGCAGTGGTGGGTCGATGAGAACCTCAGCCCCGAAGACCAGGTGAACCTGGCCGATGTTCCCCAGGCCGTTCTGGGTGTGGAGAATGGTATGTATGACGCCTTCATAGCGGATGAATTGGTTGTCGGTGCCTATGCCAATGATACCAGTTACAATCTGAAGGTGGCATTTGTCATTTACACTCTGGAATCTTATGGAATTCTTATTCCTGAGGATGAACCGGAGTTTAAAGCCGCAGTGGATATTGCCATCCAGGATATGATTAGTGACGGTACATTGGATAGCATACTAACCAAATGGCTTGTGTGAGGTGAGCTTATTCATCCCGGAAAATATTGAGAAAGGCAGTGCTCGATTATCAATTAAAACGGTAAAAACAGTAACTAATTTTTACTGTTTTTCCGAGCCAGCTAATTGAAGAAAACAGTAAAACGGTAACTATTAATTTTCTAAGGAGAGAAAAAGAGAGAAAAGAGGTTTACCGGAACTTTGAAGCGATTCCGTTCTTCCTCCAAAGGCAGGTTGCCCGTAAAAGGGCAAAAAAACGTTTTAGCCAGTCATCCAAAGGTGTTCGAATCACCTTGGGCTGCATTCGTTTAGAATATTGATGGATAAATATTAGTGATATTCTTTCATTGTCACCTTAGTTTCTGTGAATTATTCTTGAATAAATAAGATAGCTAGTGTAGGAAATTTAAGAGTGGAGAAAAAGTATGTTGAACTCATTGTGTTGCAATCCTATTGTAATTTAATTGAATAGCTTTGAGGGTTCTTTTCTATCCTCGATATGTCGAATCCCTTGTCAGCCAGACGTTTGAGAATCCCCAGGTAGACATCTTCATCCATTTGAGGAGTCCTAGAAAGTATCCACAGGTATCGCCGTGACCCCTCGCCCACTACGGCATATTCATAATCCTTTCCCAGTTCGAGTATCCAGTAATCACCCGCAAAGGGCCAGAAGAAGCTGACCTTGAGCTTTGCGTTGGTCGTTTTATCAACGATCCAGGCCTTCCCCTTGGCCGTTTTAAGCTTCCCCGAGAAGTCCTTCAGATAACCGCTGTTCAACACCCTGACCTTTCCGTTCGGAAGAAGTGAGTATGTGGCGGTAACGCCCACCAGACCTTCCTCGAACCTCTGTGGGAACTTCGCTATCTCGTACCAGGTTCCCATGTATCTGTCCACGTCCACATGTTCTACGGTCTTGAGCTCGGACATCTCCACAGAATGAGATAGAACTGTTCCAACCTAAAGTTCTAATGAAAGTCGATGGAGCTTTTCACCTTGATCATAAAAAAATTATCAGGGAGTGGTTTGGAAATGGTGAGCGACCTAGACCACTCGCGCCTTCACAGCCTTTCCCCGATAGGATTGATCGCAGAGGCTGGCGATGACCTTCTCTGCGTCCTTCTTGAACACTTCGACATAGGTGTACCGGTCGCCCATGGTGATCTTCCCGACGTCCCTGGACACCAGGCCGGTGTCGCCACGGACCAGCCTTACGATCTCGCCCTTGCCGATCTTGTCGGCGTTCCCTACGTTGATCTCGATGGAGGCCACGTTTCCGTGCGACCGGCTCCTCTTGGCCGCCGAAGGCTGGTTGGCAGATGCCTGAACGGCTATCCTGACCTCGTCAAGCTTCTTGACCTCCGGCTCGGGCTTATGCACTATCTCGAGGTCCATCCTTTCGATGACCTTTCCGGTGCGCCTCTCCAGGCCCTTGACCTCCCTGCGCTCCTCCGGAAGGAACAGGGAGAGCGCGATGCCCTCCTTCCCCGCCCTGCCGGTCCTGCCAATGCGGTGCACGTAGGTGTCGGGATCGCTGGGAGCGTCGAAGTTGATCACGAAGTCGACGGAATCGATGTCCAGTCCGCGGGCCGCAACGTCCGTGGCCACCAGAATGCGCAATGAACCGTCCTTGAAGCCCTTGAGCACCTTCTCCCTCTTGTTCTGCGCCACATCGCCGTGAATGGCCCCGGCCAGATAGTTGTGGTTCCTCAGCTTCTTGGCCACCTGGTCAGCCTTGTGCTTGGTGTGACAGAACACGATGGCCTTCGGCTCGTACTTGTCAAGGATGGTGTAGAGCGCATCGCGCTTGTCCTCCTTTGGCACGATTAGGTAATACTGCTTGGTGAGGTCGAGCACCGGCTCGTCCTTGGACACCAGTATCTCCTTGGGGCTGACCATCTGGCGCATGGCCAGCTCTTTGATGTCCGGGGACATGGTGGCCGAGAACAGCAGCGACTGCCTCTTCTTCGGCACCCTGGCCAATATGAAGTTCAGGTCCCGGGAGAATCCCATGTCCAGCATGCGGTCGGCCTCGTCCAGGACCACCACGGACACC
>Ga0209269_1001535_pt1 | contig 11975 bp, 8 predicted proteins | sample MTBAKMMethaMetaG_FD_187455 | JGI IMG/M metagenome (GOLD analysis project Ga0209269, IMG submission 187455) | Enrichment culture microbial communities from Arthur Kill intertidal strait, New Jersey, USA, that are MTBE-degrading - MTBE-AKM (Arthur... | ecosystem: Environmental > Aquatic > Marine >... | reverse complement strand
TAGGTCGGGAAGAAAAAGTAATGCAAATGCAAGCAGAGGGACTCAGTGTACATCCCATTCGTCAAAATGGCTTCCTCAGCCCGCAAGGCATCCGCTTCGCAGAAGTAATTCTTGCTCCTCATTCTCCATATGAAGGTCAGACCCTGAAAGAGATCGGCTTTCGCAAGCGGTTTCATCTTAACGCCATCGCTCTTAATCGCCAGGAGCGCACCTACCGGACTGATGTAGGCAGCATTCCCATATCTTACGGTGATTCTCTTTTGGTGATCGGGGCTTACAACTTAATTCAATCGCTTAAAAGAAATCCCGATTTCATTGTAATTGAGCCAAACTTAAGTGACCAGCCGGTTGAAAAACGCCAGGCAATCATCTCAATTCTTATCACAATAGGGGCAATTTCCGCCTCCATCGCGGGTATGCCTGTATATTTAAGTGTGTTCATGGGTGCTGTTCTCAGTATCCTGCTTAAAGTAATTAATTTGGATGAGGCCTACCAATCCATTGAATGGCAGGCGATATTTCTGGTGGCTGGAATGTATGCAGTCAGTCAATCGATGGTTCAAACAGGCCTGGCTGGTCTTGTCGGAAATAAGATGTTTACTATTGTGGAACCTTTTGGAGGACTTGGAATTGCAGCTGGCACATACCTATTAACCGCCCTACTCACACAAGTCATGGGCGGCCAGGTAACCGCGCTCATTTCCGGGCCAATAGCGATCAGCGCCGCGATTTCTATGGGGGTAAATCCACAAGCCATCGCCATAGCAACGGCCATCGGTTGCAGCGCATCATTTCTAACCCCTCTGGCTCATCCGGTGAATTTAATGGTGATCCAACCCGGCGGTTATCAGTTTAGCGATTTTTTTAAGGTGGGCTGGATTTTGACCATTATTTGCTTCCTTGTCCTGATGGTGGGCATGAAATTATTTTGGCAGCTCTAATCAAAGGTATAGTTGAAATGGATCAAGTGCTGGGTAATCTGGATGGCGGAAATGTGTTGGATGTTGCAACGGGCAATGGTGGTTTTATTGAGCTGTTGATCAGCAACCTGCGATCTTATGAGACCATCACTGGGGTTGATTCTCAATCCAATCATTCTTCCGGGTTTGCAGAAAATTTCGACAAGCACCCGGAAGTCCGATTTGTGTCGATGGATGCTAGTGATTTACAATTCCCCGATCACACTTTCGATACTGTTTCGATATCCAATTCACTTCACCATTTGCCCGATATGACAAATGTGTTAAATGAAATGATGCGGGTATTAAAACCAGGTGGGAATTTCATCTTGCAGGAGATGTTCAGGGATCAACAATCCAATGCGCAAAGGACCCATGTATTATTACATCATTGGTGGGCGCAGATCGATTCCGCGCTTGGGATCACTCACTTTGAAACTTTCACCCAGCAAGAAATCCTGGCGATTCTGGACGGATTACGACTCAGTCCATTAACCTGGATCGAAATTTGTGATTTTAGTGAAGATCCTTTGAATCCGGAAACAATCCAGTTACTGGATGGGATCATTGATCGCTACACAAAGCGGGCTGAAAGCATCCCACAAGCCGGACCAATTTTGGAACAGGGGAAATTATTGCGCGATCAACTTCACCGCATTGGTTTTCAAAATGCTTCAGCCATCCTGGCGGTTGGCCAAAAACCCATGATTTGAACCATTAAGAAATTTTTTTGAACATTTTTTTGAATGAATTCTTGTTGTATAATATTTAATATTATTATATATAATATAAGTTAAATTAACCTTGCGCGGAAAATAACAGGTCTTGTTATGAACGAATCCCCCACCCTTTCCATTCGCGATGCCATCCAGGATTACTTAATCTTAGTAGAGCAATCACGCAGCAAACGGACGTATTTAACGTACCAAAATGCGTTGAAAAGCTTTTCCGAGACCCTGGAAGCGTATCAGCTGATCCCTGAGAAAACCCCTGCGACAGAATTACCCGAAGATGCGATCAGTTGGTTCGCAGAAAACTTAAAGGTATTTGCGCCTGCCACAGAACGTCTGTATCTCACAGCGGCAAGTAATCTATACGAATACCTTTCTGCTGAGAATATCTCACAACCAAATCTGGCACGCGTACGACAATTGATTCGCCAGCGCTCTCGCCGGCCGGGTGTGCGCCTGCCTCAATTTCCCGCCAGTGATATCGATACGCTGTTGGAAAAGATTGAATCGTTGAAAGGCAAACCTGCTCAGGATCCAGAAGAATATTTGCGGAATTTGCGTGATCGCGCCTTCCTCTTCACTTTAGCGGATACAGGGCTGCGTGTGCATGAAGCTTGTGGCTTGCGGCGTGGCGATATGGATTGGAATAATTTCCGTGCGGTAGTGATCGGTAAAGGCAATCAGGAAGCAGTCGTGCGGTTTTCAGAACGTTCCATAGCCGCCCTGCGCGATTACTTGAAAGCCAGAGCCGATATCGATGGTTCCACTGGAAAACCACTTGCTTCATTACCCCTATTTACCCGCCATGATAAAGGGGCCGGGAAAAAGAAAGTCAAAGGAATGAACACCAATACCGGACGCAATATTGTCACAGATCGGGTAAAAGAATTTCTTGGAGAAGAAGCTGTCGGAACCATTACCCCCCACTCCTTCCGGCATTACTTCGTCACCCGCGTTCTTCAAACGACTAACAATCTACGCATCGCTCAATTATTGGCAAGGCACAAATCTATTGTGGTTACGCAACGCTATAGCCACCTTACAGATAGTGAATTAGACCAGGGGTATTGGGACTCAATCGGGAAAAAAGAGGATTAAGAATTATCCCATTTTTCGGATTTCTGAGTGAAACAACCAGATCCAGACACTGAACGCCAACAAGATCCCCGCGCACACCAATGCCGTGAATTGTTCGCTGGTGTGATCGGCCATAAGACCAACTAAAAGCGCTCCGACAGGTCCTCCCCCCAGGAGCATGAGTGAATATACCGCCATCACCCGGCCACGCAAGGCATCGGGTACTCTCCCTTGAATCATCGCATTGCTGTTGTTCAGCACTGCAATCAGTGCGAATCCAACCAGGCCCAGGAAAATCATCGATATTGGCAGGGTCGTCGATAGGGCAAAACCAATCAATGACACAGGCACAATAAAGCTGTTGATATTCCACATTTTGCTGCGAAAACGGTCTCCAGATAAAGACGCGATCAGAAGTCCGCTGATAACAGCCCCTACCCCGCGTGCCGAAAGCAAAAGTCCATTCGTGGCTGCGTCTCCGCGTAAAATAGTCACTGCCCAGGCTGGGATTAGGGTGATTAAACCAAAACCAAATATATTGATCACAAAAATGGTGAGGATCAATGTGAATACAACCCGCTCGGATTTTATATATTTCAGCCCTTCAACAATCGCTTGCCAGGCCGTGTTTTGGCGGGGCTGAACAGGTGTTTTTTGAATATTCATCATCGTCAGAGCAGTAATGACCGCGATGAAGGTGATGCCATTAATCGTAAAACACCAGCCGGGGCCTGTAAGGGCATAAATAAAACCGGCAATTGCGGGGCCAACGATGGCGCCCATATTGAACATCGTCGCATTAAGCGCGATGGCATTGGTCAAATTCTCTCTTGAAACCAACTCTACGATGAAGGATTGGCGTGCAGGCGCGTCAAATGCATTTGCGATTCCAAGCAGGAAGGAAAGCAGGAGAATATGCCAGGGTTGCACAATTTGTAAGAATACCAATGCAGCGAGGATAAACGCCAGCACCATCATTACGGTTTGAGTAATGATGATTAAAGAGCGGCGGGATACTCGATCCGCAACAACCCCCCCATACATAATCAGCAGCCAGGAAGGCAAACCTGATGCAAACCCAATAATACCCAGGTAAGCCGCGGACCCGGTAAGTGTGTAGACCAGATATCCCTGAGCGGCGCTTTGCATCCAGGTTCCTACCAGCGATACCAGTTGGCCGAAAAACCATAAGCGGTAATTCCTGTGTCGAAAAGCGGCAAAGGTGTTGGAGGTAGAGACAGGATGGAAAGAGGCTGTACTTTTCAAGGAATCTATTTGAAATGCTATCAGATTATTGCACCATCATATCACAAAGAATTCAATTAATTTGATGATTCCAGGCCAGCAATATCGTTCAAAGTGAACCCAGAAAGCATTTGTAATCCATAGGAAAACCTTTTCCAACTCGGATTACCTCATAATGAGATTGTATATCCGTATCTTGTCATTGCAACCTTGCGGGATTATACTCACACAAGCGGTAATTCCCACCACTTATTATTTAGGACTACGAGATAACTCTATGATCAATGGCCTTGGACAGAATCAGGTTATTGGGTCAACGCTGGTTGAGAAAAACCAACGTCTTTCCCGTTCGCATCTTTGGCGATTGCATTCTGATTTTTACCAGCAAAGTGGAATTTCTGCCTGGACCCAGGGACATGTACCTCATTACATCACCAACAATCCTATGATTGCCAATGCCTACGCTCAATTGGTTTTAAATTTCCTAATAGCATTGCCAATTCAAGATTTGGCCAAACCAATTTATATCTTGGAAATTGGCGCAGGTTCCGGGCGATTTGCATTTCATTTTCTGAAGCTGTTTAATAACCTTATTAAAAACACGCCCCTTGCCAAGCAACAAATTATTTACCTGCTTACAGATTTAGCTGAAAGCAATGTTGCCTTTTGGAAAAACCACCCCTGCCTTCAACCTTACTTACAATCCGGCCAATTGGACCTGGCAATGTTCGACCCATCCAATGACCTCGAAATTAATTTGGTCTTTTCCGGAAACCGTTTAGCCAAAAAGGACTTTGTAAATCCAGAGGTCATTATCGCCAATTATTTCTTTGACAGTCTACCATGTGATGTTTTTTCAATCCGAAATGGAATATTATGTGAGGAATTGATTTCTCTTTATACGGGGCAAAATCAACATGCAAATGCTGATCTTGAATCGCTTTCATCAGTCGAAATCCGATTTGACCCTCATTTCATCAGCACAAATTACTATTCACGGACGGATTACAACCAGATTCTACGATCCTACCAACATATTCCTAATAATTCATATTTCACATTTCCGATTGATGCATTGCAGAGCGTATCGAATCTCCTCCAAATTTCAAGTGAACAAACTCTCTTCGTATCCGCGGATAAGGGAAATTTTCAACTAGATTTGCAATACACCTCAACCGAGCCTGAAATCAGCCTGCATGGCAGGGCTATTTCCATGATGGTGAATTATCACGCCCTGGCCGAATATATTAAGCTTATTGATGGGAAAACCCTACAATCCAAACATCGCAAGGAAGGTCTGGTGTTCTCTGTATTTCTGACGAAATCTGCCAATCCAGCATTCAAACAGATTCAAAACACTTACAATCAGGTGATTGAAGCTGCAAGTCCGGATGATTTCTTCGTGTTGAAAAGAATGATGCAACAGAATTACGACTTGATGACTCTAGAGCAATTGCTGGCATTTGCGCGACTAAGTCTGTACGACCCGCAAATCTTTCGCGATATGTTGCCCAGGTTGATCAGCTTCAGCCAAAATTTGATTGATGACCAGCATGAAAATCTATACCAGGTTGCTCAACGCGTATGGGATTTGTTCTTTCCAATTGGTGAGACCATCAACCTTTATCATCTTCTGGCGAAATTATTCATATCTCTATCAAGGTACAAAGAGGCATGTGACTGTTTGCAAGCTTCTCAGTGCTTCTTTGGGACTTCCTTGGAACACGAAGAAATATTGGGGTTAATTCCTGATCATTCTAAAGGAATTATTAGTTTTAAAAAATAGGTAGTCTAAAGTAATTAAATATTTTATGATCTTTTTACTGAACAATAACTCTAATAATCATATACTGGAAAGATGAATTAGAAATATTTCCTATAAGAATTTATTATTGCTTCCAATTTCTATTCTAAAAAAACTGGCAAGAAAGACCTTTTTGTCCATCAATATTATTTGCTGCTACTTTTTTGTTCATGGTTATAGAATATTCTGTTGCATTAATATTATCTTCAATTATTTCAGGCCTTGTTGCTGTTATTGCCTGGCGCCGGCGCTCCGCGCCAGGGGCAACTGGCTTAGCTCTGGCTATGTTTGGAATGGTAATTTGGGCATCAACCTATGCGATTCGATGGCTGCAAATAGAGCCCTCTTTGCAGATGCGTTGGTTGGACCTGACCTATATTGGTGTGGTGATCGCTCCAACTTCATTTCTGATATTTACACTGCAATTTACCAATCGGTCTTACCTGCTTAATTACAAAACGCTCATTCTTTTAACTTTTGAACCCTTAATTACCTTAGGATTGCTGTTTACTGATCAATTTCATGGATTATTTTACGCGGGTCATCGAACGACTGGCTCTATATTAAACGGGGGGATTGGTTTTTGGATCCACATTGTATATACATATGGTGTGCTTTTAATTGCGCTTGGGTTGTTAATCCAAATGTATTATTCCAGTCATAATGTTTTTCGCAAACAAACCAGTGTAATGGTTTTGGGTATGTTAATTCCCTGGATTGGAAATATCCTCGGGCTTATTAAACTAAGCCCATTCCCACAATTAGATCTTACGCCTTTCATGTTCACAGCCAGTGGACTAATTATATCGTTTGGTCTTTTCAGATATCACTTAATGGACATCATACCGGTTGCCCGCGACCGGTTGGTTGAAAATATGAGTGATGGGGTTCTCGTTTTGGATGCACAAAAACGGATTGTGGATATAAACCCGGCTGCCTGGGAAATTTTAAGATTCTCCAAAAATCCAATCGGAGCAGTGGTCGATTCTATCCTTCCATTTTGGACTACGATTGAAAAATTGAGTCAGATAAACCACGAATCTCAAATTGAATATGAGATGGGTGATCAATCTGCACAATTTCTTGAAGTACGTTTTTCTACTTTGGTTGACCGGATCGATAACGTGTATGGATATTTATTAATTGTCAGAGACATTAGTGATCGGAAACAATCCGAAATAAATCTCAAAAAATCTGAAGAGAAATATCGGTTACTTTTTGAAAATGCGACAGAAATGATCGTCGTGATTCAAGATATGAGAGTTATCTTTTGTAATCCGATGACCATTGAAGTTACAGGTTATAGTGAGAGTGAATTAAAAGAATTTCCTTTCATAAAATTTGTTTTTCCAGCAGATCTTGAACTTGTTAAAATGAATCATGCCAAGAGATTAAAGGGTGAATCGATAGAATCCAGTTATGAATTCCGATTGGTCACAAAAAACGGACAAATCAAATGGGCTGAGGTTAGCGGAATTACCATCGAATGGAATGGCAGACCGGCTACTTTAAACTTTTTATCCGACATCACCATCAGAAAAGAAACCGAAGAAGCGCTAAAATATCAAAGTAACCACGATATTCTTACCGGCCTTTATAATCGTCAATATTTTGAATCTGAAATGGAGCGGTTACAATTCAGCCGCAGATTTCCTGTTAGCATCATCATGATTGACGTGGATGGTCTCAAGAAAATTAATGATCAATATGGCCATCAAGCTGGTGATGGGTTGCTTCGCAATGCGGCTCAGGTAATCAGGCAAACCTTTCGCCCTGATGATATGGTCGCTCGCATTGGCGGGGATGAATTTGTGGTTATTTTGGCGGATGTAGATGAAATTTCGGCGAAAAAATCAATTGAGCGGTTGCGCCAAAACCTGAATACATACAATCAAAAAGGCCGTAATCCTTATCAGCTGGATCTGTCCATTGGTACAGCAACCGGAGAAATTTTTCACGATTTGTTAACCATTCTCAAACATGCTGATGAAGCCATGTACGATGAGAAGAAATTCAAAAATTCATTTAGATAAGTAATATTAATTACCATGTTTTTTAAAACCCTTGCTATATTTAAAAAAACATGGTATAAATTTGAAGTTTTGGATACTGAGTTTGTGAGGGATGAATTTTTATGAAATTCCCGGGTTTGGTAGACGTACATGTTCATCTGCGGGTTCCCGGTGGTGAACATAAAGAGGATTTCCACACCGGTTCAGCGGCAGCGTTGGCCGGAGGAATAACCACTCTCTTGGCCATGCCAAACACTTTCCCACCCATTGTCACAATTGAAGATTTATCGATCGCACAGGAAACAGCTAATCGCCAAAGCCTGTGCGATGTTTTTATGTATGCAGGAGCATCGGCAGATCACCTAAATGAATTGCCTCACCTGGGAGATTTTGCTGCTGCGTTAAAGCTTTATATGGATCAAACTTATGGTCCATTACAGGTGAATGGTTTAAGAAATCTAAAAGAAGTATTTCGCTTGTGGCCGACTCATAAAGTGATCTGTATTCACGCTGAACAGGCTTCCATCTCAGCCGCAATCGGCCTACTGGTAGAAATGCCAAGGCCGATCCACTTTTGTCATGTCAGTCGAAAAGAAGAAATTGAATTAATTGCTGCTGCGAAGAGACAAGGATTACCGGTCACTTGTGAAGTCACTCCCCATCACCTTTTCTTGACGCGTGATGATGCTGAGCGCCTTGGCACATTAGGAGATATGCGCCCAACACTTGCCGAGCAAGCTGATGTGGACGCGCTCTGGAGTCATATCAATACAACCATTGATTGCATCGCTACTGACCATGCGCCACACACGCTTGAAGAGAAACAAAGTCCAACGCCTCCACCTGGTGTGCCCGGTCTGGAATCATCCTTGCCTTTAATGCTGACCGCCGCAGCCCAGAAAAAAATAAGCTACGATCGCCTGATTGAATTAATGTATTTCAATCCGCGCCGGATATTTAAACTACCCGCTCAACCTGACACCTGGGTTGAGGTTGACACCGAATCTCGGTACACTTTCCCTGATCATCCCTTATATACCAAATGCGGATGGACACCCTTTAAAGATTTTCCAATGCAAGGGAGAATCAGGAAAGTAATTTTACGAGGAAAAACTGTTGTTAATGATGGCGTTGTTGTTTCATTCAGTCGTAAAGATTAAGAGACCCTTTTCAGGGTCTCTTTTTTTGAAAAATTATATATATTGAGGAGCAAAAAATAATGAACAATCTTGATCTGCCCAAACTCTTTGATCTGCAGAAAATGTCTCGCAAACCCAGTTATCAAAACGGATTTTTCAAGAAAGACATTTTATCCGTAGATCAATTTGACAAAGACTCCCTTGCCTATATCTTCACCCGCACGGATGAAATGGCTGAAATGGTGGAAAATGTGGGTGCTTGCGACTTACTGCATGGTTACACCCTGGCCTGCGTATTTTACGAGCCCAGTACTCGCACCAGTGCCTCATTCATCGCCGCCATGGAACGCCTGGGAGGCAACGTCATCCCGATTACTCAGGGTATTCAATATTCTTCAGTATCCAAAGGCGAAAGTCTGGTGGACTCGATTATCACTTTAGAGCAGTATTCTGATGTGATCGTCTTGCGTCACCCTGAGATTGGATCCGTTGCTAAGGCAGCTAAATACTCCAACGTGCCGGTTATCAATGCGGGCGATGGCGCGGGTGAACATCCAACCCAGGCACTTTTAGACCTGTATACGATCCGCAAAGAACTGGGTAACATCAATGGTCTGCGAATTGCGATGGTTGGCGATTTACGCAATGGTCGCACGGTGCACAGCCTGACCAAACTCTTGATGAACTACGATGTCAGCATCCGCCTGGTTTCTCCCGATGTTTTACGCCTGCCGCTGGGTATGATGAACGACCTGATCGACAAAGGCGCAGATGTTCGTGAAACTGATCGGGTTGAGGATGTTATTGGCGATGTCGACGTTTTATATGTGACTCGGATCCAAAAAGAACGCTTCACTGATCTGGCACAGTACGAAGAAGTGAAAAACTACTTTGAAATTACCCCCGAAGTAATGACCCGCGCCAAAGAAAATATGATCGTAATGCACCCCCTCCCTCGGGTTGGGGAAATACATTATACAGTGGATAAAGATCCGCGGGCTGCGTACTTCCGCCAGGTAAAGAATGGTATGTACGTGCGTATGGCTTTGTTGGCAGCTGTTTTAGGCCAGGCGTAATCAACAATATTCAGGGGAGAGGAGGTAACGATGTCATTTTTTTCAAAACTCAATGCCTCAATAGAAGCGAACCAAAGCCTGTTGTGTGTGGGGCTCGACCCGCAACTAGATTCGCTCAAGGGGATCGAAGATCCGGCGATCATTGAAGAACAACTGGTGGCCTGGGGTCGGCAGATTATCGAACAGACCCAGTCGGTAGTGTGCTGTTATAAACCAAATTTCGCCTTTTATGAACAGTACGGCCTGGCAGGGCTGCGGGCACTGCAACGAACCGTAGCGGCAATTCCGGAAGGGATCCCACACCTATTGGATGTGAAACGGGGGGATATCGGTTCGACTGCGCAAGCCTATGCGAAAGCCGCCTACCATCAGTGGCATGCAGACGCAGTTACCCTTTCCCCTTACCTGGGTGAAGACAGCATAACACCCTTCTTAAGATCAGAGGGGAAAGCGGCATTTGTTTTGTGTCACACATCCAATCCATCTGCTGCCCAAATCCAACACCATGGCAGCCCGGCATTATTTGAATATATCGCCGAAACCGCGAAATCTTGGGGGGATGCAGAACAGATCGGATTTGTAGTTGGCGCCACCCAACCCGAAGCAATGAAAGAAATCCGCCAACGCTGCCCTGAGCATTGGATCCTGGCACCAGGTGTCGGTGCCCAGGGAGGTGATTTGGAAGCTGCTCTCAAAGCGGGTTTACGTTCAGATGGAAAAGGATTGATTTTACCAGTGTCTCGCGGGGTGATTGCCGCGGCAGACCCACACCAGGCGGCGATTGAATTGCGAGATCATATCAACACCTTGCGGCAAGAAATTGTGCAGACTCCCCCACCTTCTCATTCGAACAAAGATAAACTGGTTGCGCTTCTGTTTGAAACCGGTTGTATTAAGTTTGGACAATTTACCCTCGCCTCAGGAAAGCAATCTCCCATTTATGTTGATTTGCGTAGGATAGTTTCTTTTCCTGAGTTATTTAGGTTAGTGGTTAATGGCTATACGCAAATCTTATCCAGCCTTTCTTATGATCTGCTCGCCGGCGTTCCCTATGCGGCACTACCCGCGACAGCTGTGGTTGCGGCACAATTACAGAAAGCCATGATATATCCCCGCAAGGAGGTCAAACAGTATGGCACCGGTCAGGCAATCGAAGGCGTATTCAGTTCTGGTCAAACCGCGGTGATGCTGGAAGACGTCATCACCAGTGGGGGCAGTATTGTGAAAGCGGCTGAAATTTTACAGGAAGCTGGCCTGCTGGTGAGAGATGTAGTGGTTCTGGTTGACCGCGAGCAAGGTGGTCGTGAAGAATTACAACGCTCTGCCAATATTCAGTTGCATGCAGTGATCACCATTCATGAAATATTAAATACCCTCAAGGAATTAAATCTAATTAACGCACCCACCTATCAAGAAGTATGGGCTTACCTGGAGCAGGCATAATCCACATGATAGATCTTACCTGTTCTTTCTTACATCTCAGTTTGAAGAATCCCACTGTGTTGGCTTCTGGCATCCTGGGTACCAGCCCCACTCTACTTGAAAGGGTTGCCTTGGCCGGGGCTGGCGCGGTTACCTCAAAAAGCTGCGGTCCTGAACCCCGAGCCGGACATCCTAATCCGGTTTGTGTAGATTGGGGAGCAGGCCTGGTTAACGCCATCGGTCTCACCAACCCCGGAGTTGAAGAAGAAGCGCTCCACCTGGCTGCTTCGTCCAAGCTCTTACGCCCACTGGGAGTGCCTTTGATAGCCAGTATTTTCGCTCCCAGTGTAGAAGCCTTCGGGGAAGTGGCGCGCAAGATAAGCGAGGCGCAGCCGGACTTAATCGAAGTCAATATCTCCTGCCCCAACGTGGGAGATGAATTCGGTACACCCTTCGCCGGACTGCCAGAGACCGCTGCCGCTGTGACTGCCGCGGTCAAATCCGCTACAC
>Ga0209269_1001533_pt1 | contig 11999 bp, 13 predicted proteins | sample MTBAKMMethaMetaG_FD_187455 | JGI IMG/M metagenome (GOLD analysis project Ga0209269, IMG submission 187455) | Enrichment culture microbial communities from Arthur Kill intertidal strait, New Jersey, USA, that are MTBE-degrading - MTBE-AKM (Arthur... | ecosystem: Environmental > Aquatic > Marine >... | reverse complement strand
GCATGGAGGCCGAACGGGGTCGGTGGCTGCTGGTGCTCTCAGGCATGCTCATCAACCTCTGCCTGGGGAGCATCTACTCGTGGAGCGTGTTTGTGGCCCCGCTGACCGCATATTTCACGGGAGCGCTCGGCCGGACGGTGACGGCGGGCGAGGTGCTCATGCCGTTCTCCGTCTTTCTGGCATGTTTTGCGGTCACGATGCCGCTTGCAGGAAGGCTGATCGAGGGCTGGGGGCCGAGAAATGCCGCGATTGTCGGGGGCGTGCTGACCGGTCTTGGCTGGCTGCTGGCCTCGACGGCGGCCTCGGTGCAGGTGCTCTACGTCGTCTATGGTGTCATCGGGGGCGTGGGCGTTGGCATCGCCTACGGCGTGCCGGTGGCGGTCTCGACGCGGTGGTTCCCTGACCGCCGGGGGCTTGCGGTGGGGCTGACCGTGCTCGGCTTCGGGTTCTCGGCCTTCGTGACCGCGAACCTCGCCGGGATGCTCATCGCCGCCGTCGGGGTGATGGCCACCTTCAGGATCTTCGGCGTCGTCTTCATCCTGCTGGTCGCCCTCTTCGCCCTCCCGCTCTCGTTTCCGCCCGATGGGTGGCGGCCGGCCGGGATGGCGGCGGGCGGCGGTGCGGCCGGGCCGGCGTGCGAGTGCAACCGGAGCGCGATGATCAGGACTCCGACCTTCTACGGGCTGTGGATCTGCTACTTTGTCGGCTGCCTGGCCGGTCTGATGGCGATCTCCATCGCGCAGCCTGTCGGGACTGAGGTGGCCGGGATCTCTCCCGCCGTCGCCACCATGCTGGTCGGCTTCTTCGCCGTCTTCAATGGCGGCGGGCGGCCGCTCTTCGGCGCCCTGACCGACCGCCTGGACCCGGGGAGGACGGCGATGGTCTCCTTCGCCCTGATCGGGGCGGCGTCTCTCCTCATCTGGCAGGCGCCGTCCACGCTGACCTACATCGCCGCCTTTGCGGTGCTCTGGGGGTGCCTGGGCGGATGGCTCGCCATCGCCCCGACGGCGACCGCCCGCTACTTCGGCACCTGCGACTATCCCCGCTGCTACGGGCTGGTCTTTCTCGCATACGGGGCCGGGGCGATCGCCGGGCCGCAGCTGGCAGGATACATCAGGACGACGACCGGGGGCTATCTGGGCGTATTCCCCTGGGTGCTCGGGCTGGCGGCGATCGGGTTTGTGGTGGCGTTTGCGCTGCTGAGGCCGGGAAAATCTGGCTGAATATCGGGGTTTTTCCCGGGCTGTCCATCCCCTCAGGGGGCGGCCCCCTTCTTCCGGGTCGTCTCCACTTCAGGGAGAGGATGTATGTCCTCATGAGGGGGCCGGTTTTCCCCTCAAATCCCGGTGTCACCCCTATATGGCTTTTTTCTGAACGGCGTCCATTTCAGGCATATCAAAGCACGCTTTTTCTAAAATATCGGGCGATATGGCCTTTTTCTCAGGGAATGGGGGGTCGGGGCCTGAGAGATCGCCCGGGTCCTGAAGCCGGGTGGGCGGTTCTGCATCACCGATCTCCGGCGCGATCTCTCCCCTGAGATCTTCCGGGCGATGTACGAGTCCTGCGACCCCCCGGAGATCCGGCCCGGTTTTGAGACCTCGGTGCGGGTGGCATATACCCGGGAGGAGGCGATGGACCTGCTCGGGCGTTCGCGGCTTGGAGGATGGCAGGTGATCGCCTACCCCTATGGGCTGATGATCTGCGGCAGGAAACCGTGATGGGGAGGCGAAGACCGGTCCCTTCATCACCCTCTCTGCCAGATGACCGATCATGGACGTGAACTTCTGCCGGCACTATGCCGGCGACGGGACGCCGCCGTCGAACCGCTACTGCAGATCCTGTCCTGACGCCGGGGCCGCCTGCGATCGGTTGTGGGGGCGGGTGGTCGCCCTTGCCGGGTCGCATGGCGGCGACCCGGTCCCGCTCCCCGGGACCCGTGCGTCTCTCTCCCCCAACCCGAAAAACCCGGATATCGTCAGGATGCAGGTGAACTGCCGGTGGGGCCTTCCAAAAGAGGATTTTCTCTATTATATCGCCACCGGGCATGCGGGGATGGGGCGGAAAGGGCGACGCAGCGACCCGCGTGCGTCCCCGAGCATGACCCGGCAGGAGCCGTACGTGGGGGCGATCGTCGCCCTCCTCGGCGGGATGGAGATCCCGGAGATCGCGGCCGTACGGCAGGTGCAGCAGGGGCAGGATCCGGCGGTTCCCTGATGCCCCCTACCCCTTCCTGCCCGGAAGACCCTTCGCCCAGCGCCTGATCGCGTCCATATCCCGGTAGTCGCCCTCAGGGGTCTTCATCACCTTCAGCATCATGCGCAGGGGGAAGGAGAGCGCTTTCGCGTCGAGTTTTCCGGCGAAGAGGCCGATGGAGACCGGGGTGACGACCTGCACGACCGGGTCGAGCGCCGCTTTGAGTTTCTGCCGGTTTTCAGGGGTATCCTCGGCGATGAGGATCCCGACCGCAAAGAGGGCGACCCGGACCCGGCTGAGGGCCTCCCGGTGCCGGGTCACCATCGTGAGGGCGTCATCAAGCCATTTTCCGGCGTAGACCGGGCTTCCGATGACGACCATCGTGTAGGGCGCCGTATCGGTGACTTCGTCCGCCCGCATGAGATCCACCGCCGCCCCCTCCTCCCGGAGCGCTGCCGCGATCGCCTCGGCCACCTCGCGGGTGGAGCCGTAACGGGTGGCGTAGGCGACGAGTACCTTCTCTTCCATACCCTCCGCTCTTCCGGGGGCGCAATAAGCGTTCCGGGGGATCGCCGGTCCGTCACTCTTTCTGCCCGACCCTGAGGGTGCGGAGGCGGTTGATCGCCGCCGCCAGTTCAAAGGGGCGGAAGGCGGCGAGTCCACCCGAGGGATAGGGGACGAGTGCGTCGAGGCCGCGGGACTCTGTTTCGGCGACCACCGCCTCGACCGCCTCCTGCAGGCTGGTGCGCCCGTCCATCAGGCGTTTTGCCCTGAGGATGGCGTGGGCGATCGCCGCCGTCTGGGCCGGGTCGACGACCTGGGAGACCGCGGAGAGGTCGATCTCGTGGACGCCGAATCTGATGGCGCGCACGCCGTCTGCCGCCACCCGCGCCTCCCGCCGCCCCTTGCTGGCGTCGATGGACCGGGGATCGGGGATGCGGCGGCGGAAGGTGCCGAACCTCTCGCCGGTGCGGGCGGGACGCCCTGACGGGTGAGCGACGGCGACCGCCTGCGCCCGTGCGGTGGCGTCCTCGGGGCGGTAGCGCGCCATGCAGACGACGGTATCGGCGATGTCGAAGTAATCGCCAGAACCGCCGATGACGAGCACCGTCGAGACATCGCAGTCGCAAAAGAGGGATCGGGCGCGGTCGATGAAGGGCGTGATCGGTTCCAGGTCGTCAGGGACGAGCGCCTGCATTCGCCGGTCGCGGATCATCATGTTCGTGGCGGCGGTGTCCTCGTCGATGAGCAGCACTCCGGCCCCGACCTCCAGGGCCTCCATGATGTTCGCCGCCTGCGAGGTGCTCCCGCTGGCGTTCTCGGTGGAGAAGGCGTGGGTCTCGCGCCTGTCAGGGAGACCGGCGATGAAGGGGGAGATGTCCACGCCTTCCGCCCGGCGCCCGTCTTCGGCCCGGATCTTCATCGTCGACGGGAGACTGGCGACGCGCTCCCGTCCGTCGCCCGGGATATGGGCATAGACGCCGCGCTCGATCGCCCGGAGGAGGGTCGATTTGCCGTGGAACCCGCCGCCGACGATGAGGGTGATCCCCTCAGGGACGCCCATGCCGCCGACGGTGCCGGCATGGGGGAGGTCGACCTCGACCCGCAGGGAGGGCGGCGATCTGAAGGGCACTGCCTCCTGGAGAGGGCGGTCGTCGACGCCGCTCTGCCGCGGCAGCACCGCCCCGTCGGCGACGAAGGCGACGAGCCCGAGGGAGGGGAGCGCCGCTTGCAGCGCCCGGTAGTCCTCAAAGGCGGCGAGGTGGCGGTAGAGCGCTCCGGCGTCCACTGCTTTATAATGAAGGGAGGAGGCGACGCGTGCCGGGATCTCCTCGAAAAAGACCGCCGCCGCCTCTCCGCCAAGCACCGTGCGCCCCCGCGCCGGCAGGCCGACAAGGAACCGCACCTCGATATCGCCGTCCGCCGTCGCCACCACCGAGGAGCGCTCCAGGATCTCCTGGCCCGGCAGGGCGACGGCGATCTCCCCGCTCCGCCCGCTCCCCCGGCGCCTCCCGCCGCCGGCGGCGGCAAACGAGCGGGCGAGAAAGTCCCGCAGGGCCACGGTCCGGTCTTTCGTCCCGCAACAGCCTCGGGGGAATCCGGCGGCGGACGCCGGGACACTGACCCGGACGCGGCTCGGGGCGGCAAAGGGGTCGGCCTGGACGTGGTCGATCCAGAGGGTGAAACCCTCGAAGGCATAGGCGCCCTCGCAGTCCTTATAGGCGCCATAGCCCCGACCGTCGATCCGCTGCAGTATTCTCTGCAGGTCTGCTGCCTCTCTCACCGCCATTTCCTCATCACCGATCCGTGCCCGGACGAAAAGAGTCTTTCTCACCCTTCCGGGCCGGGGCACTGTTTTATATAATGACTCGGCCAGTTCTCGCTACACCCGTGGTGGGATGGAATGAAAGCAGGATATCTTTCTGGAATGGCAGTGATGGTCATTGTTCTGGCGATAGCCGCAGGATGCACCGGCACCGGTGGTGCGGGGAATCAGGCGCCCCCGACCATCGTCGGGGCCGCCGCAGCAGACGGGCGGCTTATGGCCGTGGTCGCCGCCGCGCAGGCCACCGGCCTTACCGATACCCTGAACGGTCCTGGACCGTTCACGGTGTTTGCCCCGACCGATGAAGCCGTTGCAGCGTTGCCGGGCGGAACTATCTCTGCTCTGCTGCACGATCCTGAAGGGCTACTCACCGAGATCCTCAACTACCATGTGGTGAGCGGGAAGTACATGGCCGCCGACGTGGTGAATCTGACCACATTGCCGACCGTCCAGGGCTCCAACCTCACCATCACGGTTGAGGGTGGCATGGTCATGGTTGACGGAGCAAAGGTTCTGACCGCCGACATCGAGGCCTCGAACGGCGTGATCCATGTGATCGACGCCGTCATGCTCCCGCCCCCCTGCCACCTGACGGTCGGGACATCGAGCGAGGCGCCGGCCCACCAGCATGTCTGGTGCGAGGGTGCAAACGAGACCCTGCCCTTCTGCAATGTTATGGGCGTGTGCCATGTCCACCCGATCAACGAGACGGAAAATCTCGCTGAAGCGGCGGGGGCGGGTCCACACACCCATAACCTGACATAACTTTTTTTCGGTGGGGCTCACCGCTCCGCTTTCTTCCCGGCCCGCTCTTCGAGGGCGCGGGCGAGCACGGAGCGTTCGAGGGCGACGCCGAGCTGGAGCCCGATGGACGAGATGTTCTCCAGGCTCGTCTGCATATAGTGTTTCTCTTCCGTGCTGCCCATGTTTAACAGGCCGACGACCCGCCCGCCATATTTGATCGGCAGGATCAGGAGGGTGCGGACGCCGTTCGCCTTCACAACTTCGTTCAGATCGGCGTAGCCCGGCATACCCTCGGTGATGTAGACGACGTTTCGCTCCCTGAACGCACGCTCGAAGAGCCCGTCGAACATCCCTGAGATGCACATCGTCCTGAGGTTTTCCGGCATGTTCCTGTGCACCCGCGGGATCATGGCGTCCTCCTCGTCCTTGAGGTACACGCAGCCCATCTCGAAGCCGAGCGTGTTCATCGCCGCGTCGATGGACTGCTCCAGTATCGATCGCTCGTCCTCGGCCTCGTTCAAGATGGTGGAGATCTGGTTCATGGCGAGGAGCGTGTTCACGTACTCGGTGCGCTCCCGGTCCAGCCGTTGCATCTTCAGAGCGCTTGCGATCTCGTCGGCCACGATCTCGATGTTCTCGATGTCTGCCGCGGTCACGTCGGCGTCCAGCAGCAGCGCCAGCGCCCCGACCGCCGTCTCCTCCTCGATGATCGGGACGGCAACGACGGTTTTTACGGGCGTCCCGGCGACCAGTGGGCGCAGCCGTTCGCCTTCCCTGCCGGCCGATACGGTCTGGAGGGCGCTCGTGCATGCCGCAAGAAGCGGTGAGAGTGCCTTTTTTGTATCCTCCGTGATCTCCCATGTACTGTATGCCGTCCTGTGATTGTCCCCCATGAAGACGGCGCCGTCGAGATAGGGCAGGAGTTTCTCCCTGACGCCTCGCATCGTCTCGCCCAGCAGGTGCGCCTCGTCCGGGGCGCTGCCGGCCGTCCTGATGATATAGAGCAGGGCCTCCAGGTGCCGCCGCGATCTCTTGCCGGCAGATAGGTCCTCGCCGACGACGACCGTGCAACCGGCCTGCGGGAAAAAGGTGATCCGATAGGGTCTGTACACTCCCGCCTTCTCCCTGAGGTCCAGGTCGGCGGTGACGGGTCCGCTTTTCTTCCGCGCCTGCACGGCGGCCTCGACCGCAGGGATCTGCCCGGGGCGCACCAGGTCCAGGAAGTCCGAAGCATCAGGGAAGACGGAGGAGAATAACCGGTTCCTGACCACGATATGCCATCCGTCCGTGAGTGTCAGGACGATCGTCTCCGGAAGATCGAGGTGCTCGCTCATTTCCGCCTCCCGCACCCTGATCCCGTGCAACTCAGCCGCTGTGGCCACCAGGGCGCCTGCATCGGGTGGTGCGGCTTTTGCGCCGTCCCTCTCCTCTGTCCTCCCGACAGGTTCGTGCACCTCTTTTACCGTCCAGAGTTTGCTACGGCCGACGTAGCGGTAGTCCAGGATGCCCCGGGCATGGAGTGTCCCCAGGTACTTCAGGACGGTGGCCCGGCTCTTGCCCGTTCCCATGGAGATCTTGTCGAGCATGCACTCCTCGGGGGGGTGCGAGCGGAGGTACGAGAGGATTATCTGTTCGGTGTCTGAGAGGTCGGTCATCGCAGGGTTACTTCTATACTATATGGTATAATAATTTGCCGTCGCATTTCTGTCTGGGTGCTTGTGAGTGGGGAATCCGGGATTTTTGGGAAAGGTTGATATACAATTATACTATATGGTATAGTTATACTACAAAGGCAAACCGCTCGGCAGGTCCGGGCGAGGAGTTGCACCATGTCATACACCACAACGTCCAGGGAACTGATCGATCTGCTGGGGCTGAAGGGCAGCCCTGTTGCCGTAAAGCTTGCGAAGACCGCGTCCGACGTTCCGGCGGGCTACCAGAAGGTGCCGGAGAAGAGCCGGCACTGCCAGTTCGTGCAAGACGCCCGGCTGAAGGGCTTGAAGGGATATGCCGCCCGCGAGGAGCACGTGTGCAAGGGCGGCGCCGGCGTTATGGGTATCGAGCCCCTGCCGCCGAGCGTGGCCGACGGCAGCACCTACCACAAGCTGGGCAACTTCAAGACCTCGGAGGGTGCGCTCGACACGGTCACCGCCATCCCGAAGTGCGCAGAGACGCACTACGCCTCGGTCTACTCCCCCCTGGAGACGGCCGAGTTCGAGCCGGACGTGGTGGTCGTCGTCGCCACGCCCAGACAGGCCCTGCGGTTGACGCAGGCGTACCTCCACGCCGCGGGCGGCCGGATCTCCAGTGACTACTCCGGGATCCAGTCTATCTGCGCCGACGCCGTCGTCGCCGTCAAGGAGCGGGGCGTCCCCAACATGACGCTGGGCTGCAATGGCTCGCGGAAGAACTCGGGGATCGCCGAGGACGAGGTCATCATGGGCATCCCGCCGAAGAACCTCGCCGCCATCGTCGAGGCGCTGAAGGTGTTTGCCGGGAAGTGGGGGTAAGCATGGCGAAGACGGTCAGGGCAATCGGAATTCCGGCCCCGAACGCTGGCATCCTGGCCGGGAATGTCCTGAAGAACCTGGACAATCCCGGCGAAGAGGTGCGTTTCGTCCTCAGCCCCGGCGCCGAGGTGGGACTGGACGCCGTCGCACGGAAGCACGGATACACCCTGGAGTTCACGAAGGCGGACGCCGCCGTGGAGGCGCGGATGGTGCCGTCCGGGAAGAGCATGGAGGAGGTCGACGTCAGCGGAGACTTTTGCCCGGGCCCGGTGATCACGGTGGGGAACATCCTCGCCGGTCTTCCGGTCGGTGAACGGCTGAAAGTGAAGAGCACCAGCGCCGACACGATTGCGGACGTTGCCGCCGCCGTCACCTCGTCGGGGTCGAAGGTCGTCGGCGAGGGCGTCGAGGGCGACCGCCACTACCTCGTCGCCGAGAAGGCCGAGAAGCAGGCCGCCGGCGCCGCTGCCGCCGTGGACCGCGACCGCGTCCTCATCGTGCAGGGCAACGGCATCGGCAACGCCGAGCGGGCCTATGCCACCTTCATCTTCTCGAAGGTGGCGCAGAGCATGGGCCGGAAGGTGACCATCTTCCTCCTGATGGATGGGGTGAGCATCGCAAAGAAGGGGAACGCCGCCGCCGTGAAGCACCCGGCCTTCGACAGGCTCGACCGCCTGATGGCCGAGGTCGTGGCGGCCGGCGCCACGGTCTATGCCTGCGAACTCTCGGCGAAGTTCAGGGGGATCGAGCAGGCCGACCTCGCCGACGGCGTGAAACTGGCCGGGGCGGCGACCTACCTGCAGCTCCTGAGCGATCCCGCATATACGGTCGTAAACTTCTGAGGTGAACAGAGATGGACATGACCTATCAGGTGATCGCGTTAGCGATCCTCGTCAGCAGCACCGTTACCGGGTTTATCACGTTTCGGATGCTCGGGATGAAGCTTGCGCCCCACTTCGGGGCGCTGATCCTGGCGCTCGTCGCCACCCTCGCCGCCGTCGCCACCGGCATCGGGGCAATCGTCTATGCTGCGGCCTTCTTGCAGGTGATCGTCGCCCTCACAGCCTTCACCCAGATGTGGGAGACCCTGAAGTACTCCTTCCAGACCTCGCCCGGCTACGGCCCGCACCTCGCCCTCGTCATGATGCTGCCGGTGCTCGCCGTGGCGGCGGTGGCTCTGTAGGGGTGCCTCCTCTCTTTTTCCTCCTTGTGCGAGGATTTTTCTGGATCCGCAACACGGGTATCCATGATGGCGAATCCCGATACGATGACTGTTCTGAGAGATGCCCTGGCCTCAGGAGACAGCGATGCGATCTGCGCCGCCCTCCAGGATATGATCATCTTCAAGGCAGTGAACCCCCTTGCGCCTTCCGACCTGGACGAGGTGGCAGAGGTGCTGGATCTCGGGGGGAGGGCGGCAGGAACGGCTCTTCAGGTACTGCACGCTGCGGCCGTGCGGCAGGGGACGCTGCCGGCGGATACTGAGGCCGCTGCCGGGTGGCTGCGGGCGGTCGTCGAACGCTCCCGAGACGACCCGGACGGCCGGATGGCGATCAGGGACGCCATTCATCTCCTCGCACGCATGGACGATCCGATGCCGATCGAGCAGCTGGCGTACGACGCCCGCCATTTCGACGGCGTGAGGGTGAAAAAAGAGGACTACTGCCATCCGGCCATCGCGGGGATGCTCAGACGGCATGACGCCGAACTCGCTGCCCTCCAGGCCGCACTTGGGGAGAACCGGGCGGCCAGAGAGATCGGAGCGATCCGGGAGTATGCACGCGACCCCCCGGGATATGAGGAGCGGGTGCGCCTGGCCCAGGAGGACGAGGTCGAGGTCCTGTAATATCCCCTCAGATCTCTTTTTCCATCCAGAGGGTATCGAAGAGCGTGCCCCACTTCTCGCCGACGTTCCTGAACCTGCCGACCTCGACAAAGCCGTGGCGTGCATGGAACCTGATGCTGCCGTCGTTTTTCGACGAGATTCCCGCCAGGATGCAGGAGACGCCCTGCTTCCTGCCCTCCGCCTCGAGGTATGAAAGCATCGCCGACCCGAACCCACGCCCGGTCAGGTCGGGCCTGATGAAGTAGGTGATCTCCGCGGTGCGGGCGAAGGCGGGGAGGGGGCTGTGGGCGCGGAGCATGCCGAACCCGCCGAGTTTGCCATCGCCGTCCTTCAGCGCCGCGGTCGGATACCCCTTCGAGGCCGCACGGAGCAGACCGAAGAACTCGTACGGCACCGGCCGCTCGGGGTATGCGGCAAAGGTGTTCTCGATATAGTAGTTGAACAGGTCGATCACGGCGCCTCCGTCGGCGTCCTCGATGGGGCCGAGGGTGTAGCCGTCTGCAATTACGGTCGATTTTCTATCATGTTCCATGGTGTCCATGCAATTGGTTTAGCAACTAAACAATATCAATCTGGCGGCACTCTCAAGCTCTCTCTTCCCTGATCCGCTCCCTGAACGCCTGGGTATGCTCCTCCCGCGCCGCGGGGCAGGCGTCGAAGATGCCCTCAAGCTGGATCAGGATTCGTTTGAAGTTCTCGATGTCACGACGGTCGAAGCTGGCGATCTCCCCTACAATGTTGCGGTTGACCGCCTCGTGATAGCCGCGGTGCCAGGCGAAGGCCTCCTCTCCCCGCCGTGTCAGGCGGAGGTGGACCGTTTTTCGATCGCCCTCCGGGTTTTCCCGTTCGAGGTAGCCCTTCGCCTCCAGTTTCTTCGTCGTCTGCGAGACGGCGCCTTTGGTGATGCCGAGGCGGGACGCGAGGCCTGAGACGTTCTCATCGGGGAACCGCCCAATATAATCGATCAGGTGCACCTCCGAAGGGTAGAGGAGCACGCCGTGCCCGATGTCGACGGGCTCCCTCTCGATCGCCGCCGCTTTGTTGAGGAGCCTGACGAAGAGATCCATGATCTCGGCGGCGGCATCGGTATCCTGGTTGCGGGAATTGTTTAGCATGTATACCTGTGGGGTGGGCGGCGTGAGTATCTGAACCTTCGTCTCCGCCCCTTCCCGCGGTGCGGTTATATCTCTCCGGCGTCCAACCCATTTCCACTGAAGGATTGCCATGCCGTTTTTCTGTATCAGGTGCGGGGAGTGCTGCAGCCAGATGGGCGATGTCCATGTCGTGGAGGAGGACCGCGGCGGCGGGCGGTTCCTGGTGGCAAACCGCTACACCGGGGAGAGGGACGAGGTCGAGATCGACCCGGCGCTCGCCCGCCTCTCTCCCGACCGGCGCATCTTCGAGCGGTGGCCCATGGCCTGCCCGTTTCTGCGGGAGGACCCGGAGAGCGGTGAGGTCGTCTGCATCGTCCACCGGACGCGCCCTGAGATCTGCCAGGAGTACCGGTGCTGGCGCCTCCTCGTCCAGAACGCCGCCGGGGTGCGGGCGGGCCGCGTGATGGAGCGCCGGCACCTGGCGGCGGACGACCCGGCGCTCAAAGCGTTCTGGGAGGAGAATATCGCCGGGATCCGCGAGGGCGATATCGACCGCTGGGATGAGCAGGTGATCCTGCTGCTGAAAGGGGCAGGATATACGGTATACTGGTAATATCGGCGATATTCCGTCGATGGCGCCGGAACGTCTGACAACCAGAATTAAATCTTAAATTATTTATTAGGGTGAATAGTTCTCTCTTCCTGTGGTGCATTCGTGGAAGACCCCCCCATCCGTGTTCTGATCGTCGACGACGAACCCTCCCTCGGTGAGATCTGCCAGATATTCCTGGAAGAAATGGGCGGATTCTCGTGCGACACCGTCACCTCGGGAGCAGAGGCGCTGGAGCAGGTCTCCACCTCTCCCTATGACGCCATCGTCTCCGATTATCAGATGCCCGGTATGAACGGGATAGAACTGCTCAAGGAGATCCGCGGCGGCGGGATGGATATACCCCTCATCATCTTCACAGGCAAAGGGCGCGAGGCGGTGGTGATCGAGGCCCTGAACAGTGGCGCCGACTTTTATCTCCAGAAAGGGGGAGATCCGGAGGCACTCTTCATCGAACTGGCGTTCAAGATCAGGCAGGCGGTGCAGCGGAAAAGAACTGAAGAGGCACTCGTCAGGACGCGGTTCTCGATCGAGCACTCTCCTGAGGAATATTACTGGATCGATTGTGATGGTTTCCTCCTCGACGTCAACGAGCAGTCCTGCTCCATGCTCGGATACACGCGGGAGGAACTCCGGCACCTGCGGGTCATGGACGTCGATTCCCTCTATGGGGAGG
>Ga0209269_1001532_pt1 | contig 12005 bp, 10 predicted proteins | sample MTBAKMMethaMetaG_FD_187455 | JGI IMG/M metagenome (GOLD analysis project Ga0209269, IMG submission 187455) | Enrichment culture microbial communities from Arthur Kill intertidal strait, New Jersey, USA, that are MTBE-degrading - MTBE-AKM (Arthur... | ecosystem: Environmental > Aquatic > Marine >... | reverse complement strand
AAGGAGCGAGAATGGAAGATAAAAAACCTATCCGCGTGATGTTGGTTGATGATCACAATGTAGTCCGCAGTGGATTAGGCGCTTTTTTGATGGTTTTTGACGACCTGGAATTGGTTGGAGAAGCCAGCAATGGTCGAGAAGCGGTTCGATTGGCAGAGCAGCTCCAACCAGATGTGATTTTGATGGACCTGGTCATGCCAGAAATGGATGGGGCGGCAGCAACCAAAGCGATCCGTGAAAAATCGAAGCATATTCAGATCGTCGCCCTGACAAGTTTTAAGGAAGATGAACTGGTGCAAGGCGCGCTGCAAGCCGGCGCGATCGGATATTTGCTCAAGAACGTGGGTGCGGATGAACTGGCAGACGCGATTCGATCTGCCCATGCCGGGCGGCCTACTTTGGCTCCAGAGGCGGCTCAGGCATTGATTCACGCCAGCCGCATGCCGGCCGATCGACCTGGTTTTGATCTGACAGAGCGCGAGAGAGAAGTATTGGAATTGCTGGTGAATGGTTCCAGTAACCCGGAAATTGCCGACAAGCTGGTGGTTAGCCGTTCTACCATTAAGTTTCATGTTTCCAGTATTTTATCCAAATTACATGTCTCCAGCCGGACAGAAGCTGTGGCTGTGGCTTTGAAGGAAAAATTGGTAAGCAAAAAAGATTAAGAAACCTGGTCAACTGGCCAGGTAATCAACTCCCCATGTGCGTGTTGGTGCATGGGGAGTTGTGTGTTTAACTTAAAGGATAATAAAGGAATAAAAACTTTTCGATAAGGACCACATTTTTTGAAAAAAACCAAACCATTACAAAGGATTTCTGGTTATTTTCAACAATTAACCGTCAGAGGTGCTCTGACGCGATGGGACATGCCTTGTTTCAAATCCCCGGTAAACCATTTCTTAAAATTAAATATAAGCAATAAATGCACTGGTCATTCGGCCAGGAAAAAGATGCACCACATTACCAGATGGCAGTTCAACCATTTGCAGGATGGAACCTTGATTGATCAGGGTTATCCTATAAGTATGAAGTACAAATTCACAGAATCCGTTATCAAGAATTCCTCGATCAAGAACTGGTTGATGAACCTTGCTCCTCGCAACCCTGCTACCATTGATCTCTCAGGAGAAACCTTATGACCACAATTATTATTGCAGATCATGATCCCAAAGTGCGATCCGCAATGCGCTTGATTCTTGAGCAACAACCAGGTTGTAGCAAAATCATTGAATTGGATTCCAGCGAGTCGCTTATAGAAAGCGCGCTTAACAATCATGCAGAAGTGGTGATTATGGAATGGGAATTGCCAGGATTGCAAACCAATGCACAGCTAATCACTTCGTTACGGAAAATATATCCACCGATCAAAATTGTCAGTTTGAGTGACCGGGAAAGGGTGGGCCAGTTAGCGGTCGCTTTGGGCGCAAATGAGTTTATCAGTAAGACCGACTCTCCCGAAAAACTGATGGATTGTGTAATGAAATGTTGCGAGTGTCAGAAAGGCGATGAGAAAGATAAAGAATTGAAAGAGTAAACATATCCACTCCGCAGGTATCTTCAGAGTAATGGTTGACTCTCTCATAATTTTTTTTGATAATTAGGTTGAAAGGTTAAGTTGATCCGGTAATCTAGCGTTGAAGTAACCCCCATTTTCACACTGCAACTAATTTATAAAAATGGCGTATATCAATACGGATCAAAGAGATTGATCGCGGTTTCTATTCATGCTTTTATTTTCAGAGATTTGTGAATCATAGGTGAAATCATGTTATCCAGTTTGTTACGAAAAAAGGTTGAGGTTCCAGCGGTGCAGCTGGCTGATGACAGCCAACCCATGGTAAGTATCCGTAATTTAGTAAAAACCTACTCAAGTACCGCGGGTGATTTCACAGTCCTCAAAAATATTCAAGTAGACTTCTACCCCGGTGAATTTGTGGGCGTTATCGGGAAATCTGGGTCTGGAAAGTCAACGTTGATTAACATGATCACTGGGATTGACCGGCCAACCGCTGGTGAAGTATTTGTGGGACAGATTCCAGTCCATTCACTTTCTGAAAATGAAATGGCCATCTGGCGCGGCCGAAATATGGGGATTGTTTTTCAATTCTTCCAATTGCTGCCCATGCTCTCTTTGCTGGAAAATATCATGCTGCCGATGGATTTCTGCAATATGTACACCTTGCCGGAACGACGCGAGCGCGCGATGGAGTTGCTGCGCATGGTGGATATGGAAGATCACGCGCTTAAGCTGCCCTCCGCCATCTCGGGTGGCCAACAACAACGAGTTGCCATCGCCCGCGCGTTAGCCAATGACCCACCCATTATTGTTGCTGATGAGCCAACCGGTAACCTGGATTCAAAAACCGCTGAAGCGGTTTTTGGGATGTTCGAGCAATTGATTGAGCGAGGCAAAACCATTGTGATGGTCACCCACGACTCCAGTTTGGCTAAACGGGTTTCGCGCACGGTGTTGATTGCCGATGGGGAAGTGGTAAATGAATATGTGTTCCGGGCGATGCCCACCCTGACCCACCAACAAATGCTGCATGCCACCAAAGAGCTGGAAACATTGGTTTTTGAACCAGGACAGGTAATTATGCGCGAAGCCGAACCCGGCGACCATTTCTATATTGTCACCGAGGGCGAAGTGGAAATAGGGTTAAAACGCCCGGATGGGATTGATGTAATTGTTACCCGTCTGGGACCCGGGAAATACTTTGGAGAGATTGAGTTGATGCAAAACCGCACTTCTGTGGCGACGGTCCGCGCATCAACCAGCGGGGTTAAGGTGGTGGCTTTAGATCGCGAAGACTTTGAAGATTTACTGAAAGAGTCCGATATTACCCGCAACGCGATGGATTACAGTGCCAGCAAGCATATGAACGAAAATGTCGCTTTCCGCGATGGAGAATAATCATGATTTCCGCGCAATGGCGTAAGGTTCTAAAAGATTTGTGGAGCAATAAAATCCGCACCATTCTGGTGGTAATGTCCATTGGTGTGGGTGTATTCGCGGTGGGTATGGTCACCTCCTCATTTGATTTCTTAATGAAAGATATGCAAGCCGACTATTTGGCGGCTAATCCCCACGGCGCAGTGATATACAGCGATCCTTTTGACGCGGATCTGTTAAATTCTTTAAGTAAAGTGGATGGCGTGCAAGAGGTGGAAGGACGGGCAAGCACCGCCGGAAAAGTGCCGTTGGCAAATGGCAACGATTACTCGATTCAGATTTATCAGGTGGAAAATCTGGAAAATCGAAAGATCGATGTGTTCGAACCGGCCATTCCGGGCGAAGCGCTAAGTCTGGGCCGGCATGAAATCCTCCTGGAACGGTCTGCCTTGCCAGCTTTGGGTGTAAAGACCGGAGATCATTTACGGGTTAAGTTGTACGATGGCACTGTGCGTGAGTTAACCGTGAGCGGCATCGTTCATGACGTAACTCAACCGCCGGCGGCATTTACCAACATGGCCATCGGATATGTGAATACCGATACCATGGCCTGGCTGGGTGGTATGCAGCAATACACCGAAATGGTGCTGACGGTTTCTGAAAATAAAGCGGATGAAGCGCATGTGCGCGAAGTGGCCACTCGGGTGAGTGACCAGGTAGAGAAGAGCGGGCGCACGGTCTATTTTACGTTTGTTTACCAGCCCGGACGGCATTTTGCCTCTGATATTACTACAGCACTGGCGGCGATGTTGAGTGTTCTGGGCGCGATGGCGGTGGTATTAAGTGGATTTTTGGTTATCAACACCATCGCGGCTTTGCTGAGCCAGCATATTCGCCAGATTGGAATGATGAAAGCAATTGGAGCCAGCACCAAACAGGTGCGTAAAATGTACTATGTTCTGGTTGAAGCGTTTGGATTGCTTTCTTTTATTATTGCCGCGCCGCTTTCGATTCTGGTTGGATATCTGGTTGCGATTCTGGTCAGCAATTTCCTTAATTTCAATTTACAGGGATTCCGAATCCCGATCACCACATTGGTGATGACTTTACTGGTGGCGTTGGGCGTGCCGTTCTTTTCTGCGATGATTCCGGTGCGGCGTGGCACACGCATCACGGTGCGTGAGGCGATCAGTAGTTATGGTTTGTCGAACAGCAAATTTGGAGCCAATTGGATTGATCGGTTGATTGACCGCATTCGCGGATTACCCAGGCCAGTGCTGATTTCCTTGCGCAACGCTTTTCGCAAGAAAGCGCGCATGTTGTTGACCTTAATTACTCTTTCTCTGGCTGGAGCGGTGTTTATTGGTGTAATCAACGTGCGTGATTCGTTCTACCTGGAAATCGAAAAAACGCTTGGCTATTTTCTGGCGGATGTCAATGTAAGTTTTGACCGCTATCACCGGATGGAAGAGGTACAACCGCTGATTGACTCGATTCCGGAAATTGAATCGGCTGAAGGGTGGGGATACTCCATGGCGGAGGTATTGCGGGATGATGGCGCTACATCCGATCAGGTCACCATTTTGGCCCCACCAGCAGGATCAAAACTGGTCCAGGCAGATATTACCAGCGGCCGTTGGCTGCTACCAGAAGATGAAAACGCGATTGTGGTTGGCAATCATTTCACCAAGCTGCGCCCGGATGTTAAAGTGGGTGATCAACTGACTTTTAGTATTGATGGACAGAAGAGCAAATGGACGGTGGTGGGTATCTACAATATGGCTGGAACTGTGATTCCCCCTATGTTGTTTGCCAACAAGGAGCCCTTAGCGAGAACTTTGAACCAGGCTGGACGCATTGTTGATCTCCGGGTAGTGACCACCCAACATGACGGCCCAACACAACAGCGGGTAGCGACCGAGATCAAGCAATTATTTGAAGCCAATGGAATCAACGTTGCCAACATCAATACCGGTGTCGAAAATATGGCGCAACAATCCACCACAATTAATGTGCTGATTTATACATTATTGGTTATGGCAGTGTTGATCGCGGTGGTTGGCGGCCTGGGTTTGATGGGAACCATGTCGATGAATACGCTGGAAAGAACCCGTGAAATCGGCGTAATGCGCTCGATTGGCGCGGCTGACCGATCTGTTTTAGAAATGGTCATTGTGGAAGGCATGGTGATCGGTCTACTGAGCTGGCTGATCGGCATGATTTTATCCATTCCAGTGAGCCTCTTCCTAAACTATGTGATTGGCGTGGCGTTTGTGAATGTGCCAATGCGCTTTGCCCTGGCTTTGGATGGGTATATCATGTGGATGATCATGGTGTTGGTGATTTCGGCGATTTCAAGCTATTTGCCAGCACGAAACGCGACTCGTTTGACCGTTCGAGATGTGCTGGCGTATGAGTAGTTTAGTGAAATTTAAATTCTCTTTTATCAGGTAAATCAAAGAAAAAAATCGGAGCAATGCAATGAACACCGAAATAGTGTCGATTCGCGCGGCGAATGTGCTTTATCTGGTTGGATTAATCTTATTGGTATCTTTGGGGGGTGTGTTTCAAACCACTTCTTTCTATCCTGGTTTAATTGCCACAGAGCTGGTATGCATATTACTTCCGGCGCTGTTACTGATCTTAATTAAACGCCTGCCATTAAGCAAGGCCATCCGCCTGCGCTGGCCAGGGTGGAAGGTGGCTGGACTGGCTTTGTTTTTAGGGTTCGGTATTTGGCCTTTTGCAGCGTTGATCGACGTGACCCTATCGCAGATTCTGGGTTACAGCATTCCCATGCCAGCCGATGCCTTGCCGCGCACAACAAGCCAGGCGGTTCTGGTCTTTGTGGCATTGGCGATTTCCGCGCCGCTGGCAGAAGAGGTGTTCTTCCGCGGGGTGATTCAAAGAGCCTATGAGGCGCGATTTGGGAAGTGGACGGGAATTTTAATCCCGGCGTTGATGTTTATCATTTATCATCTGCGGCTGCAAGGCTTGCCCGCGCTTATTCCGATCGCGGTGTTAATCAGCTGGGTATTTTGGCGCACGCAGTCTCTGGTGGCGGTAATATTGATCCATGTCGGAAACAACGCGTTTGCCAGCCTGGTGAGTGTCCAAAGTGCATTTAATCCCGAGAGTCCAATCCAGGTAGTAAATATCTGGGGGGCTTTAATTGGATTGATTGTTGTGGTGGGCGGAATTCTATTTCTCAACCGGTCATTGCCAGCAGTGGAAACCAGGCAATCTGAGAAGCCTGAGAATGAGCCGGGTTGGGCAGCACGCTATTGGCCCTTGGCAATCGCGTTGGTGCTATATTTCCTGATGGCGAGCGCCGAACTCGTTGTGGGTAAATATCCCCAATTGCTGGCAATGGGACAGAAAGTGGTTTTAATGAACCCTGGTTGGCAGCAACCAATGGAATTGGATTATCGATTGGTGCATAAAGGTGGCGACCCGGTTGGTCAGGCTAATTGCCAGGTTGCTCCAGTGGATGATGAATACCAATTGTCTTGTGTGATTAACCAGGAATCATTTGAATACAAGACCGGTCAAAGTCTTTGGACAGGAGAAGCGTATGAAGATAAACTGGTCGCGGCATGGTCGGCGGAGGATATGCAGCTAAAATCGCTTGAGCGGGTGAGAAGCAATTCAGCAGGCACCAACCAGGCTGAAGTTATCCCGCAAGACGGTCAAATGGAGCTAAATATTTTAGAAAATGACACACCTACCGGCAGCTTATCTTTTGAGGCGGATACACTGATTATCGATGAATGGCCCTGGCGATTGATGGGCATGCCTTTTAATGCGGGTTTAGCGCGGCAGGCGAGTGTGATTTGGCCTTCCCAATATGACGCCAGCCTGGGAATTAACACCATAACCCAAAAGGATGAAGTGGTGGTGGTAAGAGGGTTGGATACGGTTACCGTACCGGCTGGGACTTATTTTGCCTGGAAAGTGGAGTTGGGAGACCGCCAAGCAGCCTGGTATGAGTTAGACGCGCCTCACCGCCTGCTGAAATGGGATAACGGATATGTGGTGTTCGAATTGGTTGAATCTGATTAATGGATGACTGTCAGGAGAAATGTTGTTGTAGAATTGGTTTTATGATCTTTTCAAAACACGCATTTCCCCCCAAAAAATTGAGAGTGCTGATTGGTTTGGCAGGCTTGCTCGCGGTGAGTATCATTGTGAGCGCCTGCCAACCTGTTTTTCAGAACAGGAGTACCGCCAAATTTGCCTCGGATACCTCGGCGACGCCCGACCCGCACCGGTTTCAGTGGCAAACGGAGACCCCCAAAGTGATAGAGCTTCAGGTGACGCGTCTGCCGACGCCATCGCCTACCCCCGAGGTAGAGATCCTCGCGAGCGGGTGGCGGATGGTGAAAGAGGGGCAGGTGCGGGTATTTGGGATCTTTCGCAATAATCGCAGACAGCCCATCGACTTTACGCTGATTCGGGTAGACTTGCTGGATCACCAGGGTGGTCTGGTTGCCACGCAGGAAGCCTACCCAATTCTGGATGTAACTTTCGCGGGAGAGGTAAATGGATTTGCGGTGGACCTGGCTGCCGATGAAGGCAGTTGGGCGACCATTCAAATGGACCTCGTACCGCAGGATTATTACGGGGATTATATCCAAAATGGGATATCAGTCCTTTCCGCGATTGTGGAACGAAGTGGAACGGATGAGACAGTGGTCGTTGCGCGGATAAAGAATGATTCGGGTTTGGTAGTAGAAAAGGCTCAGGTATTGATCGCGGTGTATGATGACCGCCGCAATTTACTGGATGTCCTTGCCGGGACTTCCGAACGGGGATATTGGAGCGCGCGGGAGGTCTCTGATACGCGGATTGAACTTCCAGCTGAGATCGCTGCAGCGGCGGTCAGCGCACAAGCCTGGGCGCAAGGATATAAACCCTAGTTAACTGCAAAGATAATCAAAACAGCATCCCGGATCATTCCAGGATGCTGTTTTCTGTTTTTAATAAAAACAAGGAAAATCTTATTCTTGTTGGAGAGGCTCTTCGCGCAAGAGGTCAAGACGGACCATGCCATTGGCGCTATAGGTAAATCCCTCCAAACCGGGCGCGATTGAGATCTGGTAGCCGGGCTGCCAGAGGAACAGGAAGGGGGCATCCTTCCAAATTTGTTGGCCAGCCAGGCAATAATTGGCAGTCAACACTTCCTGGTCCAGTTCTGCTGCAGATTGGTTCAGATATTCATCCACGCGGGCATTGCTGTATCTCCCCCCGTTCATCGCCCCGCCGCTTATTACCCACGGGTCAAGGGAGGCAGGGAAAAAGGTGGAAATCTCAATTTCCATGAAGTACAGGTCGTAGTTCGCCTGCGGTTGTGTCTCAATGACCGAACGGGGATAGTTTTCACGGGTGGTGTAGTCTACTTTTAAATTAACTCCAACACTGGCCAGGTTCTGAACCAGCGCCTCCATGATTAATTTGTCCTGTGAGTAGATTCCTTCCGGTGCGAGAACGCGCAAGGTGAGTCCATCACCGTATCCAGCCTGGTTTAACAAAGCCTGCGCTTTTTCAGGGTTGTATTGGTAGTTCGGATCTGATAAACAATATCCAACCATTGGGGGAGGATAAAACCCCTGCAAGGGTAAAGCCCCTCCGTTGAAAATGGATTGAATGATTGAATCGCGATCAATGGCCAGGTTTAGCGCCTGACGGACTGCTAAAGAATTCAAATCCGGGTTGCTTAAATTGAATACCATTACCTGAAGGCGGGGAGATGCCAAAGTAATTGCCTGAGGGTTGGATTCTGAAGCTATTTGTACGCTTTCGGACGCAGCGAGGGAAGGCAAAATGGCGAGTTGAATTTCCCCGCTATTCAGTAAATTTTGCATCTCTTCCGCTGAAGATGTCAGGAATACGCGCACGACGTCGAAATAAACCGGAGAAATCTGGTAATCTGGACGTTTATAAAATACAAATCCATTTCCTTGATCATGTTCGATCAATTGGTAAGGTCCGCTGCCGGCGGGCACTTCAAATTCTTCGCCGGGTGGGCGGGAAAGCCAATCAGGAGATAGGATACTCAAACGCGAGTTGGACAGCGCATAGAGAAGCGCTGTGGATGGTTGGCGCAAACGAATGGCCAGGGTAGTATCATCAACGGCTTCAATCGTTTCAATCAGGTTGTATGGGAATTCATTGGCATTTTGTTCACCGCGAAGGAGGAACTCTTCCAGGTTTTGGGCCACAACGGTCGCGGTTATGGTCGCGCCATCCGAGAAGGTCGCATCTTGAGGGAGGAAAAAGGTATAGGAAAGGCCGTCTTCAGTCATTTCCCATCCATAAGCCAATCCCGCCATGGGGTTACCGTTCTGGTCAAGATTCACAAGAGTTTGATAAATCAGCGATTGCAACGCGCGCGCCTCAGGAGAAGTCTCGGCACGAGGATCGAGCGTAGTCAAAGAAGGTGATAGAGCAATATTTATCGAACTGGCATCGGGGGGTATGGAAAAGGGGGTAGATGTTGGGTTGGGTATAACCGTCGGTGAGGGTTCGGGGGTAATGGTCGCTTCTACCTGGGTTGGCGCGTCTTGAGTGGTAGGCGGGGCAGGAGTTGTCAGCAACGCACAGCCTGAACTGGCTAAGGCGATACCCAAAAGACTTAACAGAAATTTTAGAAAGCGAATCCGCATACGGTCTCCTTCAAAACAGGCCTGGAGGTTGTTTCAAATTGATTATAACGGTGTTTCCTATTCGAATACGACGACAGACGAAAATGAAAGGTGAGTAATTGTCATACAAATATTGCAGGAGGCGGTTATAATCGGATGTTATGCAGAAAGAAAAACCCGTGCTTGCATACCTGGCTTTATTGGGCGGGATATTGGCGTTAACCCTATCCAGCTTGTTCGTGCGCTGGGCGCAGGCGCCGGGTGTGGTGACTTCCTTTTACCGCATGGCATTTGCCACAATTGTCTTAATTCCACTCGGGTGGAAAAGCTGGAAAAGTGTGAAGCAATTTTCCCCATCGTTACTAATTCTTCCATTGGTGGGAGGCTTATTCACCTCGTTGGATCACGGTTTTTGGAGCACGTCTATCCAGTATACCAGGGTGGCCAATGCTACTTTGCTTAATAATATTGCGCCATTATGGGTGGCGCTCTTCTCCTTCTTATTATGGGGGCAACGACTTCGCGGAAAGTTTTGGCTGGGATTGGCGTTCACGTTAAGCGGAGCGGCGGTTGTCCTGGCAAGCGACCTGATTCAAAATCCGCATATGAGCGGAGGCGATTGGTTGGCTTTATTGTCCAGCGTATTCTACGCGGCTTATTTTTTGGTGACGCAACAAGGCCGGAGAAAACTGCCGGCAATGGCCTACATTTGGATGATGACAGCTACCAGTGCGATTTGTCTGCTGATCGTCAGTCAGGCTTTAGGTTATTCTTTGGTAGGATACTCCCGAGATACCTGGTTGGCGTTTGCTGGCGCGGCATTGATTTCGCAGATAGGGGGATATTTTTTGGTGAGTTATGCCTTGGGGCACTTATCCGCTTCCATAGTGTCACCCACGATGATTGCTCAACCGGTGCTTACCGCGTTGGCAGCAATTCCTTTGGTGGGCGAATCCCTTTCGGGTTCCCAGTGGTTAGGCGGGGGGGTGGTGCTGCTTGGAATCTATCTGGTGAACACGGCTCAGGAAAAGAAAGCCAGTCCGGCAAAAAGCGGACTGGCAAATTTCGCTGGTGACTAATATTCTACTTATTCCACAGTCACGTTGGTATAGATTACACACAAATTCTGACTGTCACGGAAAAGACCCCATGCTGTTGAATATGTGCCCGCTTCGGAAGGGGTAACCATGTCGATCACGAATTCAACGTTTTCTCCCGATTTCACATCTTTCAACAATTTATAGCTGTCTGAATTCTGCTGGAATTTATCGCCGGTGATGTAACGAACTTCCAGGCTGTCTTCTTCCCATGTGTCAGGACTCAAATTTTTAAGGGTCCAACGGGCGTCAAAATCGGTGGAAGGGCGGAGTTTGGTGGTGTAAACCGGTGAGACACTGATCACTTTGCATTCAATCGGGCTGGTGTTGATTACGGGACGGAGCGTTGCGGTGGGCACCAGTTCAGCAGGCGAAAGCGTGGCTGTAGGCGGCGCGACAGTGGTTCCTGGCAGCGTGATGGGTGTGGATGTGGCCGGTAAGGGCTCCAAGGTGTGCGTGAGGGTCACCGTCGGTGTTATCGTGACCGTAGCGGATGGAAATAGAATGGCTTGTTCGGTAAGTTGCGCGGCAACTGTCTCAGCAGCTGCGGTGCGCATCACATTGAGCGATTGTTCCATCTGAGTTGGATCCAGTGTGGCGGTGGGCTGTGGTCCTAAAGCTCCTGCGCAGCCCGTTAGCCCAAGCACGGCTACAAGGATGATGGAAAAGACAACCCAAGGTAGTCTGATCTTCATACGAATTTACTCCTGTTTTTCCGGTCTAACTGGTCGAGAATGGGTCTTGCTAGACTTGATTATGCGACGAATTGAAAATTCTGTCCAGTGCGAGAGAAAACGGTCTCAGGGGTTGAATTGAAAGAAGTTTTTCTTGAATGGTGTCCAGGTTTCCGCGAATCAGGTTTAAAGGGTTTCGAGTACCTTACGAAAAGCGGCTATGGTCAAATTGTGTTGCAGTTTGAGGGGCTCCAGCATGACCGCCACGCCCTGGGGATTCTTATTCTTTGCTTTCTGTTCAAGCAGCAAGGCGGTTTGCGAAAGGGCTGTGGCGCCTATATTCAGGCTCGAATCGTACAGGGTATGGGCAAAATGGACGATAGATTCAAAATCATTTTTACTGAGAGCTTCTTCAATGGATGCGACGATCTCACTTGCCTCATTTAAGTAAGCGTCAACCATTTCATGAACAAATTGATTGCCCATTTTCGCGAAACCGGTCAGGGTCGTATTATCCAGAAGAGATTCCTGCTGGAGTTGAGAATTTTTCACTGAATCAGGCGTGTAAGCAACGAGTCCCCCCCATTTGGAGATCATATTTTGAATGGATGAAATTTGAACTGGCTTGGGAATATAGTCATCCATTCCCGCTTCAAGGCACAGCTCGCGGTCTCCTTGCATGACATTGGCGGTCATG
>Ga0209269_1001531_pt1 | contig 12007 bp, 14 predicted proteins | sample MTBAKMMethaMetaG_FD_187455 | JGI IMG/M metagenome (GOLD analysis project Ga0209269, IMG submission 187455) | Enrichment culture microbial communities from Arthur Kill intertidal strait, New Jersey, USA, that are MTBE-degrading - MTBE-AKM (Arthur... | ecosystem: Environmental > Aquatic > Marine >... | reverse complement strand
TCCGTTTCGGACGAACAGAGCAGATATTCATGAGAGCTTTGCATACTGTCATCTCGAGGAGCGTAGTGACAAGCTATAGTCCCCTTCAGGGGGAAATCTTAATGAGTCAGATCTTTTAAGATTTCTCCCTGCGGTCGAAATGACAGAAAAGTCGGTCGAAATGACAGGTTGCCGCATGTGTGCAAAATTCTCATTCATACAGGAGGAACAGCTATGAAGGCAGCGGTACTGCGCGGAGCAAACGATATCAGAATGGAGACGGTCCCCGATCCCGTCGCAGAACCGCACGGGATCGTCATCAGGGTGAAGGCGTGCGGTGTATGCGGCTCCGACCTGCATGAATACAAGCCCGGCAAAAACCCGGGGACGATCTTCGGCCACGAGTTCAGCGGCGACGTGGCGCAGGTGGGGGAGCGCGTGACCGGGATCGAGGTGGGGGACCGGGTCACCGCCGTGGGCTTCCGCGCCTGCGGGAAGTGCCTCTGGTGCCGTCAGGGCAAGCCCCACCGGTGTTCCGATATGGCCCTGGTCGGGTATCAGCTCCCCGGCGCGATGGCGGAATATGTCGCGATTCCCGTCGCGGCGGTCGGGCAGACCGTCTTTCCCCTCCCCGACGAACTGACCTACGAAGACGCGGCCCAGGTGGAGCCCCTCTCGATATCGCTCTATTCGGTCAGGCGGGCCAAACCGAAGGAGACGGACACGGCCGTCGTCCTGGGGGCCGGGGTGATCGGCCTGAACGCCATACAGGTCCTCAAATCGATGGGCGTCAAGACCGTCCTGGTGAGCGCCCGCCGGCCGTCGCGCCTTGCGGCGGCGAAGACGTGCGGGGCCGACCTGGTCGTCGACGCGGCGAATGATGATCCCGTTCCGGCCATCATGGAGGCAACCGGGGGGATGGGGGCCCAGATCGTCGTCGAGTGCGCCGGGTCTCCCGCTACCTTCGATCAGGCCGTCGAGGTGGCCGCCGGGGGAGGAAAGATCGCCCTGGTGGCGATATACGAACAGCCCCTCACCTGGGATCCGTCACCGGTCATCAGCAAGAACCTGACCCTGATCGGGTGCCTCGGGGGGAATTTCCCCGGCTCGATCGACCTCATCCGGACGGGGAAGGCCACCACCCGGCCCTTCGTGACTCACCGGTTCCCGCTGGAGCGGGCGGACGAGGCATTCAGGACGGCGATCACCGACCCCGGGGCCATCAAGGTCATGATCACGCCGTAGCACGGTGCGGTTCCTATTCCGATACCTGCGCCTTTTCGCTTTTTTATCAGATCATCCGAGTGTGTTTTACAATATTCCCTTCTTCTTGAGGGCGTGCACGACGAGAAAGGTGTCCCACTCGCGCTGCGCCCGCCCCCACGTCCCGTCGGTGTTTTGTCTCCCGGCGAGATACTCGAAGGCTCGGCGGGTCTGCCGTTCGGCAGTCTCCGAATCGAGGTGGGCGAGGGCGTTGGCCGTCTGGTACAGGGGGACGGTCTTTCCCCACCGTCCCGATTCTTTCTGGAGCCGGGACAGCGCTACGACGAGTCTCTCCGTGGCAGGATGGCGGGAATAGACGGGGTGTACGACAAGGGCCCTGAGGATATTGTTCGCCGACGACCGGCCGGGAGAACGGTGTCCTCTCGAAAGGGTGCGGCGGGACAGCCACTCGTACATGCCCAGGACAGAAGGATCATGCGCCCTGCTGAAGGCATTGGCAAGGAAGAGGGTCGCCCCCGTCACGAACAGATCGAAGGCGCCCGCGGTAAAGGGGAGTGAATGGAGCCTTCCCCTTCCCAGATCTTCGGCGGCCGCCGGCTCACCCCTTGTTACGGACAGCGCCTTATCGGCAAGCCAGTCCAGGGCGGCATCGATCGGCTGATTCGGCTCCCGGACCGTCAGGTGGAGACCGAAGAGGCGCCGGATCGTCTCGACGATGGACCCGTTCCAGGAACCGTCCGGAGACTGCCCCTCCAGAAGCGCCTGCGCGGCCCTCTGAAAATCCACCTTCCACTGGAGAGTCTGCTCCTGGCCGAGCCACCTCTTCCGGGCGTAGATGCCGGCAGGCGAGGGGTTGGATGCAAACAGCGCGTACGGATTGTACCTGATGGTTAGCATTTCCGCATCTCCGTATACCTTCACTCCCCCCGGTAGGCGGCCTCCCCGGCGGCCCGCATAATCTCCCCGTAATAGATGCGGTGGTAATCCTTCCCGGGGTAGTTCTCCTCGATGGCCGGATCGAGGAAGTGTCCCGGATCCATATCCTGCCAGTAGATCTTCCGGCACTCCAGGATCAGCTCGGCCTCCTCGTAGGCGGGGGCCTCCACCAGCTTCGATCTTACAACGGTCAGCCCCGACTCGGCGATCTTGTCGGAATCCCTCCCCGACTTCGTGCCCAGGACCGTCAGCGCCTCCCTGCAGCGCCCCGGGAAGGCGCAGAGGGTGAAGGTGGGGTACTGTTCCATATACCGGCGGGTATGGCGGGTCGGCCTGACGACCACCTGGACGAAGGGCCTCCCCCACATGCCGCCCATGGAACCCCAGCCCACCGTCATGGCGTTGAAATCATCCAAGGTCCCGGACGTCAGCACGAGCCACTGTTTCAGCCATATGCCCGCGTTCCTCACCTGTAGTTGTGCCGCATCGATCTCTTCCATGTACCCGCCCTCTCTTTGTCTTTGATAACAGCCGTACCCCGGATGCCGTTTTATTCCCATGCCTGTGCATGATACAAAAGTATCGATACCGAATCAAGGATTGTGTCTGCCGAACATTATTGGTAGTATCGGGTCATTGTGCAAGCACGACGTGCTTCGCCACTATAACAGGTACAAGGAGGGGACATGAAAGAGAATTTTTATGCCAAAGACAGTCTCGCAAGCATCGGAAAGCTCATGGAACTGAAACCCGAAACCGCCGCATCGTTTATCACGTTTGACCAGAAGGTTTTCGAAAAAGGAGCGCTGAGCACAAAGGACAAGGAGCTGATCGCCATCGGCGCGGCCCACGTCACCAGGTGTCCTTACTGTATCGAGGCTCATGTCAACCGCGCGAAAAAGGCGGGGGCATCGGACGAGGAGATCGCGGAGGCCGTCTTTATCGGGATAGCAATGAACGCAGGCGCCGCGTTTGCTCATTCGTGCTTCGCGATGGAGGGTCTTAAAAAATAGGTATAAGGCCCTCCTCCGGGCCTTTCCGGCCGTTATGATTGAGCCGCCTTCCGGGCCAGCCGCTCGCGCTCATCGAGGATGATCTCCGCGGCCATCCGCGCCGTCTTTCCCACCAGCGTTGAGCACTTCTCGGGGAGACCGGCCTTGAAGGCGGCCTTCATCTCCTCGGGATCGTAGAGGTTGTAGAATCGTCCGAACGTCTGTTCCTGTATATTGGTACACCGGCAGGTGCCGTATTGTTCTACGAACCGGTCGTGCAGCTTTTTCGACAGGATGCAGGCGTGGAGTTGCTTCATCATGTCGGGGAATTCCTCCTGCGACCTGCCGAAGAAGTAGCTGATCGCCATCGCTCCCCCCGACAGCGCCCCGCAGTGTCCGTCGCCGGTGAGCCCGACACCGTCGGCAAGCCCCGTGGCGGCCTTGAGCACCCCTTCGTCCTCCACGCCGAGGGCCTCGAAGATACCGGCCACCGTGCACTGTGCGCACCCGCCGTTTCTCATTTCATACTTCTTCGCCCTGTCAAACGCCATCTGCAGAATCTCGTCCTTCTCCTCGTTCATACGGGCAGTCCCTCCCTCTGGAATTTTTCCCACCTTAGGAAATACGGGGACAAAGGTCAACCGAATAAACGAATCCGACCCCTGATCCCCCTTTTTTTGTAAACCGGTCTGGTCAAGGAGGGGGAAAACTGGTATTGAAGCCGTTATCACTATACGCCGAGCGTCCCATGAACCTGAAAAAAGAGATTAAGTTTTTTTCATCAAACATGTTCTGACCTTTCCCGCATACTATCTCCTCAGCCTGTACGCAAAGACCGTACGGCTCACCTTTGAGAATGAAGAGGCGGTCAGGGATCATCTGGAGACGGGGGGGGCGAATTGTACTGGCCTCATGGCATCAGAGGTTCTTCGGGGGGTTCTATCTCCCCCGGATACTGGGCAGACCGATCTGTATCATGATTTCCCGGAGCAGGGACGGGGATTTTATCGCCGATATCGTCGAGAGGATCGGCTGGATACCGGCGCGGGGATCGGGCTCCCGCGGAGGCAAGGATGCCCTGCGGGCACTGGTCGACGAGATCGCCAGGACCCGGATTGCCGGCCACATCGTGGACGGCCCGACAGGACCTCCCCGCGTCATAAAGCCGGGCCTCATCTCCATGGCGCAGAACTCGGGGGCCGCGATCTGTCCCGCGTACGTCCTGTATGAAAACCCCTGAGTATTCAACAGCTGGGGCCGATTCATGATCCCCAAGCCCTTCAGCAGGGTTACCATCCGTTTCGGTCCCCTCGAGCCAATCCCCGAAGAGATGACCGCCGAGGAGTTTGAGGAGATCCGCCTGCGTATTGAGCGGAAGATGCTGGGAGAGTACGGAGGGAAATGATCCATCGTACTCTCAGGTGAGATGCCGCACCCCGGTCACCCCGAAGTAGACCCCGAAGAAGATGAGCATGACGGCGCAGCCGCCGATAATCCCCCGGTAGATCCGGTCGCTGATATACTTCCTCCCCCGCGAGACGAACAGGGAGACGGCGCTGTACCACGCCAGATCGGCCAAGATGTGGCCGGTGAAGAAGGCCACCAGGCCGATGAACCCGAACTGCATCGAGATGATCACATACCCCAGACCGATAGTCGCCCACCAGATGATCCAGTAAGGGTTTACAAGGCTCATCAGGATGCCCGCCGTTACCGGGCCGCCCCAGGCGCTTTTCCCGCCCGAAAGATCGAGCCTGAGGTGCCGTATTCCCCTGAGCATGTCGAAGGACATCCAGAACAGTACCACACTCCCCGCTATCCCGACAACCCCCATCAGACCGGGTCTTCGGATCAGGTCCGCAAAACCCAGGACGAGGAGCGCGAGGAGGGTCACCTCGAGAATGGCGTGCCCCAGGACGATCAGGGGCCCGGCCCAGAAGCCCCGGCGGGTGGTCTCGCTGATGGCCACGGTCAGCACCGGCCCGGGCATGAGCGCCCCCGACAGGCCGATGATGAAGGAAGATACGAATATGGCAGCCAGTTTTTCCACTCTCAGACCGTTTCCCCGCGGGGATGAGCGGCCCCGCGGGCTATTTTTGTGTCGACTTCCCGGACCTAATTAGGTAGTATCATGCTCCCGTGGAGGATACCAGATAAAATGATCACAAGGGCGACGTACATCCGTACTTTCCTCGTCGCCGCCGTCATCCTGTGGATATGCGGAACGGCGGGACCGGCACCGTGCCGGGCCGCGGGATCGGAAGACGGCCCGGTGAGACTGCTCGAAGACAGGGACTATTTCCCGGCACTCATGGAGGCGGTGGAGGGGGCGAGGAGCGAGATCGTCATGTCGTTCTTCCTCTTCAAGACGAACGGGCATCGGACAAGTTACCCTGACAGGCTTGCAGCCGCCCTTGCCCGCGCCGCCGGACGGGGAGTGCGGGTCCGGATCATACTGGAGAGGGGAAACGGCACGGGAGATTCCCTGGTTGACGCGAGCAACCGGGAGACGTCCTCACGGTTGAAAGAAGGGGGAATCGATGTGCGGTTCGATTCTCCGAGCGTTACCACCCACACGAAGGTGGCCGTGATAGACGGACGGCGCCTGTTCCTGGGAAGTCACAACCTGACGAGCTCCGCCCTCAAGTATAACCACGAACTGTCCGTCTGTATCGATTCCCCCCCGTTGGCGGGGGAAGTCCTGAGATATATCGATTCGCTGTATAAATGAGAGCCCTATGAAACGATTATCGCAGATAGCCTGCCTGCTTCTCGCGGTTATTGCACTCTTTGCCGCCGGATGCGCGAGGATCCCGGTGCGGGAACTCCCCCGGCCCATCACCGAGGGGATGGCGGAGGGGGCGCTCCCGGCATTCAGCAAGGCCGAAGAGGCGTTCACGGAGGGGCGCCTTGACAGGGCGATGGCACTCTACGGGACCATGCTCGAACGGTTCCCGTCCGGGAAGGCTGCATTCGTCGCCCGCCTGAGAAGAGGGGAGATTTTCGTCGCCCGCGGACAGTACGGCCGGGCCGTCAAAGAACTGGGGCTCCTCCCCGGCGGTTTTGAGGAAGATTCCCTCTATACCGAGGCCCGCTACCATCTTGCCCGGGCTCATCTGGGGCTGGGCGCTCACACAACCGCGGACAGGATCACCGAGGAGATCATCGGTACGGGGATGCCTCCCTATCTCAGGCCGGGCGTGGAGGCGCTCAAGGGGGACATCCTCGCACAGGCGGGCAGGGGCAAGGAGGCGCTCGGGTGGTATCTGAAGTCTCTCGAGAGCGGACCCGACAAAGGGATCGAAGAGACGGTGAAAGAAAAAGCCGAAACCATTATCACCACGGTCCTGTCACTCGACCAGCTCGAGGAGCTCGAGAAAGAGTACCGGCGGGGATACCCCTCGGGGTACATTCTCTACGCCCTCGCCAAGGCATCATACCGCGCGAGGGATTTTGACAGGGCGCAGGGATACCTGGACCGTTTTCTCCTGGACAGGGGACACCCACTGCTCGAAAAAGGGGAGTCACTGCGCAAGAGGATAACCGCCGCAAAGCTGGTGAACCCCCACGCGATCGGGTGTGTTCTCCCTCTCACCGGGAGATACGCCTCTTACGGCAACCGGGTCCTTGAAGCCGTCATTCTCGCCTCCGGGGTGTTCGACCCGGGGCGGGATACCCCCATAGAACTCTTTGTCGAGGATTCGAAGGGCGATCCTGCCGCTGCCCGTGAGGCGGTCAGAAGACTGGCCGATGAGCACCACGTCATCGGCATCGTCGGTCCTCTCGGAAGCACCGCTTCTCTCGAGACGGCCGAAGAGGCTCAGCAACGGGGGATCCCCATTATAACCCTCACCCAGAGAACCGGGATCACCGAGACAGGTGAGTATGTCTTTCGCAACTTCCTGACCGGCGATACCCAGACCCGCGCGCTGGTATCCTATGCCATCGACAACCTCGGCATACGGAACTTCGCCATCCTGTATCCCAACGACCCGTACGGAACGGAGATGATGCACTCATTCTGGGACGAGGTGCTGAGGCAGGGCGGACAGATCCGGGGGGTCGAATCGTACACCCCGGGACAGACCGATTTCGGCAGGGAGATCAAGTCGCTGACCGGCCTGGACGCCCCTGAAGAAGGCAAGGAACCGGGGGAGAAACCGAAACCGGTCGTGGACTTCAACGCCCTTTTCATCCCCGATTCCTCATCCGTGGTGAGCATGATAGCCCCGCAGCTGACCTTTTACGATGTCATCGGTGTGCGGCTGCTGGGAACAAACATCTGGAACTCTCCGGAACTCCTGAAAAAGGACGGAGAGTACTTCGAAGGAGCGATCTTCACCGACTGCTTTTTCCTGAACAGCACCCGCCCGGAAGTGAGGGCATTTGTCGACCGGTTTTATGTCGCATGGGGAAGGGAACCGGAAAATGTGGAGGCCCTCGCGTACGACGCGACGGATATGATGGTTCGCCTGATAGCGGGAGGCGGCATGGAGATCAGAGAGGACCTGAGGGACGGCATCTCCCGGATCGAGAACTATCCGGGCATAACGGGGGCGACCTCTTTTTCGAGGGAACGAGACGCCCGAAAACCCCTCCATATCCTCATGGTGGTTGACAACGAGATCATCGAAGTACGCCGGTGAGTCCGTTGCCGAATATCCCCTTTATTGGGGCGGGGCCGGTTCCGCACCCGTCGGTATCAGACACATGAAACGGAATGCACCCTCCCCCCTGTTTGTCAGGCAGTGTTCCTCACCGGGGGGAATGAAGATCGTATCTCCCTCCCGTATGGGAGTCTCAACCCCTTCGCTGTTCCTGGCCACGGCGCGCCCTTCCAAGACAAATATCTCATGTTCCCAGGGATGTTCGTGCAGGGGACTGGATGCCCCCGGTTCCAGATCGAAGATCCTCATGATGAAGTTGGGCGCTCCTTCTCTCTCCCCTATGACGACCCGCTTCTTGACGCCCTCCATCATCTGAACCGCTTCCACGTCCTCGTAATGACGAATGATCACTGTTCCTCTCCTCTCTTTTCCGGATGCGCCCGGTTCTTACGGCTTGGCTATGCCTCGGCGGCCGTTCTGCTGTCGGTCTTACGCCTGGAAGGGACCTTCTTGTACTTCAGCGCCGCCTTGATGATATCGACGATCTGTTCCGTATCCAAGAATTCCGTACTGATGATGAGGTCATAGTAGGCGGGGTCTTCGATATCCACCTTGAAATTCTTCTTCACCGAATCCCGACGCTCGGCGTCCTTCAGAAGGATCTGTTTCCTCGCCTCTTCCTCTGTTATACCGGTCTCCTGCGCCATATTCAGGATCCTCATCTCCAGGGGCGCAATGAACCGTACCCTCAGCGTCTCTTCGGGGGGAAGGATCAGGTTGGCGCCCCTTCCAATAATGAGGGCGTTCCCCTGTTCGCCGATGGCGCCCACCACCTTCGTCAGGTGGCGCACATACTTGTCGGCCCGGAGAAAGCGTGTTGTTTTGAGGTACAGTATCCAGTTGTCGAGCAGGCTCCGCGTCTTCTCATCCAGATAGGAGACGACCTTTTCGCTCATCCTGACGCTCTTCGCCACCTCGTGTATGATCTTGCCGTCGATGATATCGAGATTGAGCTCCTGCGAAATGCGCTGCACCAGCTCATTGCCGATACTCCCCGTCTCCCGCGAGACGGTGACGACAGGCGGGGGAGCTTCGCCCTTGTTCTTCCTTCTCTCTTTCGAAACTTCCCACTTCTTCACCTGTTCTTCGATAAGACGGTCAAGCTCTGGGGTCATGGCTTCCCTCCTCGGTGGTTGGACGTGGACTTGAAAACTCACACCTTCTCATTATCACTCCGGCTGAAATGTAGTACACTGCCGGAGGGCTGTCAATACTTTTTCGGCCTCCTGAACCTGTGCCACAGCGCAAGCAGGCGCACGGCGACCATCGCCAGAACCAGACGCGGGACCCACAGCCAGAACAGGCCGATGCCGAAGGGGAGAAAGAGCGCGGGGTCCTCGATCATGGCGTGATTGATGCCGATGGAGAGCTGGAGGGTTTCCAGTTCTTCTTTCGTAAAACCCTCCTTCTTCGCCTCTTCTACGATGACGGCACCGCCGTAGGCAAGGCCGAACAGGGCGGCGGTGATCCACAGGATGGCGACCCGCTCGCTCAGCCCCATGATCCTCAAGAGGGGGGAAAAAGCCCGGACGATTGGATCGATCAGGCCGGACACCTTGAGGAGTTCCAGGACCGTCATCACGGAGAGGATGATGAGCAGTATCTGGACGGCCAGTCCTCCCATCACCTTCCCCCACTGGATCGCCATCTCCGTAAATGTCCGGGCGGAATGAAGGGTATCCGGCACGATGCCGGCACCTCCCGGCCCGGTCGAATCGACAAAGGGCGCGATGATAAGGACGGTTATCACGGCGAGGGTGATACGGAAGAGCGTCGCCTTGATGATCCCCATCCCCGATTTTCCCTGAACGATCCCCTCCTGGATCAGGTTGTGGGCGATGAGGAGAAAGACGGCGATCAGGGTCATCTCCCCCACATTCAGGGGGAGGACCGCCATGGCGGCGATCCCGCCGTAGATGCCGGTCAGCACCCCGATCAGGAGCGGAAGCGCGGCGATGTCCGGAAGACTGAGGACCCCCATGACCGGCCGGATCACGAAATCGATCCGTTCCATCCATCCGCTCCACGCCAGGAGCGCGGTCAGAAAAGAGACGGGGACGATGATCTTCATCATCCAGACAAACCCCCGCCACCCCTTGCCGATCCCTCCGACAAGGCCCTGCTTCAGTTTTTCTTTCCGTGTCCGGTCGTTCATGAAAGGGGACCCTTCCGGAAGTGAACAGCAACCTCAGTCAAAGATGATGGTCTTCGAGCCGTACACCACGATCCGGTGCTCCAGGTGGAGTCGGACCGCCCTCGAGAGGACCGTCCTCTCGAGATCCTTTCCCTTGAGTTTCATCGTTTCCACGGAATCCTTGTGCGTGATCTGTATGACATCCTGCGCGATGATGGGCCCTTCGTCCAGTTTCTCCGTCACGTAATGACTGGTGGCGCCGATGAGCTTCACCCCCCGGTCGTACGCCTGCCGGTAAGGGCTTACCCCCGCAAAGGCGGGGAGGAATGAGTGGTGTATGTTGATGATCCTCCCCGGATACCGGCCGACAAAGTCGGGGCTCAGTATCTGCATGTACCGGGCCAGGACGATCAGGTCGATCCCCTCACTCTCCAGTTCCGCGATCTCCTTCTCTTCCTGTTCTCTCTTATTGTCCGGAGTGATCGGATAGTAGCGGTAGGGAAGCCCGAAGAGATCGGCCAGCGGCTCCATATCGCGGTGGTTGCTGATGACCAGGGGTATCTGTGCCCCGAACTCCCCCATCCGGTGTCTCAGGAGCAGGTCGTGGAAGCAGTAGACATGACGGGAGACGAAGATCGCCATCTTCGGCACATAATCGGAAAAGTGTATCGTCCAGCGCATCCCGAACCTCTCCACGAGGGGAGAGATCGCATCATCCAGTTCGTCCCGGGCAAGGGTAAACCCTTCCAGATCCCACTCCACCCGCATAAACAGCATATTCTCGGGTTGCATCGAGTACTGATCCGCGTCCAGTATGTTGCCGTTATGCTCCGCGATAAAGCCGGACACCGCGGCCACGATCCCCTTCTGATCGGGGCAGGACAAAAGCAGGATGGCCGTTGTCTTTTCCATCGGTTGTGCCCCCTTCCTGAGAGATTCTGTCCATATATGAAATCGTGGTTCCAAGTCAAGAAAGGTTTGCCAAAAGCGGGTGGTGTGATATAACGTCTCCCCATCAATTGCCCCTGTGGCACAGGGACGGGAGACACCGATGACCATGATGAAAGAGATACCGCTGCCCAACGGGCTGGTGATGCAGGTATGGGACCGATCGCGTTCCATCGCATCCGACACGACGAAGGTCGAGCTGCGGGTAACGGTGCCGGTCACGGTCACGGAAGGGCATTTCAGCGATCCCGAACAGTTTCAGCGGGTCGTCGAGGTATTCGGTCCACAGATAGCGTACGAGTACACAAAAGAGCGGACCTTCGTCAGCACGCGCGACAGCAGGAAGGTCTTCGACGAACTGCTGGAGGACTTCCGGAGAGATTCCCTCCCCTACCTTTCGAGATCGGACTTTCCCGCGCGCCTCGCCCGGTCGAAGCTGCGTGAGATACTCAGGCACCCGCACAGGTACCGGAAGACGGATTCTGAACCACACTGACAACTGACGGAGAGGCACCATGGACAAAAAGGTTTCTGTAATCGGGGCCGGTTTTGTGGGTACGATGGCCGCCCAGAGAATCGCTGAGAAAGACCTGGCCGATGTCGCCCTGATCGACATCGTCGAGGGACTCCCCCAGGGGAAGGCGCTCGACATCATGCAGTCGGCACCGATCGAGGGGTTCACCGGCAGGGTAACCGGGTCGAACGACTTCGCGGATACCGCTCAGTCGGATATCGTAATCTGCACCGCCGGCTTCCCCCGGACCCCGGGGATGAGCCGGGACGAACTGGCCCTGAAGAACGGGGGGATCGTACGATCCGTCATCGAAGAGGTTGCGCGGCACGCCCCCCACTGCATCATCATCATGGTGACCAACCCCCTCGACGTGATGACACACCTCGCCTGGAAGAGGTCGGGATTCCCCTCCCACCGGGTTATGGGAATGGGGGGGGTCCTCGACACCGCACGCTACCGGACATTTCTGGCCGAGGAGCTCGGCGTTCCGCCGTGTGATATCGAGGCCCTCGTCCTGGGGAGCCACGGAGACACGATGGTTCCGGTGGGAATGCACACCACCGTCAAGGGCATCCCCGCCGGCAGGCTCATGGCAGAGGAACGCCTCGACGCC
>Ga0209269_1001529_pt1 | contig 12009 bp, 17 predicted proteins | sample MTBAKMMethaMetaG_FD_187455 | JGI IMG/M metagenome (GOLD analysis project Ga0209269, IMG submission 187455) | Enrichment culture microbial communities from Arthur Kill intertidal strait, New Jersey, USA, that are MTBE-degrading - MTBE-AKM (Arthur... | ecosystem: Environmental > Aquatic > Marine >... | reverse complement strand
CGTGCTCCGACAATCCGTGCCTTTTCATAGCGAGTATATGGGTCCGTCATATATCATCAAAACACATAATAGTAGATAATGGGGTCGCTGAGATTCGAACTCAGGTCAGAGCATCCCGAACGCCCTAGGATACCAGGCTACCCCACGACCCCTTACTGGTACGGATTGACGTCGTCTACAGTCTCCCTGTGTGTGAGTAGCATCCGCCTGCAACAGTAGCGTTTTAAACCGAGATCGTCGAGGATCTCTTTTGGATCCTCGCCGGCTTCCCGACGCCGTTTGAACGCCTCCCATGCAGGGGAGATCACTTTGCCGCATGTAACGCATCGAACCGGGATCATATCTCGATTTACCTCTCTTTAATCTCTCGGTCTTAACGGTACGATTTCTGGAACTTCTTGCGTGCACCGCGGCCGTGCGGCTTTTTCGCTTCCTTCTGACGTGAATCGTTCACCAGGAGGGTGCGGTCATAGGTGATGAAGACATCCTTGACCTTTGGATCGTTGTGCCACTTCAGGATGCCGCGGGCGAGTGCGGTCCTGACGGCCTCGGCCTGTCCCATATAACCGCCGCCATTCACCTCGATTGCAATGTCCACGCCGTCAACTGAACCCGGGACAAGGAGCAGGGGCTCGGAGACCTTCATGCGGGCGAGTTCGGTGCCGTAGACCTCAAGGGGGACGGAGTTGATGCGGATCCGTCCTTTCCCTTCCTTCAGGGTCGCCCGTGCGATTGCGGTCTTTCTTTTTCCACTAGTATTTACGACCTTTACCATCTCTCTTCACCTCTAGAACCTGGATCCGAGTTTTGTGCTGATCTCACCGAGGGTTACGAACCTGGGGTTGTTCAGCCTATCGATCCCTGCCTTCTCGATGGTCTCGAACTCTTTGCCCTGGAACTCAAAGGGCACGCCGACGTAGACCTTCACATTTCTGAACGCATCCGCGCCGCGCTGCCGTTTGTACGGGAGCATGCCGCGAATGGTCCGCTTCAGAATGTGGTCGGGTCTTCTCGGGAAGAAGGGGCCGCCCTCAACAGAGCCGCGTGCCCGCTTCGTCTGGTAGTGCTCGATCACCATGGCCCGGCGCCCTGAGACGATTGCCTTCTCGGCGTTTAAGATTGCGAACTCTTCGCCCTGAAGTGAGCGCTTTGCGACGTTGCTTGCAAGCCGACCGAGCAGCAATCCCTCAGCATCAATTATCGTCACCATGATCTCACCTCAGTATCCTCACACCCGAGCCCTTCGGGTTTGCTGCCACCAGTTCTTCAATGGTCATGCAGTTGCCCTCAAGACCGGTGATCTTGATGATCGCAGACTCCGAGAAGTTCAGTGCGGCGACCGATACTTTCTGGTCGAGCACGCCACTTCCGAGCACCTTGCCGGGCACGAGGACGGTCTCTCCATCCTGTGCGTAGCGGTTGATCTTTCCGATGTTCACCTCAGCATAATTGGTGCTGGGTGCTTCCAGACTTTGTGCGATGACCCGCCATATCTTTGCATCGTTCTCGCGAGCGGTATCTTTCAGCATCGCGATGAGGTTGGAGAGACGGGGGTTCGTCTTCTGGTTTGTCCTCTTTGCCATCTAATTCACTCCGGCTATCTCGCTCAACGTATCAGCCAGATCCGTTGATTGATTCCTGATGTATTCCAGTCCTTTCTCTATGATCGTCGGAACAGGCAGCGAACCGTCGCTTTCCACGACAAATATGAACCGTGAGGTGTCAGAGCCGATCGATATTGCGGGCTCCAGGCCTATGCCGGTGGTCAGGCATGCCTTCTCACAGAGCTTGCAGAGCGAGCACTCCTCAAGTTTCCCGTCGACTACCCTGGCTTTGCGGTCTTTGAGTTCGAGCACGCCGCGCGGGCACTCGTCGATACACATGCCGCAGGCGTCGCAGTTCTCTGTGATGGTGATGACCGGGTAGGTCTTGTAACCGCAGGCAGTGACGGCCTGCCACTTTGCGTGTTCTGTGCCTGTGTTCAGGACGGCGCGCGCTTCGAGAACGACTTTCTGACCCTCGAAGAGTTTGACGATAGGAATGTCGTCGTGGACCGGTCTGGTTTCGGGGTCGTCTGATATGAGGTCGCCTGAATAGACGATCCCCGGCCCCTCGACGCTCATGGTGAATGTCACCGAGCAGAGGGGGCAGCCCGCGCCTTCGCACGAGCATCTGTCCTGTTTTACGAAACGGGTCAGGTCGGTCTTTATTGGGATGAGTCCGAGCCTGTGTGCCAGAATCTCATCGAAGAGTACGCTGGAGTTGTCATAGATCCTCAGGTCTTCGATGGCAAGCGTCGGCACCTCGCCGATCATGGCGCGGCGCAGGGTGTTGGCGAACGCTGGCGTGGCTCCGGAAAGCACGAAACGTGCGGAGTCGCTGTCAATTCTGGCGAATTCGATCTGCATCAGACTCTCCTTCCACGTCTCCCGCCCTTCTGGCGAATTGAGTCATGGGGGACCGGGGTGACATCCTCGATCTTACCGATGCGCATACCTGCGCGGGAAAGGGCGCGGATTGCTGCCTGGGCGCCGGGGCCGGGGCTGCGCTGTTTGCCCTGTCCGGGAGCGCGGACCTTGACATGGAGCCCTGAGATCCCCTTTTCTCTGGCCGCGTTGGCGACGTTGATCGCCATCTGCATGGCTGCATAGGGTGAGCTCTCGTTGCGGTCCTGCTTGACGACCATACCGCCGCTGCTCTTGGTGATTGTCTCAGCCCCGGAGAGGTCGGTGACGGTGATGATGGTGTTGTTGAACGAGGCAAAGATGTGTGCCACGCCCCATTTCTCCTTCTCTGCTGCCATGATTATCTCCCGGTGATCCTGGTGCGCTCAGCGTGCGATACGGTGGCGAGTGGCGAGTGGCCGTAGTAGCCGATGCTGCCCTCTTCGCTCTTTGGAACGAGATAGCCGGGGATGTTGACGCGGCGGCCGTTCAGGGCGATGTGCCCGTGGGTAATGAGCTGACGGGCCTGCTTTGGCGAGCGGGCAAGGCCCTTGCGGTAGACAAGAGTCTGAAGCCGGCGCTCGAGTTCCTGCTGGACCTTCAGGGCGAGGATGTCATCGATATCGACGTCGCCGCTTTCTGAAACGAGGCCGTAGCGGGCGAGGTGGTTGATCAACTGCTCCCTCTTTGCTTCGGCACGCTTCGGGTCGGTGCCCGCGGACTCAAGGGCGAGGATCTCACGGGTGGCCTTGCGGTACTTACGGAGCACGCTCTCGGCTTTCCAGAGCTCGCGCTTGTTCCGGAGACCGTACTCGATAACGATCTTTACCTCGTCCTCCATGCGCGTTTTTTCGAACCGGCGCTTGGGGGTTGAGTATTGCTTATGGTTTTTTCCTGGATATCCCATGGTCTCACCGCTGCAATCAGTTCTTCTTCCTCTTCACGCCGACGGTCGTTCCCGTTCTGCCGGTGGACTTGGTGCGCTGACCGCGAACCTTCTGGCCGGTCTCATGACGAATGCCGCTGTAGGAGCGGACCTTACGCATGATGTTGATATCCTCGTCGAGGGTCATCGGGACCTCACTTGCAAGGAGGTGCCTGGACTTGCCCGAGTAGATGTCAATTGGCCGATTCAGCATCCAGGTGGGGACGCTTTCAGCATAGTTTTCGACCGCTGCGCGGATCCGCTCGATCTCCTCGTCTGACATTTTGCCGAGGATTGCGTGGGAATTTACGCTGGCCTGCTCTGCGATTATCTTCGCAGCGTGCCGTCCTACTCCCGTGATGCCGGTGAGGGCGATCTGCACCTGCTTGGTGCCGTCAAGGTCGGTTTCTCTAACCCGGACGAAATACTTGATCTCTTCTTCCTGATCCATCCAATCTCCTCATCAGATGTGGTCAAAGCGCTGAGGGAGGGATTTGAACCCTCGAGTCCCAGGGGGACACAGGTTTAGCAAACCTGCGCCATACCAGGCTTGGCTACCTCAACCGTTAATGTTCGCATCCATTGACACTCGCAACGCACAGCGCTGCTCCATGAATGATGTTCTACTATATACGTGGGAATCTCTAATAAGGGTTGTGGTCAGCCCTTGAAGGGCCTCGCCCGTTCCAGTCCGCTCCCGATCAGCGCCGACGTGACGATGGGCAGGGCGATGGTGGCGTCGCAGAAACACTGTACCTGTCTTGTCCGGGGTGATTCTTTGCCCCATGAGATCGCCTCTTCAAAGGTGCACCCGGAGAGTCCGCCCCAGTGTGGGGCGTCGGTGGTGTACTGAACGGCATAGGCGTGCCCGCCGAGTTCGAGGTCGTGCATCGAGGCGATCACCTGGGTCTGCTGGATGAAGTTTTTCGGCACCCCTCCGCCGACATAGATGACGCCGGTCTTTTTCGAGTTCTCAACGATCTGCGTCAACTCGTCGGCGTCGGCGATCTGGTCGATGCCGATATCGACGCCCCTGCGACGGGCCACAGTCAGGGCGATGCCGATGGATGAGTCGCAAAGGGCGGGAACGAAGATCGGCACGCCCATGGCGGCGGCTGTGGCGGTGATGGATCGCCCTTCCGGGGCTTTCTCTGTGATAAAGCCTGCGAGCCTGCGTATAAATTCGGCCGAAGAGGCGTGGAAGGGTGCGATCGTCCCGGCAAAATCTGCGACCCGCCAGTCCACGCTCCTGAATTCTTCTTCGTACGCAAAAACATCGTAAATGCGGTCGATCCCTTTTGTATACAGGGCGGCGTCATCGACGACATGGTGGCCGGCATAATGGCGGATGCCCAGGTGTTCGACGATGTCGTGGAAGATGTTTGCGCCGGTGGAGACGATTGCATCCACGTAGCGCCGGCGTACGATCTCGATGATGCACTCCTGCATGCCGGCCGGGATCATGGCGCCTGAGAGGCCGAGCAGGATGGTGCACTCGGGGTCCCGGACCATCTCAGACCATATTTTTACGGATTCCCCGAGTTTTCTTCCCTGAAATCCGCTCTCGCTCATTTCGCCAAGGAGGGACGATACGTCGTTTGTCGGCATGACCGATCGGCGTGGGTTCATATGCATGGCTCTCCTCCCGATAGTTATCTGGGGTGAGATGTGATTAATTGACTGGTCTGATGTATTGTGGGGGTGGGCATGTTTTTTCGGCCATGGCGGGGCCGCGTCTGGTCTGTTCTTTCGGTTTTGCCGGACATACCCTGCATGGTAATACTGGAATGGGAATAGCAATCGGGGCAATTTGGATTACGTTAAAAAAAGTGAAATTAGTCTGTTTTTTCACATCGCTTTGATCAGCGACGACCTGGTGATGATGCCGGCGATCTGTCCATTGCCGCCGGCGACCGGGAGGGAGCTGATCTTCTTTGCGATCATCAGGTCGATGATCTCGGCGAGCGGTCTCTCTGCATCGACCGAGATCAGCGGGGTCGACATGATGTCGCGGACGATGAGGTTTCTGATCCGGTGGTCCTGGTACTTCTCTTCGACCACCTCGCGGAAGGCCCGCATGGACCTGGCAACATCGGTCTCGGTGACGATCCCGATCGCACCGTTATCGGCAGCGACGATGAAGCGGGCGATCCCCTCGTCGACCATCCTGCGGCGGAGGTGAACCACTCTCTCCTCGGCGTTGATGGTGTGTGCCGGCTCCATAACATCTTTTACTGCCGCTGACGGCTGCATGATCTTGAGAAGATCCCCGTAGGTGACCTGGCCGATCAAATTGTGCTCCTGATCGAAGACCACAACGATCTTTGCGTGCTGGAGGAGGTCGGGAAGGATCTCGACGCCCTGATCCGGGTAGGCCGCCGTAAAGTCTTCTGAGACCGTGTTTGAAACATGGATCTGTGTCGGCGGCATGTCGGCGTTCCTCTTCTTGCCGAGCGTCTCCGCTATCGCCTGTCTGGAGATGGTGCCGACGACCGCTCCGTTGTCGGTGACGATCAGGGGGTCGATGTTCTCGGAGAGCATTTTGTCGAGGGCATCGGTGATTGGTGCAGACTTTGAGATGGTGAGGGGTTTTGCCATCACGTCTCTGATATAGATGTACATCTCTTCGCTCATTTTGCCACTTCCTGTAAGATGTTGTCTCTCTTTACGATCCCGAGGATCTCAGATCCTCGCGCGATGACCACGCTGTTGATATGGTGGTCGATCATCATCTTCACCGCTGATGCGGCGGTGGTCTCCGGGTCGGCCGTCACGACAGGGTGGGTCATTACGTCTTCGGCGACCGCAGAAACCTCCAGAATATATCTGAATGTCTTCCTACCGCCAGATGTTTCTTTTCTCAGCATTTTAATATCTTTTTCGGGTATCTCGCCAGCTTCGTTTGCATACTCGTAAAAGGCGAGGTTCGTTTCGGTGATGATTCCGGCGAGGGTTCCGTCATTGTTGACGACGATCAGTTTTCCTCCGCTCTCGGAGAAGAGATCGACGACGTGGTCAAGTGAATGATACCGACTGACCGTGACCGCCTCCTCCATGAGGGTGGTGACGGGAACATCGAGTTTCTGAACCGATGCTGACCTTAGAATGTCGGATTTTGTGACGATGCCGATCACTTCGCCACTGTTGACGACGGGGATGCCGCTGATCATCCGGTCGAGCATGAGGGCGGCGAGATCCCTGATGCTCGTCTCGGGGTCCACGACAAGGGGGGCCGGCGTCATCAGTAAGGAAACAGGGATGCGGTCGATTGGTCGTCTCCGCCAGACCGGATCGGTGTTTCTGAGGCGGTAGGCAAGATCCTTCTTGGTAATGATGCCGGCAAGGCGGTCTCCCTCCATCACCAGAACGCGCGAGATCTTGTGCTTGATCATCTGGTTTCTCGCATACGCAACGGTGTCTTCAGGCGCTACCACTCTGACCGGTGATGACATCACATCCTCTGCTTTCATCTGTATCACTTCCCGGAAAATGCTTTCACAAGGTCAAATTCGGTTACCAGGCCGATCAGTCTCCCGTCTTCGATGACCGGAAGCGCACCGACCTTCCTCTGCAGCATCTTCAGTGCTGCATCGTTGATATTTGCGTCAGGGACGGTGGTGATGAGTTCTCCTGACGTGAGGCTCCTCACCGGGAGGGCCATTATCTCGGCAACGTCGCCGGTCGAGAGGCGCTTGAACACTTCGCCGGTGCCGAGATACTTCATGATATCCGATGCCGAGACGATCCCGTAGAGTACGTCGTCCATGACCAGAGGGAGACGCCTGAACCCGTGTGCGATCATCTCCCTCGTCACCGTTCCGATCGGTGTCTCCGGGCCGGTGACCCGCAGCCCCGTGCTCATGATCTCTTCGACCATGATATCAGTCTCCTCGGTTGCAAGCGCCTTCATCACGTCCCGCTCGGTGACGATGCCGGTGAGGACCTCCTCCTCATCGACGATGGGCAGGCCGCCAATCTTTTTTGTGACGATGATCTCGGTGACGTCGGCGATCGATGCGGTGTGCGGGATGGTCGTCACCTGCTGGGTCATGATCTCTCTGACACTTTCGTTGATGGCTGCAAGCAGGTTGCCGTTGTGCTTGACCCTGACCAGATTGAAATGATCGCCGCCGCCCAGGAAGTCGATGCTGTCCCGTGCCGTGACGATGCCGCGGAGCCGTTTCGTCCCTGCGTCGGTGATCGGAAGTCGGCGGAAGCCGTACTCGGTCATCGTCTCGATGGCGCTGATGATGCTCATCGTCGGCGGTACCGATATGACCTCACGCGTGGCGATCGCCATTACCTCGCCTTCGGACTCGACGATTCTGGACTTGAACTCGATCGGGCCGCGGTCAAGTTTGCCGGGCATTTTCAGGAGTTTGTCTCCCTGTTTCATATTCTGGTTGTTCCTGTGCATACCATCATTCCTTTGCATGAAGCCCGTTCAGCACGCCATGTCTGTCGATCATCCCGACAAGGAGATCGCCGTCGACTACAGGCAGCTGGGAAAGGTCGTGGCCGACCATCAGCTCCGCAGCGGCGCTGATGCTCTCGTCTTTTTCGATGGTGATGACCGGTGTCGTCATGACGCTTTCGACCGGCACTTTCCCCCCGCTCTCAAGGCTCTTTCTTACCCTTCCGTTATTTAAGATATCCCTCCGGGACAGCATTCCGATCAGGCTCTTTTCTTTTATGACTGCAAAGGCCGAAATGCCGCTTTCTATCATTTTCGAATATACCTTGCCCAGATTATCCTCTGCATGGCATACCGGCGGCCGGTTCTCCATGCAGTCCCTGACCGTTCCCCGCAGGTCCTCACGCGTGCAGAGGATCGGGAAGATCTCGGAGAGCAGGACGCCGCCGAGCACATGGTTTTCATCGTCTACGACGACGGCGATGTCGGTATTTTTCTCCCTGATCACCTGCGATACGGCGATCAGCGATGCGCCTGGCGGCACGGTTGCGCCGTCTCTGACAAAGCCTTTGATGAGGATGTCGGACTTCGTGTCCGTGACCCGCAGGGCATCGGTTATGTCGATGTAGCCGACATACCGCCCTTTTGGATCGGTGACCGCGATTTCGCGAAATATGTCGTCCCGGAGCACCTGGCGTGCCCGGGTCATGGGTTCGTCTGTGGTGAGGACGGGGATCCTCACCATTACATCTTCGGCCCTTTTCATCTCAAACGCTCCTCCTCCCTGCATTCTTTACACAGCATGACCGCGTCCATAGGAGTAAGATCATCGCTCATCTTTCCACACCGGTCGCAGATGCCCAAGGCATAGTTTTCCTCCCGGTTGATGACGATGAGATCCGACATGATTTCGTTGAGTTCGTTTGCAACGCCGAGAAGATCTCTGACCGTGACCATGCCCAGGACTTTCCCGCTCTCAACCACCGGGAGTCTGCGCACCCGGTGTTTGATCATCATCTGTGCCGCCTCCCCCACGGTTTTGTCCAACTCGATGGTGATGAGGGGAGTGCTCATGATGTCTCTGACATAGACCGAACTCGGCTTGAGATCCCGTGCAACGACCTTGCAGTTCATATCCTGTTCGGAAACGATTCCAATGGGTACGTTCCCCGAAAGGACGATGCAGCTCCCGACCTCATCTCGGCACATGTGAGCCGCGGCTTTTGCGACCGTTGCTTCAGCCTCGATGGTGGTAGGGTTGACCCTCATCACTTCCTTCAGCGGAACCCTGGTTTCTACGTACATTGTTTCTCGTGTGCCGGACATGAGTTCACCCCAGAGGGTCGCTTTACTCCGGATTTAATCCAGATACCTCTACCTATGAGATTCCCCTATAAAAGAATACTGTAGGAAATTCATGAATCCATGCCCGTATGCGCCGGGGTTATATCCGGGACAATATGGGGGAGTATTTATACCGGGTGGGGCAATCTTCTACTGAGTAGCTGTATACTCTGGAATAGGGGATGAACGATGAATTTTCTGGTTCGGGCAAGACAACGGGTATCTAAATTTCTCAATGCGTTTTTTAGAAGAAAGCGGTCAAGAATTGGCATTTATGGTCCTCCCAATGCTGGTAAGACCACACTTGCCAATAGGATCGTGAGGGACTGGACCGGCGACGCCGTCGGCCCGGTCTCCGAGATTCCGCATGAGACGCGGCGGGCCCGAAGGAAGGAAGACATCACGATCACGGGCACGAACGGCAATTCGGTGATCATCGATATCGTCGATACACCCGGCGTGACGACGAAGATCGATTACAACGAGTTCCTCGAGTACGGCCTTGAGAAGGAGGAGGCGATCAAGCGGGCCAGGGAGGCGACTGAGGGTGTCGCCGAGGCGATGCACTGGCTCCGCGATGATATCGACGGTGTCATCTACATGCTCGACTCCACCCAGGACCCCTTCATGCAGGTCAATATTATGATGATCGGGATCATCGAGAGCCGGAAACTCCCGGTGATCATCGTTGCCAATAAGATTGACCTCCCTGACGCCACCCCCCAGCGCATCAGGAGCGCCTTCCCGCAGCACCCTGTGATCCCCATATCAGGGATGGAGGGGAGCAATGTTGAGCAGCTCTACGAGAAGATGACCGAGATGTTTGGGTGAGCAGGATGATCCAGGGAGTTCAGATCGATTTCCTCTCGGCAGAACGGCTTGATCGGCTGACCATGATGGAGAAGATCAGGCTGATCCTCGACGATGTGCGTTCAGGCACCATTGTCGTGCTTGAGAAGGGGCTGTTGCCCGAGGAGCAGAGCAAACTCATCGAGCTGACGATGATGGAGATCAAGCCTGACGGCTTTTCCGGGATCGAGCTGGAGACCTATCCTGCAAAGGGCGGAAACGAAGGGTTTGGCGGTTTACTTTCACGTCTGATCGGGAAAAAGTCCGAGTCGCGCCTGACGGTGATCGGGCCTGCAAACCAGCTCAAGACCCTCAAGAAGGACCAGGATCTGATCAGTGCCTGGGTTTCGTCACGGTGAGAGGCAATGCCGCACAAGTGCACCAGATGTGGAAGAGAGTTCGAGGACGGTTCGACCGGGATCCTGAAGGGCTGCCCGAGCTGCGGGGGGAAGAAGTTCCTCTACATCAGGGAATCGACGCGGCACGAGGATGTGCTCGAGGAGAAGACGATCGAGGAGATCGCCGAGGAAACCGGTGAGGAGGAACTCGAGGTCAGGGAGGAGGAGGCTCCGAAGCGTGTCGAGTGCTATGACCGCGTCGAGTCGATCCGTATCGTCGGACCGGGTTCGTATGAGCTGAACATCGAGAAACTCGCACAGAGCGAGGAGATGGTCGTCAGCCTGGGCAGAGAGGGGAAATATATGGTGGATATCCTCTCGATGCATAAAAAGGACCGGAAAAAGTCTTCGAAGAAGCAGTGATCCCCTTTTTCCTGCAGTCCTAATTTTTTTATGTTGTTACCGCTATAGTGTAACCTGTTACCCTCTGGCAGTGCCCTTCCCCGTACGGGGGCGCTGTTGGCATGCCCGGTCATATGTCTTACCCCCCTTCTGGAATTTGAGAGACCCGGGTTTAAGAGGAGGTGAAATTAGGATGAAACTGCGATACCTGACAGGCGTCGACCAGATCGATGCATTGAGCCCTGAAGAGAAGATCCTGCTGCAGAATGTGGAGGAGAAATTCGCTTTCCGCTCGAACGATTATTATCTTTCCCTCATCGACTGGGACGATCCGGCCGACCCGATCAGGCGGATCGCCGTCCCTGACCCGATGGAGCTGGAGGAGTCGGGTGTCCTCGATCCCTCCAGGGAGTCGAACTATACGGTTGCTCCGGGTCTCCAGCACAAGTACCGCGAGACTGCCCTGCTGCTGGTCTCGGACATGTGCGGGACGTTCTGCCGTTTTTGCTTCAGGAAGCGCCTCTTCATGGACCGGGGCGCCGAGGTGACGAGGGACGTCACCGAAGAGATCGAGTATATCAGGCATCACCCTGAGATCACGAACGTCCTCCTGACCGGTGGGGATCCCCTGATCATGGCGACCTCGAAGCTCGAACCGATCGTGGCGGCGATCAGGGGGATCGAGCACGTGGGGATCATCAGGATCGGGTCGAAGATGCCGGCCTTCAATCCATACCGGATCCTGGACGATCCGACCCTGCCCGAGATGATCAGGAAATACTCGACGCCTGAGAAGCGGATCTACATCATGGCGCAGTTCAACCACCCGCGTGAACTCACGCCGCAGGCGGTGGAGGCGCTCGGCATCCTCCTCTCGGCCGGGGCAATCGTGGTGAACCAGACGCCCATCCTGCGCGGGGTGAACGACGATCCGGCGGTGCTCGCCGAGTTGTTCAGGAAACTCTCGTTCATCGGGGTGCCGCCGTATTATGTCTTCCAGTGCCGCCCGACCCTGGGGAACCGGATGTTTCAGGTGCCGGTGGAGGAGAGCTATGCGATCATCGAGGCGGCGAAGGCGCAGGTCTCGGGCCTCGCAAAGAGGGCGCGGTTTGTGATCTCCCATGCGACCGGGAAGATCGAGGTCGCCGGCCTCACCGACGACTATGTCTTCTTCAAGTACCATCAGGCGGCCGACCCGGAGAAAATCGGGACGTTCATGGCCTTCAGGCGGAACCCTGATGCCCTGTGGTTCGATGATTATACCGAGCCGGCGGTCGATGTCACCATTCCGCC
>Ga0209269_1001527_pt1 | contig 12041 bp, 19 predicted proteins | sample MTBAKMMethaMetaG_FD_187455 | JGI IMG/M metagenome (GOLD analysis project Ga0209269, IMG submission 187455) | Enrichment culture microbial communities from Arthur Kill intertidal strait, New Jersey, USA, that are MTBE-degrading - MTBE-AKM (Arthur... | ecosystem: Environmental > Aquatic > Marine >... | reverse complement strand
TATTCTGTCTGAAGGTTGATCACCACACGGTAATAAAGTGCCCGCATGAGACCACAGGGTGAGAGCGGGCAGGAGGGGATGCTCCCCGGGGTCGCGCCGGGGCCGGCATGAAATACGCTCATTCTATTGTTTCTCCCGCCCCTCTGATCGTGTCACCTCAAAGGACAATGAATCACACCGGGGGCGCCAGTCTATCGCGCCTGCGTTCGGCAGCGCGGGGCTGTCCTCTCCCGGGTGACATGACGCACCCCTACCCTGTCGCCTCTTCTCCCTACAGGGCCGGCGGGGGCAGATGGGGCGGACATGATCCCCGGGAAGGTGTCAGATATACCTACCATGCCGGGGAGGTTCCTCCGGAGCGTACATGCCGGATACATACATGCGTCGCAAAAAAGAGATGGTGGGGTGGGGGGTGTGTGCGGTGGTCAGCCGGCGATCACGCGGGCCCGTCCGGACGCGATCCGGTTGGTCCAGATCGCTGCCTCGATCGGGTGGGTCTTCGAGATGGCCGCGAGAGTGTCGGCCCGGATCGTCTTCTGCTCTGCATTGTGGGGGGTGGTTTCCATTCTACATCATCTCCTTACTGTTGTGTGGGTTCCCTCGGGCCCGTGGCTGTCATCGGGGCGGGCGGCCTGCATCGCCTCGGCGATCGCCTGCACACGCGTGTAGATCTCCAGGAGGATCATGTGATCCTCGGGTGAGAAGTCCAGGGAGGTGCTCATACCCGCACCTCGCCGAAGCCTCGTCGCAGTCCATCGTTGATCGGGTCCCGGCGGGCCGGGGTGCTCCTCGGCGCCGGGGCCGGGTCGGTGGGTACCCCGAGAGGGGCAGACCGGCGGCGACCTGCGAGAACGTCCCGCACCAGGCCCGCCGCGGCATATGCCGTCAGCCCCGCGAGACGGTCGCACTTCACCGCGAGCCCTCGGCCGGTCTTCGTCACCCACACGGCGCCGACATGCTCGATCGTGTCCACGTCGCCGCCCCTGACAACATGCCAGAGTTTGACCGTCCGGCGCTCGGCCAGGAGTCCGCGAAGGTCGCCGGCGCCGATCACCAGGTCGCCCGGCCCCTTCCAGGCATCGAGGGTTACAAGGAGAGCCTTGCCCCGAAGCGTGATAGTTCCTGCGTTTTGCATCTGTCTTCACCTGCCTTTGTAGTTACCAGATTAGTAACTACAATACTAACTTGGTAACTAAAGTATTTATACATTACTAACCAATCTGGTTATCATGTCTAAGGAGTCAATCGGTAAGATCATCCAGATCAGTCAGCGGGCAAGAACCCGGTACGTATCCATCCCGGCCGATGTCGCCGGCGATGATCGTTTCCCCTTCGAGACCGGGGAAGAGGTGAAGGTCTCGATCGACGCGGACAACTCCCGCCTGATCGTGTCGAAACTCGATTAACCCTCTTTTGAAAAAGAAGCGTTTTCCGGCGTTTCTCCCTGTACGAGAATCCCGGCTTGGTGAGAGGTAAAGGGAAGTATCGACCGCTGTTAATCCGGGCGGGTGTGGTACCGGCCTGCTCCTCTCCCTGTACGGGAAGGGGGACCTCACCGCCGGGGGGCTCCCGGTAACTCCCGTAGTCGTCAAGGGGCATGGTAAAAATAAAAGAGGGGGTCCGGGCGCTGTAGGGTGCCCGGCAGACGGCGGCGGGGTCAGCGGCTCGGCAGTTCGGCCGTTGAAGGGAGGGCGACAAGGACCAGGTGATGAACCTCACCGCAGCCCGGGCAGGGTGCGACAATCGACCGCACCGGGGCCATTTTCCACCGCCGGTAAGGGGCGTAGTCTAACCCGCAGCTGCGGGGATCGGTGAGGCTGTCGGCGGCCTCGGCGAGTGCCTGGAGGTCAGCGTGATAGACGGCTCCGCAGCGGGGGCAGGTGAGATCCTCGGGGCTGCGGATCGGCTCACCGTCGAGCAGGGCGATCAGGCGGCGGCCGAGTTCGTCGGCGATGGCCCGTTCGCGGTTGGCGCGGATACGTGCTTCGCGGGCCTCGGCCCCTCGTATCCGTGCCGCTTCCCGGCGTGCCTGCTCTTCGGCCGCCTGGTGTTCGCGGCGGGCCCGGTGTGCCTCGATCAGGTCGATCCCGATCTCTTCGCTGAGAGTTTCGATGAATCCGGCGTCGAAGGTGACCGCCCGGCGATCCCCGATCATCTCCGTCCCCCCGCGGGTACGTTGCAGACGGTCATCTTCCGCTGGATGCGGCGGCGGGTGGTCTTGATGGGTGCCGGGGCCTTGGCGAGGTCTTCAACGGCCTTCTTGATCGGGGCAAGTCCTGCCTTGACGCCGGCGCGGATGGCCCGGCCAATGGCCTTTTCAGAGATGAAGGCGATGTCCCCGTCCTGTTTGCGGACAAGGATACCGCGGGTGTGGCCGCGTGTGGTGGTAAACATAGCTGTTCCTCATGAGGTTCGGGAGAGGGTGCCCGGCTCACCCGGGGCCGGCGGTCGGTGGGCGGTTGATAGTGTTGTGATTGAGGGGGCGAGGGGACGAACCCCGCCCCCCCTGGAAACCAGGGGAAACGACAAGACCGGAGGAAACGACGAAGACGGTTTTTAGGCTCGGCCCCTTGTGCGAGGGGGGCGTCATCGCCCGGCGTTCGGGTCAGTCGCGGCCGTGTCTCAATCCCCACGATACGGTGACGGTCCCGCCCGCGGTCGGCACCTCGGCGGCGGTGACCTTCACCCGGGCATAGGCGTACGCGTCGGCGTTGGTGAGGGCTGCCACGGTGCCGGCGGTGACGTTCTGCGAGGTGCCGGCCACGGGTGCGGCGAAGGCGGGATCGTCGATGGTGGTGAGTTCAAACGCAACGGCGATCTGCTTGTCGGTGTTGTTCTGCACCTTGGCGAGTATCCGCCCGATGTGGGCGATCTCGACGGGCGCGGAGTACACCGGATCGGTGCCGGGTACGCTGAGGGTCTCGTTGCTGTGGTTGGTCATCGGCCCCGCCCCCTGAGTGCGCTGCCTACTTCATCCCTGACATACTGCGCGATCTTCCGCTCGTCGAAGTCCTTTGCCTGTGCTCCGTTCACCTGCACCGCCCCGGGTGCGATCGTGATGTTCACCGTCTGCGAGGTCGAGGTCGAGACCCCTGCAGGGGCGGGGGAAGGTGTGGGGATCGTCAGGGTGGCGGCGATGCTGTCCATGCCGGCGCTGAAGTGCTGCACCAGGTCGCCGCCCCACCTGTACGCGGCCCGGTCGTTGGCGGGGATGTCGTACGAGAGGGCGCTCTCGATCATGGTGTTGATCGCCGAGAGCGTGCTCTGGAGTTCGCCATACCGGGAGTTCAGGCCCATGATGAAGTTCCCCATGAGGTCGGAGCCCCATCCGTGCGACCGTGCGGTCAGGTCCGAGAAGGTCGATACGGTGGTGGTGTGGATCGCCCCCGTCGAGGTGGTGACGTTCTGCGTCGTGGTGCTCAGGGCGGCATCCATCGTGCTCATGGCATCGGCGAAGGCCGCAGCGGTGCCGGCGGTCCCGGTGCTCGCCGTCTGGTTCAGGGTGTCGAGGCTCGCGACAAGTTCTTCCATGCGCTGGATCGAGTCGTCGGCGGCGCCGGTCTGCCCCCATCCGAGGAGGTCCTCGAAGAAGGCCGAGTCCACCCCGGCGATCGCATCGGATACCGGGTGCTTGAAGGCGTAATCGCTGGAGTAGGTGACGGTCCCTTCTCCCAGGCCGTGCGATAGGCGTTCGGTGGTGGTTGCTATCTCATCGTTCACCGTCGAGAGGGAGGACCGGATCGAGTCGGCAACCCCGGCGAAGGTGTCGCCGATCAGGGGCAGGCGGGCGAGGGCGTTCTCGACGAAGTTTGCCGAGAACTCCAGGCCGTACTTGGCGGCATAGAGGGCGGCCAGGCTGAGGTAGCCCTGCACCTTGTCGAGGAAGTTCGAGAACATGACCCCGGCATTATAGACAAACTGCCCGACGCGGGCGCCTGCCTCCTCGATCGCCTGGATGACGCCGGCCTTCCACATGAGCCAGACCACGATCCCGCCCACCAGGACCCCGGCGATCCCGGCTATGGCAAGGCCGAGGGTGGTGAGGCTCCCGGCGGCGGTGGTAAGGGTCAGGCCCGCAGCTGCATCTTTCAGGACGGTAAAACCGAGAGAGAGCTGTGAGATCCCCCATATGCCCACGGCGGCGGCGCCTGCGAGGATACCGATCCCGAGTGCGGCGCCGGTGATGACTGAGATCGCCCCCTGCACCGGCTCGGGGAGACCTTCAAACCACCCGGTCAGGTCCTCGACCCTCCCGGCGAGATACTCGAAGGCGGGCGCCCACGTCTCGCCTATCTCCATTGCCAACATGGAGAAATTGAGGCGTATATCGTCCATCGCTGCGGAGAGAGACGGGGACAGGGCGATGATACCGGCCATTGCAGCGGCCGAGGTTGCGCCGATGGCGGCAAGGGCGGTCTTATGGCGGTCCATCCACCGGGCGACGGTGCCTTCGCTCTTCATGGCGTTCTTCGCCGTCTGCGAGATCGCATTCTCTACCCGCTTCTCATCTCTCACCACGCGATCGGCGCCCATGGAAGCAAACTCAACGGCAACCCTTGACACTACGGGCATACGATCTGTGCCTCCTTCAGGGTCCGGCGGGTCAGGGCATCGATACGCTTCATGGTGTTACGGTGGGCGGCGCTGTGCTGGAGTTCGGGACAGATGGCGCTCTGCAGGATGGCGACCAGACCTTCGACGGACTGATCAAGGGTGACTGTAACTTTGAAAATGACACGCTCGGGATCGCCTGAGTCGTCGCGGGCCTGCCTGATCTCGTTCTTGAGGTACTGCCCGGTCTTTCTGACGACGGCGGTGATCCGGGCGTTCAGGGCCTCGGCGAAGGATCGCACCGGGTCGGTGATCTCGTCGGCGTCGAAGTGGCATTCTGCCCGGGTCTCCGTCGCGGCGGCGATGTAAGTTACGGTGCAGAAGTACGCCGGGCGGCCGGCGTCCAGGGCGGCGCGGGTGGATTCGGGCAGGTCGGCAAATGCGATCATATGTCGTCCTCCCATCTGAAGGCTGAATCGAACCCAGGGCCGATGGCGACGGCGGTACACCGGATAAACATCTGCTTTCCTTCACCAGGCGGGCGGGCGACATGCACCCGGACCGTGCACCCCTGCGGGCTGTGGGCGGTCAGGTAGAATACCTTGATCGCGATGTTGGCGCCGGCGGGGTTATGGGCGTCTTCGGCGATGGCTACGAAGGTGGGCGAGATGGCGGGCGGCTCGGCGAAGGGCGCCCGGAACGTGAAGTGGATGTCGCCGTACGTCTCGGCCCCTTCAAGGATCGTCATCCGGGCCATACGTTCGATAACCAGGGCGTTAGGGATCTTTTCGGTCATGCTGATCCCCTCACTTCTGCGGGCCGGCGATGTAGGCGGCGATCGTGATCGTATCGGCGATCCCTTCGCCCGGGGCGGCGTCCTGGTGCACGCGGACGGTGATCGCTGCGGTGCTCGCGGCAAGCACTTCAAACCCGGCGATCATGGTTGCGGCGCTCCCGGCACCGGGGGTCCGCTGCGGGGTGCAGGCGATCGCGGGGGCGGCACTATAGGCCCCTTCAAGGGTGAAGGTGATGTCGGCATAGGTTTCAGCGTCGCCGGCGATCTCGGCGGTCTTAACCTGGTATTCGCTCACGGCGTCCCGGCCGGGGGGCAGGCTACCTCTGCGGAGAACTACCATATACTCCATCTATAGGGCGTATATTAAAATATGGGTTTCGTTTTGACCAGAAACGGGAGATATGAGGGCAGAACGGGATAAAAAAGGAAGATTAGAGTTTTTCACGCTCGATAGTGATCCGGGATTTTACCCCTTCGATCTGGTCGTACAGAAGGGCACGGATCACGTTGCTGTTTGTGGCGGGGGTGCCGTTCGGGACCACCTTTTTTCCGGCGACGAAGAGGGCGTTGATCACATCCTCGTCAAGCCATACCCGGCGCTGTGCAGGCTTCACGGCCACAATAACCGCCTCCCGATGTGGGCAACGGCGGCATCTTCCCGTTCGCCGGTCCAGAGGTCCATGAGGTGCCTCTCCCAGAGGCGGCGGCGGTCTGACCACCTGTGCCGGCGTGCAAGGCTCTTGATGGCGCTGTAGGTCCGGCCGGTCTCCTCGGCCACGCCTCGAAGGTTGTAATGGTTCTGGAGATAGACGCGGAAGGCGGCATAGGCCCGATCACTCTCGCCGTCCTGGAGGTGCCAGGGCGCCCGCTCGTCATCGCTTACCATGTCTGCCTCCTGGTTGCGGCGTCGAGGTCGGCGAAGAGTTGGCGATCCTGCTCGAGCATCTCCTCGATCATCTCGGCGAAGTCCCGGCACTCCTGCCCGATCATCTGTGCGAACTCCTCGGCGATGGTGCGGTTCTCGGCGTCGATCTCCTCCATGGCTTCCCTGATCCACTGCTCTTCATCGGCGAGGATACGGTCGAGGTCGAGGTCGTCGGCGGGGGCGAGGTTGGACAGGTCCCGGGCGGGATCTGTTTCGTCTCCTATGTGTTCTTGTTTTGGGGTGCGGGCGGGGGTGTTCGGGGTCATGCCCGCACCTCCTCGGCCTTTGGCCCGGCGAGACGCTCGAAGCACCCGGCACATAGGGCGGCGGTCCCGCGCCGCCGGTTGAAGTCAGCGGGTTTCTCGCGGTGCGTGACTCCGGGTTTCCCGCAGGCCGAGCACTTCTGGCCATAGTCCGGCCGGGGGAGGGGGCGATAGTCGGCGGCGTTGGGGGAGAAGGGGGTGTCATCCTTCCGGTCCGGGTGGTCCAGGTCGGAAGCACACAACTCCCCCTTACATATATCTTTATGATCTGTATTTTTTTCACGCGTAATATGTTGAAAAATACATGGACCATGTGGACCACTCTCTATAGTGGTCTGCTCGGGAGACATCGCACCATCGGGAATAAGTTGTGAATCACCCGGGCCACCTGACCCACGGGGCGAGGGCCGGTAGGGGGATCCCTCCTGCCAGCAGATACCCCGATATGCCCTGGTCCGGGCCGACCCCTCCCGCTGCCGGCACCCGATGATACCCAGTCGGGCAAGTTCTCCCGAGAAGGCGTTCTTCGGCATGCACGGGATCGCCGCCGTCTGACAGTGCCGGCCGTATGCCTCATACACCTCGTCCTTCGGGATCTCGGCCTGGGCGTCACGGGTGAAGTTGCCCGCGATGAACGACACAACCGGACTCGATCCGGCGGTCCACACATCCCGCACTACCTCGCGGTCCATCTGCCGGATCTGGTCGTCACCGCAGAGGACTGCCTGCACCTTTGCGATCACCAGGTTCAGAAAGCCGCTGAGGTTCTCGGGAGATGTAAGGCGGCGTTGAAACTCGGGGTTCACGGGGTAGGCGTTCGAGAACATCAGGTAAACCCACCGCCCCCAGAAAGCCCGGTCGTCCAGGTCCTTGATCTCCGGCGGCCGGTTGCAGGTGAAGAGGTGCACGGCCCGGATCGAGGTCTTGAATGCCTGCTCGTGCTTCCGCTCGATTCTGTGCTGCTCGCCGCCGGTGAGATCCTTGAACGTGCCCATCGACTTCAGCGGGATGAAAGGGAGATCGTCCTGGACATTCAACATCTTGCCGAGGAGATCGGCGAAGGCAAAGCGGTTCTCCAGGAGCGCATACAGGCCCACCTTCGAGAACACCTGCTCGCCGAAGAAGGCATAGAGGAAGTCGCAGTATGTCGTCTTCCCGGCGTTCGTCTGCCCCTCGAAAAGATATGCCGTCTTGTAGATGCGCCCCCAGGCCTGGAGGATGCACTGTGCGGGGACCTGGACGAGATACCCGGCATCTTCACCCACCCAATCGGCGAAGGTGTCCGCCACAAACTGAGAGGATGCGGCCGGGTCATAGACGGTCGGCAGGCAGAAGGTGAACAGATGCCCGGGCCCGTGGGGGAGAAGGCGCACGTCGTCGGCGGTGATGTGAAGGATGCCGTTCTTCACCGGGAGGTATTCCTCTCCCTTGTCGAAGGGGTATTCCTGGAACCCGTCGCTGTCCCTGAGATAAGAGAGCACTTCACGCTTCACCGGCGAGATGGCCCCCTCGTAGCCGGCCCCCCGTGCCGTTTGCTGGATCAGCGCCTCGATCTGTCCGTGGTCCTCGACGTAGCGATCGCCGGTGTAAACCCAGAGCCTTTGCTGGAAGGCGATCAGGGGTTGGATCCTCTTGATGTGGTCGGCGATCGCCGCATACTTCAGGTGGACCTTCCCGGTTTTCGGGTCGATGGTGTAGAGTTCCTCGGGAGCGGGGTCTGTCGGCGGCTGGACCTGCGCGAACCGCTGCACCGATGGCGCAGGCGTCGGTTTCTGCCGGGAGTCGCCCCCCAGGTCCCGCAGGGCATGCCAGTCCCGGCCGCTGCACCCGTTATGATGGCACCCGGCGGCCAGGGCGCCTGAGGGGAGTTGCCCCACCCATGCGGACCGGTCACGGTGCGACGAATCCCACGGGCACACATCGAAAATATAGAACGACTTCCACGGGGCCTTTGTCTTCTCATGGAACGGTGGCAGGGCGGCCCGGTGCTCGTCCAGCCAGGCGGCGAGGTCGATCTCTCGTCCCGTGCCGGTTGTTCGGTGGGGTGCCTGGTGCGTCTCCTCCGGACCGACCAGGGCGGCGAGACGTTCGAGGGTCTCCCGTGCGACAACCACGATCTGCTCCGGGGCCCCGAGCAGACATGCCCGGCGGTGCGGCCGCTGCGGGGTGTTGTCGCCTTTACGGGTAAGGGTCCCGTAGAGTTTCGAGATCCGGGCGGCGTTGAAGACCGTCTGGTCGATCTCACACCCCTGCCCACAGAAGGCGGCATCGATGGCCTTCAGGCACCGGGCGATCAGGTCCTTGCTCTCGTCGTCGTTCGGGAGGTCGATCCGGTACAGAAGGTGAGCCCCGTTGCCCGAGTCGCCCATCACCGGGATCGGGAACCCGAAGCAATCCTTCAGGAACTCGGCGATCCTCACGGCCGTTTCAAGGGCCTGATCGTGCTCCTCGTCGGTCGAGGAGATCCCGCTTGCCCGGATCGGGTCGAGGTCCACCAGGAGCCACCGGCGGCGGGCGATGTCACTATCCGATGTGGTCGCTTCCTTGCCCAAACGGGTTTCGATCCGGTTTGCCCGGCGTGCGATGAGAGAGGGGTTCACCTCGTTCAGGGTGACATAGATGCCTTTCACGTCCGGGTCGGCTTCGAGGGCTTCGATGTCACCGACCGCCTTCTCGATGTGGGCAGCATCGTAATACCCTGATGCCGTCCACCGGCCGAGGGCCCGGACCTCGAAGACGCCGCCGGGAGCGGTGAGGATCTCGAGAGACCGCTTGATCTCGTCGGCGCTCATCTGCGCACCACCTCGGGAGAAATCGACACACATATATAGTTAAGGCCATATACTATAGCGTGCCTATAGCCGGGCCTGCGGGTCATCTGCCGAGGATCCGCATTCATCAATTTTGCCTCCCGCGCTGCGGGTTTGTTAGGATCCACAACCCTTTAGATAGCATGATCTCGCCGATGCCGGAGAGGGCCGGGTTGCTCGCCTCGAATGCGGCGATCGCCTCGGGACTGACAAAACGGGGGGCTGCTTTGCTTGCGGGGATGATATGCGCCGCGGCGTTTATCCCCCTTGACGTGCAACCGATCACTGCTCCACCGTCCCTATGGTCGCTCTGGAGTCGCGGGTGGGGGTGACATTGGTAGTGGCGCCCTGCCCGTGTCCGATTTGTTCATAAACGATCCTTTTGCCGCCTTCAACACTCACGGCAAACCGGGTGCCTTTTTTGAGAGACATCATCTCCCGGATCGCCTTCGGGACGACGACGATCATGCTCTTTCCGCCGGACGTTGTGCCAACTCTCACAACGCCGATCAGAGATTCCGAATGCATGGTAATATTACGATGCATAGCGATATATACCAATATTACACAATATATCTATCATGTCTCGATATATCGACGATCGATATATACGCATCCAGGGTATTGGAGGGGTGGGTTTCCTGGTTGGGGAGGGATCCGAATCTCAAAAAGCAATTCTACGGGGATTGTTGCTCAATGGCCCATTAACAGGTTACGGGCTTCATAAAGCATTATCCATGCCTCAATCCACGGTTCAATCTGCAATTGAAAAATTAAAGGGTCGCGGCGATGTTTTCCTATCCGAAAAGAAAATAGAGAGGGGAAGAAACAAGATATATTATTCCCTCACTCTCAAGGGACTGTCTAAAGCCATCGCTTGGCTACATGAGAGAGAAGATAGGGATCAGATAAAAACAGATGTATCTCAGGGGATTAAAAATTGGGCGTCGATTTGTCCCGAATTCTTTGAACACTGGGGGGATTTGACAGACGATACAAAAAGGCCAGGGGCATCCGATTATTGGTTTGACTTCATAACTCTGTTTTTCGGAGCATGTTGTGTAGGAACCAATGAAGATCCTAAAGAGGTTGTTTTCAGAGTGATATCCCTTACTATCTGGTCTCAATGGGAAGACTCCAATGATATCCCCTCAGTATTGTTTGATTTGAAAGAAATACCTGAAGTTTGGGAAAAGATATCGCCGACATTATACAAAAATTACATGAAAAGAGAAACTTTAAAAGAGATAGACAATTTGCTCCAATAATTTATCTTTCCCTACAGATCCCCGCTGCCCTTCATCGCCCGGATCCGTGCATCGATGAGGGCCTGTAGCGCCTCAGGGTGGGCGGCAACATCGGCCTGCATCGCACCCATGAGGGCGATCTGCCGCTGCACCTGGTTGAGTTCGTCCCGGAGGGCGGTGTTCTCCTCCTGCAGGGCGTTGAGTTGCCGGCCCATCTGCTCGCCGACGATCGCCTCCGCCACATCGTCAGAGATCCCGACACACACCGCACCCTCGGCCTGCAGGTAATATTGCCGGATCTCGTCGTCGGTGTATCGCACGTATGCGTCAGAGAGATACCCGTTGTGGCCCATGAGAAGTTCGACCACATCCACGGGCATCCGTTGTGCCATCACGGTCCGGAAGAACTTCCGGCACTGGTGCATATGAACCCGGCGGCGGTTCGTCTTCGGGTCGATCTCATCCACGCCGGCCTTCTTCAGGGACCGGGTGAAACTCTCCAGGATGGTTGACGAGTGGGCCGGGAAGATCCGATCGTCGCCCTCGATGACCTTTACCATGTGCTCTTTCTTGTGGTAGGCGAGGAGCCCGGCGTTGCGGTTCTTTGACGCCTTCAACCACCTGTCCCGGATATCCAGCCAGGCGCGCACGGCGGCGGCGGCCTCCCGGGAGATAAAGGTGGTGCGCGGGTCGCCGGACTTGGTGACGTCACCCGGCAGCGTGATCCGGACCGGCTCTTCGTCGAGGTGGATATCCTCCATGGTTAGTTTCAGGGTCTCGCCCACCCGCATCCCGGACGATAGCAGGGTCAGGAACAGGGCGCGCGTCTGCACCTCCATGTAGGGGAGGATCCGCTGGATGAGTTCCCGGTTGAAGGTCGCTTCACGGGTCCGGGCCATCCGCCCCTTGGGGCCGCGGCGTTTCGTCATCTTCCACACGTCTTCGGTGATGGCGATCCCGTTGACCTTGAAAAATTCTTTGACCACGGAGAAGAGGACCTGCGCACTTTTGGGCGGGGCCTTTGCAGCGTTCAGGGAGGCGGCAAACCGCTGGATATCGACCTGGTAGTTGTTCTCCCCGGATAGATACTTCTCTGCCAGGGCCTCGTATCGCTCGGTGTCTTCGTCTGTGACCTGCCGCCCCTTCCGCTGCGGGCCATAGATGAAGTCGAGGTATCGCCGGAGCGCGCTCCGGTAGGAACTCGCCGTCCGGGGGTTGCCCTGGAGCCCGGTGAACTCTTCGATCTTACCCACCATGAAGGGTAATAGGGGTGCTACTTATAATAACTTTTTCAGGCTTTTTATCCAGTCAGTTGGACGATAATAACCATTTTTACTGGAGAGGTGCCCGATCGCCTTCCATATCCCGCTGCCGTACTGCATCGCCTTCTTCTCTCCGCGGGCGAATTCGAGGGGCAGATGCCGTTCTGCGACCTCTCTGAGGGGCAAT
>Ga0209269_1001522_pt1 | contig 12053 bp, 5 predicted proteins | sample MTBAKMMethaMetaG_FD_187455 | JGI IMG/M metagenome (GOLD analysis project Ga0209269, IMG submission 187455) | Enrichment culture microbial communities from Arthur Kill intertidal strait, New Jersey, USA, that are MTBE-degrading - MTBE-AKM (Arthur... | ecosystem: Environmental > Aquatic > Marine >... | reverse complement strand
GGACGGGGTCGCGGCCCTGAACTGAGGGGGATCGCTCCCCCTCTTCCGGGTGGATCATGACGATTGATGCGACCGTGATCGTCGCCGGGGTGTCGGTCGTGGGGATGGCGGTTGCCGCGATCCCCACGGTCGCCGACGCCCTGGACCGCCGGGCCCGCCGGAACGCCGGCATCGACCTGATGGACCAGGCGCAGAAGTTCGACTTCGCCCGGGATACGATTGCCGGGCGGGAGTCGTCTGCGTGGGATGAGCGGTGAGGGAGGGGGGATTTCGATCCCTCTCTCGTGGTTAAAGCGGCCATTATGGGCCTTATTTTCGATTCTGGGCGGGTATTACTCTATGTTTTGGCCTCCGTTTTTAAAAACGCTAAAATGGCGGTAAAATCTCTGTTTAAGGAGAAATACCTCTGTTTCCACTGGATGTACGTGCCCTGCCTGAGGAGATGATGGCCCGGAAGAAGGGGATCATCTGCACGGGAGAGGAGGGGGGCGGGAAAACGGGTGGAAATCGGCGCGAATTTGAGGAGAAATGGAGTTCATGAGTGTGGCCTCTGACAGGAGTTTCCTGCAGAGGCCTGGTTACATACCCTCCTATAGTACAGGTGCACCCGCACTTTCTTGCATCACCCAATCTCATCGGCCATCAGCGGTGGTTTCAGATAGAGATCTGTTTGGTCCCCGGTAAGGGGGTAGAGGCCGCTCATGGAATACTGATCCCGCCCCGGATCATATACCCCATAATACCAGGACTGGTCCACGCGATAGACATTACCTGTGGTTTCGTCGTAGATGCGGATGTATCCCTGGGTTGTGTCCCCCCACTGTGCACCAATAATATCTTCACTTCTGTCCCTCTGCTGATAGACGTCCCATATGATATCAGACGCTTCGCTGAGGGTCTGGCTGATCTGCTGTGAAGCCTGTCCCTGCTGTGTTAAGGCTTGCATGCACGTCTTGACGTATTTTTCCGAGAGTGTTGCGGTCGAAAACGATTGCTGCATCAGCGGTGCAACCGAACGAAACACGGGTTGAGGCGCATACATGTAACCAAAAGACGTTGCAGAGCCGAGTCCGCTGTATCCAGGATAGTCATACCCTAATGTTCCCCAGGGCATCAAACGTACTGTACAGATCCCCTCCTGGACCTCACTATTTACCGCCGCAACATAATGAATGACCCCGGCTGGATAGTTCAATATGAATGGCTGCAGAGGTGTGGTTGAGAGGATCTTAACATCAGTACAGTTCGGGTTTGTCTTTAGTAATGCTTTGAGATAGTTTTCTGGCGTGAACGGTTCTACGACCGGGGACTTGAGATATGGCAATCGTGAGTTGATCTGCTCTTCAGAAGAACCCATGTCCTGGAGCATCTTTGCGTGTCTGATGTCCCGCTCCCTGTGCGCGTTGTCTGTGTATACTACAATACCATATCCTTGAGAGCCGAATCCGGTTCTGTTCGACGGATTCGGATCAAAAACAGTGAACGAATAACTCGGGCACCAACCCCATGTTTTCACTTCCCATCCTGACGGTATCTCTATAGAGAGGATGCTGTCGTTGTAGGGAACCAGCGTGGGTTTTGATTTCACCTGAGCGAAGGCGGCGATGCAGGTGAAGACGATACACCCTATGAGGCAGATTAACAATCCCATACGAATAACCCCCCAAATTGAGGCGATATCAATCTTTTATTATATATGTATTTCTTAATTAAATTTAAATTCTGAATAAATGCGACTGGAATGACATATATGTTCTCCTTTCAGGGATATCCAGAAAATCTTCTGTCAGAGATCATATCCCTGAATTCAATCTGCGATCAGGAGAGATCTTTAGGTTTAACGAGGGATTTGTACAAAGACAATACCGAAACGGCGGCCAGTCGCCGGCCCTCACGGTGGTTGCAGGTGGACACCCGCCCGGTCGCCGTACACCATCGCCGCCATCGATGCGATTTTCCAGATCCCGATCTGCGCCTCATTGGGTGTTCAGCAGCACGCTCTGATTCCCTGGAAGCCCGCCGACCCGATTCTTGGATGATTGAATGAGGCCTATATCATCGAGGTGCCCGCCGGCAAAGAGGGGAGGAAACCTGCGGTGCCGCTCTTCGGCTGATCTCTATCGCCGGGGAGGAATGGTTGTAAGACGTCTCTCTATCCTGCCACCTGGCCTGTGAGACGTACAATGTAAAATATGCCTCACAAACGATCGTGTACGACACGGTGGACCCTGCCGATTGATGTGACCGTGATCGTCGCCGGCGCCCTGGAGTGGCGGCATCGATCCGTGTGGACGAAAACGCCGGGATGGTCGATGGCGAGGATCGAGGTGTCATCGAAACGGTCGAGGAGAGGCCGAATCGGGGTTTTTATCGGAAATTACAAATAACACGCTATTTTTGATTATTCGGGAAAGGGGCTTTCTTACTGCAAATGTCCTGATAAGATCGAGATGAATTTGATCATCTCTATTCGCATGAAGGCGGGCCGATCAGTTTAAAGTGCTGTTATTGCTGAGATATCCAAAAGAACAGAATATTTATTAAATAAATCATATCTGGGATTTATTTTATATCAAAAATATAGATATGTTTATATAATAATGTCGGGACTAGTCCCACATATAAAAACAGGTTGGAATGCGGTCTGCATTTCAAACTAAGATGGTGTAATGGTGAAGCAGAATATTGGATTTATACCAGAATTTTTTCTGATTCATGCGGGAATAGATTTCGTTCAGGCTGTAGAGGTGGAAGGTGTTGAAACGCAAACATCCCTTTTTGCGCTCTTTAAGGGTGCGTGATGGTGATGAAGCGGATATTCTTTTTTGTGGTGCTTTTAGCACTGATCGCGATGGTGCTGCCGGCAATGGGGATGGATGTAGATGAAAATGATGTTCGAAGTTGTTCACCTTGCATCGAGTCATGTTGTTCCCTTAATTCTGGCTTCATCCAGAATTTGGGCCAGTATGATCCTGAGGTTGCGTATCTGTTGCAGTACGGGGGGGAAACAACCGTCTTCTTAACAAACGATGAGCTGGTTCTGACTCATACCTCGAGAAGTGGAGATAATATCTCCAGAGATGTTATCCGTCAGTCTTTTGTGGGTGCATCACCAGAACTCCGCCTCACGGCAAACGGTCAGAGGACGGGAGTTGTACACTATTACCGTGGTAATGATCCATCCAGGTGGTTCAGCGATATCCCGGTTTATTCAACAATAATCTATGATGATCTGTATCCTGGAATTGACCTTGCCTATACTGAAATCGATGGCAGACTGAAACGTGAGTTCCGAATTGCGCCCGGGGCAGATCCTGCACAGATTGGACTGGTCTACGAAGGGCCGTGTGAGCCATATGTGGATGAAACAGGTGTCTTGCGGTTAACGTCCCCTGTTGGTGAGATGATTGAGACTCCGCTCATCTGCTGGCAGGTGATCGATGGGGTAATGATCAACCGAACTGCCGAATATGTCATTGACAATGGGTCGGTTCGTATTGAAGTTGCCGAGTATGATCCATGGTATGAGTTGATCATCGACCCGGAACTGGTGTACTCGAGTTATCTGGGAGGAACACAGGAATCCTCACCAAATACTCTTATAAACGATGGTTCCGGGGGGGTATGGGTCGCGGGATGTACTAACGATTATGGCTTTCCAGTTATCGGGACTGCATACCAGAATAGTTATGGGGGGAATGGTGATGTCTTCCTTTCCCATTTCTCATCGACAGGCACCTTACTTTACTCTACCTACCTGGGGGGAGGGGAGGAAGAGTCGGTAAATGACCTTGCACCTGACGGTTCGGGTGGGATCTGGGTCACAGGGGGAACCGGGTCTTCTGACTTCCCCTTTACCGTTAACGCATACCAGAATGGTTATGGGGGGAATAATGATGCCTTCCTTTCCCATTTCTCATCGACGGGCACCTTACTTTACTCTACCTACCTTGGGGGAGGAGAGTGGGATTCAGTAAATGACCTTGCACCTGACGGTTCGGGTGGGATCTGGGTCACAGGGGGAACCGGGTCTTCTGACTTCCCCTTTACCGTTAACGCATACCAGAATGGTTATAGGGGGAATGGTGATGTCTTCCTTTCCCATTTTTCATCGACAGGCATGCTGCTCTACTCCACCTACCTTGGTGGAAGTGGAGATGAAAACCTTGCTGCCCTTGTTGTTGACGATGAGGATGGGGTATGGGTCACAGGTGGAACCGGTTCTTCCGACTTCCCCGTCACCGTTAACGCACACCAGAATAGTTATGGGGGGAATGGTGATGTCTTCCTTTCCCATTTCTCATCGACAGGCCTCCTGCTTGACTCTACCTACCTGGGGGGAGGAGAGGCGGAGTTAGTAAATGACCTCGCACCTGATGGTTCAGGCGGGGTGTGGCTTACTGGGAGGACACAGTCTTCCACCTTCCCCATTACTAGCAATGCATACCAGGGAAACTATACAAGGAGTCCGGATCCCTGGACATTCGGAAGAACAACCGACGTCTTCATATCCCGCCTCTCTTCATCGGGTGCCTTGCTCTATTCCACCTATATGGGAGGTGAAATGAACGATGAGGGACTCGTTCTCAAATCTGACAGTGCAGGCGGTGTATGGGTCACGGGCACAACGTGGTCTTACGATTTCCCGGTTACCGGAAACGCGTACCAGATTACTAAAGGGATATCCAGGATAGATGCTTTCGTTTCTCATTTTTCGCCAACGAACATGCTGCTCTACTCCACCTACCTTGGTGGAAGTGGGGATGAACAGCCTATGGCCCTCGTTGCTGATAGTTCGGCTGGGATCTGGGTCACGGGTACAACGTGGTCTTCCGACTTCCCGGCAACTGAGGACGCTTACCAGGGCATTTTTGGAGGATCAGATCGTGGAGATGCCTTTATTACCTACTTTTCATCAATGGGCGATCTGCTCTACTCCACCTATCTGGGAGGGGGATCGGCCGATCATTTATATGATTCTACTGGTGACAACTCTGGAGGTATTTGGGTTGCGGGGCGTACTATTTCTCATGATTTCCCCGTGACAGATAATGCATATAAAAGTCAAAATTCCGCGCTCTATGCTGGTCTAACCTTTATATCAAGGTTTTCCAACTCGAGTGTCCCTCTTTACCCCTCGATTTCTGTTGATGAGGTTTCCCCTCGTGGCATCACTAACATCGGCAGTTCAACGCTGACGATAACCGGAAACGGATTCACCTCCGATGCAACAGTGCGGTTACAACATGTGGAATCCCCTCAACATATAATTCAGTCAGATGAAAAATTTGAATCCGCGTCTCGAATCCATGCCACGGTCAATTTTAATGGTGCAGCCGAAGGCTACTGGGATCTCATCGTCGAAAACCCCGGCGGTCAAACCTGTGTAAAAAAAGCCGCAATCCACATATCCCCACCGATAGAGAGGCCGCAGAAAGAAGATCCTTCCATTATCCTCTGCCTCAACGAGGAGAAGAGATTGCAGCCATTATGGATTGATCCTTTATCCGAGGATAACAGGTCGATTAACATCCCCTATCTCATCACTCCAGCAGACTATTCCGGCCTGGTGATCATGGACATCTCCGATGATACCGGAGAGGGTGTCGGGGAGATTACTAAAACCGTGACCTCCGGAGGACAGGGCTCTCTCACATGGGACGGGAAGATCGACTCGGTGACGGTCAATCCGGCAAAGAATCCATATACGGTACGTCTCCGGATCGGGAGCAGCACGGACCTGGGCCAAACGGATGCGGTCTCCGAATCTCAGAAGGTCTTCGTGGGGCGTCCGGTGCTTTTTGTGCACGGTATAATATCGCTCGCAACAGATATAGATATTGAAAATGGTGAAGATTTCAATGACTTTCGTGAATCTTACTACGCTAGATCTATTGAATACGTAGACAGCAAAGCGGGAACGGTTTCTGGAAATATCCAACAGTTCTCAAAATGCTTTGGGGACGAGGTAATTGCTATAATGCGTCAAACCGGCGCAAAGAAAGTTGACATTGTTGCGCATAGCATGGGAGGTCTTGTATCACGATATTATATCGAAAAAATGCGAGGACGAAACAATGTGGGCAAGCTGATAATGGTTCAAACCCCCAACCATGGGAGTGAATGGCCTATAATATTGAAAAATTGGATTTTAATTGGGGGGTTTTTTCTCTCAAAAGTAAAAGATTTAGGACATTTCATTGACCCTGATGGCTTTTCGATGGATATGCAATACATAGATGTTTTAATACAATTTATTGAAGAAGAATTTCAAAAGGAAGATATTGCTAAATACGATTCCGCAGCGATAGGTCAACTAGCTGCATATCATTTTGAGAAAAATCCTTTTCTCACTGACCTCAATGGAAATGTCCTACCCTACACCTCTGATTACTATATGGGTCAGAATTTAGTCCAAGATAAAATTCTGAACCCATCTGGTTATATTGTTATAGCGTCTCAGAATTACCTCACACCCTCACACCGCTTCGTAACTATTCCTTTTACTGAAAATACAATAAGATTTTCGGACGTGACAAACAAAGGAGATTACGTTGTTTCCTACAACAGTGCAAAACTCACCGTTGCACCGATAGTTGGCGTAGACGGATGTCATTGGAATCCATGGGGCAATCCACAGATAATGAATTATGTTACAACATTTCTCAATACGCCTGATGATGAACTGGAATCACTCGCAAACATGTTGTCCACCATGCGGGGAACTTCATCGTCAATTCAGGCGCTAGATACAGAGATGAATGAAAGTAATGAGATTGGCTTCTGGAACGACTGGATCACCACAAACGTCTCCCAATCGGAGGATCTGAATCTTACGTTCACGATCGAACCGTTTACCAACTCGGCACGACTCCTCTTCCTCTGGGACGATGGGACACTCTCACTATCATTTACTGCACCGAACGGAACCGTAACTGACACGGTAACATCCGAGAATCTGTGCGAGTATTCGATCGGCGCGGTTCCGGGCACATGGAACGTCACGATTCATTCGGTTTCACTCCCGGGCGATTCTGTGGAACTCACCGCTGCCAGCCACCAGGTCAGCCCGGTAATCTTCGAGGTACTTCCTGATATCCAGGGAACCAAACCGGGGGATATACTCCCGATATATGTCTATTATGGATCGAACTCTGAGCCCTGCACCGGTGCGACAGTCACCGCGACCGTAAAAAGTCCTGATGAATCGCTGATCAACCTCACCCTCCATGACGATGGAACCTTCGGGGATGACAGAGCCGGTGATGGCGTCTATTCAAACACCTTTGCCGATACAGCAGAACCGGGAACGTATCTCATAACCGCAAATGGTTCGTGGACTGTTGGAAATGTAACACTATACAGGACCGCCCTGAACTACGTCACTCTCATGGAATATCCAGACCTTACGTTTGATGGCATCACCATCGCACCACAGGATCCGCATGCCGGAGAAGATATTGATATTACTGCAATACTTTCCAACATCGGATCTGCAGACGCAACAAATGTCAGTGTCACAGTTTATGCCGACATAAATTCATTCAGATATGTTATAGGCAACGAGACGCTCGACATCCCGGCGGGTGACTCGGCAAGCGTCACTACCCAGTGGAAAGCTCGGGCCAATCTGCATACAGTCGTTGCGGTGATTGACTCCTGCGATGAGGTTACCGAGGAGTCCTATTCGAATAATGTTGCCAACGCCACGGTAAGTGTGCAGTCTTTACAGATGGGGTTGGAGAGCGCAAATATTACCATCCGTGAAGGAGATGTAGGGTTCGTTCCGATTATCCTGACCAACTGTACAGATCTTCAGCGCGTTACGGGAACCTTCGTCTTCAACAACTCAGTCGTTGAGTTCGTCAACATTTCCAGCACTGCTTCGTCTATCAATTATGAGAATACCCCGGGACTTGTCAGATTCAATATCACATATGATGACGAGGTGGCCGGTGATATCAGCGTTGCAGATATTGTGATGCGCGGGGTCGATGTACCCGGCGAGGGAACCGAGACGAAAGTAATTATCGATGCCTTTGATGGGCTGGATCTGCACAGTGCTACAATGATCAGATCGAACCAGATCTCTCTCATTGAAAATATCACATATAATCAGGAGTTGCATGCCGATTTTACTGTCAACATCACCGCCGGTAACACTCCCCTCACCATCCACTTCACCGACACCTCCACCGGCGTTCCGACCACCTGGTCCTGGGACTTCGGGGACGGCGACACGTCCACCGAGCAGAACCCCACTCATATCTATACCTCTCCCGGCCAATATTCGGTGAACCTGACCGTTCAAAACGCCCATGGTGAGAACACCGTTTCAAAACTCTCTTACATCACAGCATCCGCACCTTCTGGAACAGGAGAGGTCTCACTACGGGCCGGCTGGAACCTGTTCTCCACTCCGTTCCAGAACTCCGAGTATCTGGTTTCCCCGAATTCCATACAGGTGGTGTATGCGTATAACCCTGCAACAAAGGGCTACGAGATCGCATCGCTCGACTCGCTCACCCCGGGTGTGGCTTACTGGGTTGCCTCCATTCAGGACTGTACGATTTCTATAACCGGAACACCGCCCGCATCGATCTCCACCGACCTCAAGGCAGGGTGGAACCTTGTGGGAGGCACCGACACACCGCGTTCATTTGACACCATCACAACAGACCCGCCAGGATCCTGGGGTCTTCCCTTTGTCTACCGGTACAATCCCCTGACTCAGAACTATGAAGAGACGACCGAGCTGAAACCAGGAGAGGGATATTGGAGTGCAGCACTCCAGGACTGTTCGATAACCTTATTCTAATTTTTGGGGGGAGAAAAAAATGAAATGGACTATCGCAATAGCGGTTGGTACAGTGATACTCGCCTTAATCACGCCAACCACTGCCTGGACAACTGACCTTTCTATCACATCGGAAAATAGAACCGTAGTATTGGTACTTGGATCAGAACAGGACGCTTCTGATAAATTCGATTCACTCTACGACGTGCCTTGTCCCCCGCCCCCTCCATCGTCTTCATTTGACGCATATTTCAGGGGGAGCGGGCTCTTTGAGATGTTGCAGACCGACGTTCGGAGTAACCACACCTGGACAATGGTTGTACAATCACAGGACACGTTCACGATTTCCTGGGGCCGGACGCCCGTTCCGCTGACGATGATCGTATCAGGCGCTGAGTATGCCCTTGATGCGTCTGGGTCTCTTACACAGACTCCCGGTGACTATCAGATAACGATTCAAACCGCCGAAGATCCCTCCGGGAGTACTTCGGCCTCATCATCGTCAGCAGCGGGACACTCCAGTGAAATTGAGAGCATACCACTTTCTTCGACCCCTGGAATCCAGGACACCGTTTCTGAAACCAAAGACGCGACACCATCTCCAACAATGACCAGTGATCTGAATGTAAAGCCAGAAGAAAACACATCCAATGCAATTCAAGTCCGGGAATCGCCATCTGCAACAGAGGATGGACACAGCACCCCGGGATTTGGAATTTGGGTCACAGTCCTCGGATTGATTGCATTGGTAATTTATAAAAAATGGAATTTTTAGGGGGGATTTTTATGAACCAGAAAATATTCATGGCAATTTTGATGGTTGCCATTGGTCTCTCTCAATGTATCGGGGGAGCAAGTGCTGGCACTATGGATACCTGGTCGCATGGTATTACCGTATCCTCAGGAACATTTGTACAGAACCTAACAATTGGAACAGATACGAAAGGAAGTGATGGATTTGACGCAGGTATGGATTTACCCGCTCCACCAATTCCACCCAGCGCCACAGTTGATGCATATTTCCCGCTTGAAAATCCTATCTTTGATAGGCTCTATGGAGATGTCAGGGGTCCAATAAACGACATGAATCAAGAAGAGAACTGGACACTCTATGTAAAGTCAAAAAACGATGACATCCTTCTTTCATGGGATCCCTCGGGACTTCCTCCGAACATCATCTTCACTCTAACTGATTCTGGTACAGACTATGATATGAGCCTTGTTTCATCATTGTCTCTCTCGAAGAGTGCAGGATATCACGAAGTTTTCATCAGGGCTGAATACGTGCAGGTTCTTCCCCCTGTTGCAAACTTCACCGCTACACCGACGAGCGGCACCGCACCGCTGGATGTGACCTTCACCGACATTTCAACCGGAACACCCACCTCCTGGACCTGGGAGTTCGGGGACGGTGCAACCTCGACCGCACAGAACCCGACTCACACCTACACTGATGCAGGGACTTACACGGTGAACCTCACCGTCTCGGACGGAACAGACAGTTCGTCGCGGGACCGGCAGGGCTACATCACCGTCACCGCACCGCCGCCCGCCCTGAACGCTGACTTCACCGCTGATCCGACCGCCGGCACCGCACCGCTGGATGTGACCTTCACCGACACCTCAACCGGCACGCCAACCTCCTGGACCTGGGAGTTCGGGGACGGCGCAACCTCGACCGCACAAAACCCGACTCACACCTACACTGATGCAGGGACTTACACGGTGAACCTCACCGTCTCGGACGGAACAGACAGTTCGTCGGCGGAGCAGCAGGACTTCATCACCGTCACTGCACCGCCGCCCGTCATCAACGCAAACTTCACTGCGGCTCCGAAAGAAGGAGTTGCCCCGCTGACGGTCCTGTTCACTGATCGTTCCGAGGGTGCACTCACCGCGTGGCTCTGGGACTTCGGTGACGGTACCACCTCCACCGAGCAACACCCGGCCCATCTCTACACCGGAGCCGGCACCTACACGGTGAACCTCACCGTCTCGGACGGAACATCCACCTCGTCGCTGGACCGGCCCGATTACATCATGGTTTCCACACCGCCGCCCGTCATCAACGCAAACTTCACTGCGGTTCCGAAAGAAGGAGTTGCCCCGCTGACCGTCCAGTTCACCGATCGCTCTGAGGGTGCACTCACCGCGTGGCTCTGGGACTTCGGTGACGGTACCACCTCCACCGAGCAACACCCGGCCCATCTCTACACCGGAGCGGGCACCTACTCGGTGAACCTCACCGTCTCGGACGGAACATCCAGTTCGTCGCTGGAACGGCCGGACTACATCGAGGTTTCCGCACCGCCGCCCGTCATCAACGCAAACTTCACCGCCGAACCGACCGCCGGTACCGCTCCCCTGACCGTCCAGTTCACCGATCGCTCCGAGGGGGCACTCACCGCGTGGCTCTGGGACTTCGGTGACGGTACCACCTCCACGGAGCAGCACCCGGCCCATCTCTACGCCGGAGCCGGCACCTACACGGTGAACCTCACCGTCTCGGACGGAACATCCACCTCGTCGCTGGAACGGCCCGATTACATCATGGTTTCCACACCGCCGCCCGTCATAAACGCAAACTTCACCGCCGAACCGACCGCCGGTACCGCTCCCCTGACCGTCCAGTTCACTGATCGTTCCGAGGGGACCGTTACTGCCTGGCTCTGGGACTTTGGTGACGGGACAAACTCGACCGAGCAGCACCCGGCCCATCTCTACGCCGGATCTGGCACCTACACCGTGAATCTCACTGTCTCGGACGGAACATCCACTTCGTCGCTGGAACAACCCGATTACATCGAGGTTTCCGCACCGCCGCCCGTCATCAACGCAAACTTCACCGCCGAACCGACCGCCGGTACCGCTCCCCTGACCGTCCAGTTCACTGATCGTTCCGAGGGTGCACTCACCGCGTGGCTCTGGGACTTCGGTGACGGTACCACCTCCACGGAGCAGCACCCGGCCCATCTCTACGCCGGAGCCGGCACCTACACGGTGAACCTCACCGTCTCGGACGGAACAGACAGTTCGTCGGCGGGGCAGCCGGACTGCATCACCGTCACTGCACCGCCGCCCGTCATCAACGCAAACTTCACTGCGGTTCCGAAAGAAGGAGTTGCCCCGCTGACCGTCCAGTTCACTGATCGTTCCGAGGGTGCACTCACCGCGTGGCTCTGGGACTTCGGTGACGGTACCACCTCCACGGAGCAGCACCCGGCCCATCTCTACGCCGGAGCCGGCACCTACACGG
>Ga0209269_1001516_pt1 | contig 12099 bp, 13 predicted proteins | sample MTBAKMMethaMetaG_FD_187455 | JGI IMG/M metagenome (GOLD analysis project Ga0209269, IMG submission 187455) | Enrichment culture microbial communities from Arthur Kill intertidal strait, New Jersey, USA, that are MTBE-degrading - MTBE-AKM (Arthur... | ecosystem: Environmental > Aquatic > Marine >... | reverse complement strand
TCTGCAGAAGTCCATGCCCTCTTCGAACTCTTCAAGGAGCGATTCACCCGGGTCCTCGATGATCCCAGGATTCACCGGAACCGGGTCCGGGTTCAGATGATCGGAGACCGGACCCTTCTTCCGGATGATTTGAGGGCGGTCATCGAACGGGCCGAAGAAACAACTGCAGGGTATGATGCCTATTTCCTGAATATTGCAATCGCCTACGGTGGGCGAAATGAGATCGTGCAGGCCGCCCGTGCAATCCTTCAGAAAGTGAGGGACGGGGAGTATACTGTCGGGGAGGTTAGCCGCGTACTCGTCGAACGGCATATCTGTGCCGACCACAACCTCCCCCCGGTTGACCTGGTCATTCGGACAGGGAATGAGTACAGAACCTCAAATTTTCTCCCGTGGCTCGCAAACGGTCATGAATCTGCGGTCTGTTTCTGTGCACCCTACTGGCCGCTCTTCCGCAAAATCGACCTTCTGAGGGCGCTGCGCATCTATTCACAACGCCATGACGGCCTCGCAGGAACCCCGTAAGTATCATCAGGTCCCGAATCGCCTGACCCGCGCCTGGTAGTCCCGGAGGGCACGGAGAAAATCAATTTTCCTGAACAACTTCCAGTTCACATCCGAAAAAAAGAGCTCTGAGTAGACCGACTGCCAGATCAGGAAATCGGTGAGGTGATAACCGCCTGTCTTGATCACCAGGTCAGGGGTATATCTGAAGGTCAGGCAGCGTTCAAAGGTCTCCTCACTTACCTCTTCGGGCATGAGCCCCTCTCCGGCCATGATGCGGATGCAGGATACGATCTCATCACGCCCGCTCTTTCCGACAGCGACCTCAAAGGTGATTCCCTCACCTGCGTTTTCCTGTTGCTCACCAATGTGGAGGATCAGGTTCGCATACCTGCTCACCTCCCGTATTGAGGGGAGAAACGGCACAATCTCCTCATGATTCGGTGTGCTGACATGAACCGTTACTCCCCGGATCCCCCGGTTCACCGTGCTGTCATTGAGCATATGCCTCTCAAGATGCCGGTTCACGTCCCCGCACCACTGGGCAACGAGAGCGATTTTTTCCGGAGAATTCCGAAGATCATCACCGGTTATCATGAAGCAGATATGGGCAGGAAGGATCCCGATTCCCCTGATGAGAATCCATTCATAGAAGCGGTAGATCACGACACCCACTCCAGGAGATCGTTCAGGCTCCGGGTATTCAGGACATCGGAAACCGTAGCCCATCCCCTGCGGCAGGTGGTAACCCCGTAATGCATATGGTCGAATTCCGATGGGTCATGGGCATCTGTGCCTATAGCGATCCTAACACCGCGCTCAATGGCCTGCCTGATGTGCACATCATCGATATCGAGCCGGTACGGCGATGCATTGCATTCGAGGGCAGTTCCGGTGTCCCGTGCATGATCGATAATCCGGTCCATATCGATGGCGTAGGGTTGGCGACGCCCAAGGATCCTGCCTGTGGGATGCCCGATGATATCGACATGCTCGCTGTCGATTGCCGAGAGAACCCGACGGGTCATGATGTCCCGCTCCTGGGAAAACCCTGAGTGCACAGATGCAATGACGATCTCCAGGTCGGCAAGAGCCCGGGATGGCAGACCAAGCGTTCCATCAGCGAGGATATCGACTTCGATCCCGTGGATAATCCTGCAGGATGATGACCTGTTTACCAGTTCGATTTCATGGGCCTGTCTGTTCAGGGCATGTTCATCGAGTCCGTGAGCGATTCCCAATGTGGCCGAGTGGTCAGAGCAGACGAGATACTCGTATTCCATCTGCTCTCCCTTTCGCGCCAGCTCCTCAACTGTGAGGCGGCCATCGCTCCAGCTGCTATGGACATGGAGATCGCCCCGGATATCGTCCTGACGGACCAGTTCCGGCAGGGACCGGGCGAGTGCCCGCTCCACCTCGCCCCAGTCTTCCCGCAGTTCGGGTACGACCGGATCCATCGAGAGAAATGAGAATATCTCCGCTTCACCTGCAAAATCTTTTTTAATTCCCGCTGTCCGGTCTTCGATGCCGTATTCATTCAGCTTGTATCCCTTCGAGATGGCGATCTCCCGGAGCCGGATATTAAAGGCTTTTGAACCGGTAAGATAGAGGAGCATCGAACCAAACTGCTGTGGTCGGGAGAAGCGGATATCGACCCGTTTTCCCAGGACCCTGACTGATGTCCTCTTCTCGCCCTCATCAATCACCGCATCAGCGATGGTTCGCAGCCTGGGGTTGACTGCGTACGCTGGTTCCGTGGTCACCACGTCAATATCGCCAACGGTGCTCTTTCCCCTCCGGTAGCTCCCGGCAACCTCATATGTTTCCGGGCTGAACGCGGACCGAACACGATCAACCACATCATCGGCCTCAAGCCGGGTCATACGGCCTGACTGTTCACGGTATACGGCGATGGCTTTCAGGAAACTTTCTTCTTTTTTCTCTCCAAAACCCCGGAGCGCTCTGATACGATGATTCCGCGCCTCCCGCTCCAGGTCGTCAATACTTTGCACGGAGAGTTTTTTCCAGAGGGTGGATACGGTTTTCGGGCCGACTCCTTCCAGCCTGAGCAGCTCGATGAGCGAGTCCGGAATCCCTGATTTTTCTTCTTCGAGTTCCTGGAATGTTCCGGTCTCCACGATCTCACGAATCTTTCTGGCGATATTCTTTCCAATGCCAGGGATCGAGGCGAGATTCTGTTCATCACGGGATGCCAGCGGTGAACCATACCGATCGATGGTATCAGCGGCCCGTGAGAACGCGCGGACCTTGAATACATTCTCCCCCCTGATCTCCAGCAGTTCAGCCATGAGATTCAATTTTTCCGCGATTTGCTGGTTTGTCCGCTCCATTGCTCCCGGCAACCCTCTGTAGCAGTCCTTTTATATACACATGCTCCCTGCGGAGATATGCATTTTCTCCTCTCTGTCGCTATCCGGAATCTTACCTGTAAATCATGGGTATTATACAAATCCATAAGTGGATACATGCAGAATTATGCTCAATGCAGTCCTCATTCCGGGAGGATATTCTGGAAACGCTCTATAAGGAGAAAGCAACCGGCACACAAACCACCTCTATCGGGGATCTTGCCACCCTGCTCGACCGGGATGCAGGAGAACTGGAGAAGATCCTCCGTGAAATGGAGAAAGATGGCGATCTCAGTATCTCCCCTGAAAGAACCATAATGCTCACTCCACAGGGAGAAGAGACCGGAGGAAAAATTATGAGAAAACACCGCATCCTTGAGTGTTTCTTCTCGGAGATGCTTGGCATGGCCCCGGAGACTGCAGGAAAAGAGGCATGTACACTCGAGCATAGCGTCTCTGATGAGGCGATAGAGCGCCTGGGGAGGTATATCCGGACCCCGGGTTGGGCAGGTCCGCGCAGTATGAGGAGGGGGAAGCGATGGCAGGTTCTGACCCTGATCGAGGCCGCGGAGGGAGAACAGCTCGTTGTTTCCTGTGTCAGGTGCCGGGGTCCGGGGAGTCGTCTGCACGATCTCGGTCTCTTCCCGGGCACCACAATCTTAGTCGTGCGGAAAATTCCCGGGAACGGGATCGTCATCCGGGTCAAAGAGTCAGATATCGCACTCAGTCCGGAAATCGCCGCATCTATCATCGTGGAGCGGACAGGATGAAGATCGGCCTCATCGGAAATCCGAACGTAGGTAAATCACTTATCTTCCATCAGCTTACCGGGATTGGGGTGGAGGTGAGTAATTATCCAGGCACCACCATCGATCTCCAGTGCGGGAATACCTGTTTTCAGAAGGAGATGATCGAGGTCGTCGATCTGCCGGGGATCTATTCGCTCGATGGTGACTCCGAAGAAGAGCGGACGGTCCGGGCGTTTGTTGATTCGGGAGAAGCCGATGTTATCGTCGCCGTCCTCGATGCAGGAAGGCTCGAACGCAACCTCTACCTCCTGCTCCAGGTCGCAGAATACCGGCGTCCGATGCTTATCGTCCTCAACATGATGGACGAGGCTGAAAAATCCGGAATCACTGTGGATGTCGGGAAACTCTCATCGCTGCTCGGAGTTGAGGTGATTCCTACCATTGCAGTTCAGGGTAAAAATACCTGCAACATCATTCCTGCCGTTCTTTCGTCCGCACGATCGCCGACAGTAAAAGTCCTGTACGATCACCATATCGAAGCTGCGGTTAAGAGCCTCCGAACCATCCATAACCTCGACTGGATGGGCGCCATCCAGGCCCTGCTGGGTCATGCAGAGGATCCTGATGTTCTGGAGGCTTCCTCTGCTCTTTCCGAAGAGATTGAGCGGATCCACCGCATGTCCGTTGCCCAGATTATTGCCGGGAACCGGCACCACTGTGCCGAACACATCGCATCAGAAGTCGTCCGGTCGCGGCCCCCCGAACGGGGGCCGGATATCGATCGACTTCTCACCACCCGGATTCCCGGAATACCGATCCTGGCCACAATCCTGATCGGAATCCTTCTCACGGTCTTCATCATCGGATCATGGCTGGAGGAGGCGATCGTGACCCTGATCGATACCTTCGTGCTGCAGCCATTTCTTGCTGCCGGGTTTCCACCGCTTGCAGAGCAGCTCGGGACTTCTTTCATCCTGGCCATCCAGGCCGGATTCGGAATAGCCTTCCCCTTCATCTTCACTTTTTATGTGTTCATTGCACTCCTCGAGGATTCGGGATACCTGACCCGTGCCGCGTTCCTTGCCGACCGAACCCTTCACCGTTTCGGCATGCATGGGCAGGGGATCATCCCCATCGTGCTCGGATTCGGCTGTAATGTGCCGGCGATCATGAGTATCAAGCTTCTCCGGACGAAACGGGAACGTCTTATCGCGTCGTTTCTGGTCACCCTGATCCCCTGTTCGGCACGAACCGTCATCATCGCCGGACTAGTTGCCGCCTTTGTCGGGCTCGCTGCGGCCCTTAGTGTGTACCTGATCGTCCTGGTCATCATTCTCATCACCGGGCTGATGCTCTCCAGGGTTACTCCCGGTGAACAGTTCGGAATGATTCTCGAGATGAGCCCGCTCCGGTGGCCGACAGCGAAGAACGTGCTCCTGAAATCCTGGATGCGCATCAGGGAATTCCTTGTTATAGCCATGCCCCTGCTCATCGTTGCCAGCATTATTCTCGGGCTTTTCCAGTACTCGGGACTCATGGCAGCATTCGGGGACTTCATCGAACCGTTCTCGGTTGCGGTGCTTGGCCTGCCCTCCTATGCGACAACCGCTCTCATCTTCGGGATTCTGCGAAAAGAGATGGCCCTCGAGACGCTGGTCATCCTGGCAGGCACTGCGGATCTCGGTTCTGTTCTTTCCATGGCCCAGATCTATATCTTTGCTGTGGTCAGCGTGCTCTTTATCCCCTGCATCGCCACCATCGCTGTCCTGAAAAAGGAGATCGGGACCAAAATGGCACTGGTGGTTTCGGCCTATACCCTGATCATTGGCATCCTGGTCGGAGCTCTCCTCAACATTATTCTTTCATGATACGCGAGGAACGGTCATGACTTTAACTTCACAAGACTATACTCGACAGAAAACTGTCCGGATGAACGGATCCGGAGGAGTGGTTCTGGTGAAGGGTTATTACAAACGGGGAGGGTTATTAGGTCCCGTGCATGGCAGGGAGGAGGTCTCATGCTCACCTTCGTAGGACTCGGACTCTACGATCTTGGCGATATTCCGCTCAAGGGACTCGAATGTATCAGGAAAGCAGATTATGTCTTTCTCGAATCCTACACATCACGTCTCTCCGGAGCATCAGTTGATGAGATGGCGAAGTACTATGGGCGTGAGATCCGGGTGCTGTCCAGGGAAGAGGTTGAAGTGGATCCAGAACCGGTGCTCGGGCTGGCTGAAGAATTCCATGTTGCTTTCCTGACCGGGGGAGACCCGATGGTCTCCACGACCCACATAGATTTGCGGATGCGTGCTTCCCGCCGGGGAATTACTACGAACATTATCCATGCTTCCTCGATCTCCACTGCAGTCTGTGGTCTTTCCGGCCTGCAGAATTACCGATTCGGAAAATCCTGCTCCCTTCCCTATCCCCACCGGGCATGGATGCCCCTGACTCCTGCCAGTGTCATTAATGCAAACCGTGAACGCGATCTCCACACCCTTGTCTACCTTGATATCCGTGAGGAGTGCTGCATGATCATTCCCGAGGCAGTGGATCTCCTTGAGGACATGTCTGAGAGATCAGGTTTTTCCATACCGCTCTATGTGGGTGTAGCCCGTGCAGGGTCGGAATCACCGGTGGTCGCAGCCGGTGATGCCAGCAGAATGAAGGAGATTGATTTCGGGCCGCCGCTGCACATTCTCATCGTCCCGGCTGAACTTCATGTGATGGAGAGGGAGTACCTGGAGATGTTCGCAGGATTATGACCCTTCACCGCTGCCGGATAATCCTCGAGGAGCGGCTCCCTGCACAGCGGCTCATCCCGCCCGAGGGAAGCATCCTCCGTTCCTGTGCCCGTGACACGGCGGGGATGGTCTCGGCCTACTACCACGACGGCCTGGAATTTCTCTCCCACGGAGACCGGACCAACGCGCTTGCCAGCTTCAGCTATGCACTGGGATGGATGGATGCCGGTATCTGCGTCGGCCTCCTCTCTTCGAAGGACTGCGGCATCCCCGTCAGCACCGCCCCGGAAATGCAGTCCTGTAACGACAGAGGAACGCTCCGTGAGAAAACCTCACGGTACCATTCCCTCCTGTCCAGGGCACTGGTCAGCCTTGAAACGGCTCCGGAACCGGACACCTGCCTTTCCGAAGGCGGTGCGAGAATTATCTTTATCGGGGAGGTCTTCCTTGCACGGGGGGCGGAACTGGAATCAGATGGGGATGATGAAGGGGCGCTTGCCGCCTACAGCTATGGTTTTGGATGGCTCGATGCCGGTGTACGGACAGGACTCTTCAGGGTTCGGCTGAACCGCGAACTTTTCACCATTTAGGCAAAAAGCCGTTCCTCAAAGTGTTTATACTTTGCACTGCAATGTCTTATGAATCCTGAATCGGAGGGTGAGGACTGCTTCAATGGAAAAAAAACAGAAGAAATGGCTCTGGATATCGCTTGGCTTCTCTGCTGTCGTTCTCGTCATCGTCCTCTATTTCACCGTCGATGCAGAAACCATTACCTATCTGAAACAACTCAAGGTCCCCTTCCTTATCCTTGCCCTCTGTACCCATCTTGCCGCCCTCGGATTCTGGGCCCTCCGGATAAAATTCATGAGCCGTTCCCTTGGGTACCGGGTCGGATTCCTCTATTCGTTGAACCTGGTCTTTGCCAATATGCTGGTTGCCGCAATCACCCCTTCCCAGGCAGGAGGGGAACCGGTCAGGATCCATGAACTCTACAGAGCAGGGGTCAAGATCGGGGATGCGACCGCCATTGTTATCACCGAACGCGTCCTTGACGGTATTGTCCTCGGTGTTGGCGGGGCATTCTTCATGCTCGTGCTGGGGAGCGAGTGGCAGCGCATCGGTTCGGCATTCAGCTATCTCATGTACATATCCTGGATAATCATCACCGCATTCGTGATACTCTTCATCTATTCGGTCAAGAAACCGGACTTACTCAAGAAGATTATTCATGCGGTATCCGGGCGCTTCACACGGAAATGGGAGAGCAGAAAAATCGATAAGTTTGCCCAGTCCATCGATCGTGAAGTTGATAACTTCCACCAGACCATGGCCGACTTCATGAGCCATGGGAAGGGGGGGCTGATTTTTGGGCTTATCTTCACTGCATTGTTCTGGTTCTGTGAATTCATCATCGTCTCCCTCCTCCTGCTCGGCCTCGGGCAGCCACCTATCTTCATCGAATCGCTCATCGTCCAGCTGGTCATCGCCCTGGTCATGATGATACCGCTCACTCCTGGTGGTTCGGGTATCGCCGAGATTATGTTCACCTCCCTCTATGGCCTCTTTGTCAATTCATCTATCCTCGGTATCCTTGTGGTGCTCTGGCGATCGATCCTCTTCTACTTCAATATCCTGCTCGGGCTTGTCTCCGGGTTGATCATTGTGAGGCGTGAAGCAAAGGAGACGGGCTGAACAAGCCTTATGTGTCCCCCGAACAATCCTCATGTGAGCATGGATCCGGCAACGTGCAGGGTAAAAGGCGTATACATGGCCGTCGGGAATCTCGGGGCTTCTCCCGCGGTGATTCTTTCATTGAATGATGACACCTGCCTTCCCATTTACATCGGTCTCTGGGAAGCCATGTCCATTCATGCCGCACTCAACAACGAGATCCCACCCCGGCCACTCACCCATGACCTGTTCGTTGATTTTCTCGAACAGTTCAATATCGTTCTGAAGGCCCTGGTGATCGATTCAATCGAGGATGGTGTTTACTATGCGAATATGATCCTTGAGCAGAATCACCATGAACTGACCATGGATTGCAGGCCGAGCGACGGAATTGCCATAAGCATCAGGTGCAAGGCAGATATCCTGATCACCGAAGAGGTCACCAGCAGTTCTGCAATGCCGGCCGAAGATCTCCCCTCGCTGATGGATATCGGAACCTATCTTGCCGGCTGACCTAGCGCCGGCGTCTCGTGAGCTCTTCGATGACCTCAGAGAACTCCACGCCGGCAGCCTTCAGCGCCACCATGAAATGGAACTGGAGATCAGCAGCTTCAGAGACGGTTTGTGCATGTTCGCCATTCTTCACGGCGATAATGAACTCAGTTGCCTCCTCACCGACCTTTTCCAGGGCACGGTCGGCCCCCTTTTCACCGGAAATAAGCCGGGAGACGTAGGACCCTGAAGACCGGTGCTCGAACCGATCGGTGATCACTCCCCATAACTCATCGAGCGCAGAGCTGCCGGTCATGCATCCTCCTCCACCATCAGTTCACCAATCTCCTCACCCCAGAATTTCCTGACAAGGAGGCGTGCCTTCTCAATATTTGCACCTTTTTTACCAATTGCCGTCCCCAGCTCACTCCTCTTCAGGAGAGAGATCGTAAGGAGGCCGCTCTCCGGATCTTTTTCCACCCGTGAAATACTGACCGGTCGGAAAATATTGGCGATGAATTCGTCCCGATCTTCCGAATATTCCACCATCTCTATCCGTTTTCCGAGCACATTCTGCATTCTCCTGATATTTTCGCCCTTCTTTCCGATGGCAAAACCCATGTCTCCCGGTCTGATGATATAGATAACCCGCTCAAATTTCTCATCAATAATACAATCCAAGGCCGTGGCTTTGGTCAGGATCCGGAGTTCTTCAATATACCTCCGTTCCTTGAAGCCGATATTCCGATCCATTGATAAAATCGTGTATATGGTATCTTTGAGGGTGGCTTAAAAGGTATTGGACCGTTCCCGACCGGGTGCGCAAGACCGGGGAGAAAAAGAGATCCTTTTCCTCTTATCTGATGAGATAGGAGACAGAGATCTGGGCAGTCACCGTAACCTGGCCCGGCTCTACAGGTGTTGGAACCGCGGCTTCTTTCGTCGAAGCTCCTGCGGCCATCCGGTTGTCATAGAGTACCGGTGTATATACCGAACCGATCGTAATAGACTGGACTCCGGTGATTGTGGTACCCGTGGCCAGGGCGACGACATCAGCATCAGCCCGTGCCTTCGCAACCGCCATGGTGAGCACTTCGGCACGGAGTGCCTGCTCTTTCCCGGGACTTACCTTGAAATAGATCGAATTGACCTGGTTTGCGCCATTCGCAACGGTGATATCAATAACCTCACCAGCCCGGCTGATATCCCGTACTGTTATCTGCACAGTGTTCGTGACCTGATAATAGGTGATTTTCTGTCCGAACGGAAGGCTACTATCATCGTAGACCGGGTATATGGAGTATCCAGAGGTCTGGATATCCTCACGGGGAATCCCGGCAGCGACCAATGCGGAAATAAGACCATCCATGATCCGCGCATTTTCTGCCTGAGCCACTCTGACATCCTTGTTCTGGGTCTGAACTCCGGAAGTGATCATAGCGATATCGGGCGTGGCCATGATCTCACCGCTTCCTGTGACCGATATCGTCTTTTCAGGGCACAGGATGGGATCTGCAGCGGTGGCCGACAAGGGGAGCATGGCGAGGATTAGCATGAAGGCAATTGCAAGGAGGAGATATCTGTTCTTCATCTTTATCACCAGTCTCACTATTTCATGGAAAAATTCAAATAATTATCCGTGAATGCGAAAAATTTAGCAGCCTCTCTGGTTTTCTCTCTCAGGCTTACCGATTTAAAAGATGCCACAACTGCCTTATTCTCCTCTCTCACATTATACGTGAGCATTGTATGGGAGCAACCGTTGTAGAGAAAATATTCTCATCCAGATGCGGACGGCCGGTCCGTGCCGGAGAAGTCGTCATGGCGCCAGTAGACGGAGCGATGATCCATGATATCACCGGGCCGCTTGCCATCAGGAATTTTTTCCAGATGGGCGGAACCAAAGTATTCAATCCCCGAAAGGTCATCATGCTCTTCGACCATCAGGTACCAGCAGATTCCATTACTGCGGCAGAGAATCAGGCCTTTATGCGAACCTTTGCCGGTGATCAGGGCATCCACAACTATGATATCAGGGAAGGGATCTGCCACCAGGTGGTGATGGAGAAGGGCCTTGCGACACCCGGCGAGATTATTGTCGGCGCAGATTCCCATACCTGCATGTACGGCGCTGCCGGTGTGTTTGCGACCGGTATCGGTTCCACCGATATGGGATTTGTCCTCAAGTTCGGTGCTCTCTACTTCAGGGTTCCGGAGAGTATCAGGGTCGATGTCACAGGGCGGTTCCCCCGGAGGGTGGGGCCAAAAGACCTCATCCTCTCCATAGCCCATGACATCGGGGCAGACGGTGCAACCTACCAGGCAATCGAATTTGGCGGAGATACCTTTGAAAGGATGGGAATGGAGGGACGGATGACCTGCTGCAATATGGCCATCGAGATGGGTGCGAAGGCAGGAATTGTCCCCCCGGACCGGATCACCTATGCCTACCTGGAAGGACGCCGCGCTGTCAGCCCGGTTGACCTCTCTCCGGATCCGGATGCCCGCTACGTGGACCGGCGGATGTACGATGTGACCGATCTCGCACCCCAGGTTGCCGTCCCGCATAACGTTGACCTTGCTGTACCGGTGAAGGACGTGGCAGGCATCCGCATCGACCAGGTGTTCATCGGGTCCTGTACCAACGGGAGATTCGAAGACCTTGCTGAGGCCGCGGAAGTGCTCTCAGACAACCGGTTCTCCGATGCTGTCAGGGTTATCATCATCCCGGCATCGCGGGATGAATACCTTAAGGCGCTCCGTTCCGGACTGATAGAGCGGTTCGTTTCTGCCGGTGCCCTGGTGGAGGCTCCCTGCTGTGGCCCCTGCATGGGTGGAGCGTTCGGCCTGCTCGGCCCGGGGGAGATCTCTCTCTCAACCTCCAACCGGAATTTCCGGGGGAGGCAGGGGAGCACGGAAGCAAAGGTGTATCTCTGCTCCCCGGCAACAGCGGCAGCCAGTGCGATCTATGGCGAGATCACTGACCCGAGGGAGGTATGACCATGCGGGTGTGGAAATTTTCCGACAACGTCGACACTGACGCCATCATTCCCGGACGATACCTTATCCATAATGATCCCTGTGTACTTGCCCGGCATGCATTTGAGGGTACCAGGAGTGAATTTGCCGGACAGGTCCGTGAAGGTCACGTGATTGTCGCCGGACGTAACTTCGGGTGCGGGTCATCCAGGGAACATGCACCCCTCGCTCTCACAGGGGCAGGGATCCGGATCATTATTGCCCGGTCATTCGCCCGGATCTTCTACCGGAATGCCGTGAATGTGGGAATTCTCCCGCTCGTCTGTGGACAGGCGGATGAAATACCGGAAGGAGCTGAAATCACCGTCAACATCGAAGGCGGCTATATTGAAACAGGGGAGAAGCGGTATCCGATCGAGCCGGTACCCGGTTTCATGCAGAATATCATCAGTGCAGGAGGCCTGGTTGCCTATGCACGCGATCTCGAGGAGGTGGAGACATGTACCGGGTCGCAGCGATAGGCGGTGACGGGATCGGCCCCGAGATCATCAGGGAAGGGAAGAAGGTCCTGAACGCTGCCGGAGAGAA
>Ga0209269_1001512_pt1 | contig 12144 bp, 13 predicted proteins | sample MTBAKMMethaMetaG_FD_187455 | JGI IMG/M metagenome (GOLD analysis project Ga0209269, IMG submission 187455) | Enrichment culture microbial communities from Arthur Kill intertidal strait, New Jersey, USA, that are MTBE-degrading - MTBE-AKM (Arthur... | ecosystem: Environmental > Aquatic > Marine >... | reverse complement strand
ACTGGCCGATCTCCACAAGCAGGGCGTCCTCACTGACGAAGAGTTCGCTGCCATGAAAAAGAAGCTGTTGGGTCTCTAATCTCACTCTTCTTTAACGATTTTTTATCATTTCCGAAACAATCATTGGTGCATCGTTTGTTCCCAGGAGATTCCCCCCCTAAAGGACACGGAGAGAGAAATTACATCCGTAGTACCATAGGTTTCAATGAAAAAGGATGCTATTTATCAGAGGCTGGAAGCTCTTGCCCATTGCATCTCCAGGTAATCTGTAGGGGTATGTATTGACCCCTCCTTGACGGCAGAATTCCTGGTTATCTTTGAGGTTGATAGTATCGCCGGCAGGACCGGCATCTCAACCTAAAAAACCCCCGTCCAGAATTCCCACCGCCAGTATGCACCGCCGATTATTACAACCCCGAGGAGCACGAGTAAGAGTGCCCACCAATACCATTTCATGTTTTGACCTTCCTCCTGAATGTACGGCAATTGGAGTATTACGTCATAATCCTTATCCCGGTCGTGCAGATGGTTTTCCAAAATTATTCAACGACACAGAATATCAATCAGAGCAGCCCGGGTCGATTGGGGTACCTGTAATCGGAGCAACGGCTTCAGTTGAACTATGCCCGGTGTCTGGAATGAAGGAATACGAGGAGTCTCCGTATCGAGGGCACTCTGGTATCGGGAAGCATTCCGTTATGGTAAACTGCCCCAAGGGAAATGATGACCATGTTCACTCCCGGAACGGAGTGAATGCAGGGAACCTGATGTAAAACCTGAGATTCCCTTTATTATACCAGTCAAACATATCTCATTCCAATGATTGCCGGAAACGAGCAGCAGGAGATTGGTGATACCTGCAAGCCGGATGATACCGGCCGGTTTTTCATGAATACCATCGCCTCATCGAGCCGGTGGCTTTTTCTCCTTACCGTGCTCGGATCAGCACTGGTTGCAGTTGCCCTGTTCGTATATGGATTCATCCTTGCTATCACCATCATCGTTCAATCCTTTTCAGCGATTGAGTTCAGCCTCGAATCGATGAAAATCCTGATGGCAGCATCCATCGAAGTTATCGATATTTTCCTTGTTGCGACGGTATTTTATATCGTTTCACTGGGTTTCTACGAGCTCTTTATCGCCAAAGCGCCCTTGCCCGGCTGGCTGAAGATCTGTGATCTCGATGATCTGAAAACAAAAGTCCTGGGTATGGTGATTATCGCCCTTGCTGTCCTGCTCCTGGGGGTCGCCCTGACATGGGATGGGCATACCGATATCCTTGCATTCGGTCTCGCAATATCTTCCGGGATTATTGCTATCGCTGCTTACCTCTGGGTAAAACACTAGAAATCTCCGATTTTTTTCTGAAATTCCACCTTGTGGGAGGTTACCGGCTTTTCGTCGATTGGATTTCTGGATCCATGAAGTTTTAACCCAGGATCTGTATGCCGGACAGATCTGGTGAACGTAATGCAGGTGTTTTCCTCAGGTGAAAACAGGGAGCATTGAAGAAAACAATTTAAGGAAATCACACCTTGAGGTATTCGTATGAAACCCAATGCTATGATGATTCTCATCATCGGTGTGATTATTGTGGTACTTCTTGCAGGCTGCACGGCACCCCAGCAACCGGTGCCTCCCGCGACCACACCTGCCACTCCGGTACCCGCGACCCCGGTGGTGACCGCCGCTCAGCCTTCACCCCCTCTTCTCGGGACGTGGACCCTGATCTCGGCTCTTGCCGGGATGGGAGCTTCAAATGTTCTTCCGGGAACAACGATCACCGCGACCTTTGCCGATGATGGAACGGTATCGGGCTCTGCGGGGTGCAACAATTATGTTGCCTCCTACCAGGCCCGCGTGAACACGCTCACGATCGGGACTCTGGCAACGACCCTGATGACCTGTGACAGCCCGACCGGGATCATGAACCAGGAACAGATCTTCCTTTCCGACCTCCAGGGAGCTGCCACGTATGCCATCAGTGGCGATATACTCACCATCTCCGATACCGATGGAAAGACACTCCTCACGTTCCGGAGAGAAGGATCTGTGGTGACTCCGGTGCCCTTCGCCGGCATAATGTGGGCACTTGAGACGTACAAGGCAAGTTCCGGTTCCATGGTGGGCGTCAATCCGGCCACGACCGTGAACGTTCTCTTCGGAGCCGATAGCAGGATTTCCGGATCGGCCGGATGCAACTCCTACAACGGGGCATACATGTCCAGCGGGCAGAACGGGATCTCCATCGGCCCCCTCGCCACGACGCTGATGTATTGCGGCGAACCCGGAGTCATGGACCAGGAGACCGCCTATCTCGCGAACCTTCAGGCAGCCGCTTCCTACGACGTGACAAGCGACGGGAAACTGCATCTCATGGATGCAGCCGGAATGCCGGTCCTGGTGTATTCAAGCTGAAGATCAGGAATCCCTCCTTTTTCCGGATTATTCAGAACAGACTTTTTCCGTTCGGGAATGTGGTGAAGAATCCGGGCACTGAATTTCAATGAATATCCGGTTCTGGAGAGCATTATATCTCCATACACGGGAAAGAAAAAAGCCGGAATCAGGCCTCCTCTTCAGTTACCGTTTTTGTGGCCGGCAAACTTCTCGCCAGGAGGAAGGCAACAAACGCTGTGAAGGCCATGAACATCAGGGTAATGATGAACGCTTGTTGTCTGGCGGCATCATAGATCCTGACTGCTTCTGCTTCATAGATTCCATTCCCCTGGATGTTTTCCGATACCACATCTGTCGAAACCACCTCCAGGCTCGTCACCATGTCCTCGCTGATCAGCTCCTTCACTTCACAGGGAAATACGGTGCTCTGGTCCACCATGTTCACCACCCCGCCCGTCAACGCCACCACCAGAATCGTTCCGATCACTGCTGTTCCCACCGAGCTTCCCAACGTTTCCAGGGTTGAAGCGACCCCTGATGCCTCCGCGGTCTGCTTGGGGGTGACCGTTGACATGATCAGGTTCACGATCTGCGATACGACGAGACCGATCCCCAGACCATATACAAACAGACCCGGCAGCAACCCCCGGGGGGCGTCTCCGACAACCATGTAGGCTATCATGATGAGCACCCCGGCAAGAGCAATGAGAAATCCTAACTGGACCTTCTTTTTCGGTAGAATCGCGAGGCCTCGTTTCGCTCCTCCCACGGCCGTCAACAAAAGGCCGGCGGTCAATCCCAGGAGAATAAAGCCGGTTTCAAACGCACTGATCCCGTAGGTCACCTGCAAAAACAGGGGTACCGAAAACGTGGTCCCGGCAACCAGGGCGACCTGGAGGAATCTCACGTCCAGGCCCGTCACGAAATCCCTGATACTGAACAGTACCAGGTCTACCAGCCGGTCCCTGCCCTGCTCTTCCAGGTGTCTCTCCCAGTGGACAAACTGGATCAGGCAGAGCAGGGCCGCTGCGTAGATGAACGGCACGATGGACAGGCCAAACGGAGCGAATTCGTACCCGGCAATCACGAACGGCTGTTTTGCAAAAATCAACCCGTAATCTGCGATGAGGAGCGTTCCTACGACCAGCAGGACCATTGCCGCTGCCTGCAACATCACGCCCACTTTATCAAGTTTCGGCCTCACGCCCGCTATCACATCCTTCGGAATGACCCTGCTCATCAGCAGGACCGCAACCAGCACCACCACTTCCAGACGAAAAGCCCAGCGCCAGGAGAAATACGTGGTCAGGAACCCGCCGATAATCGGTCCCACAGCCATGGCCATCGCGTTGATTCCCCCCATCATCCCGTAGGCCTTCACCCGTTCCATCCCGGTGATATACGCCCTGATGATCGTCGTCACGTTCGGCAGCATCAATGCCGCCCCGAACCCCTGGATGGCACACCAGCCCAGAATAAATGTCGATAACGTATTGCTTACGGACGCCAGTAAACTGCCGGCAATGTAGAACAGGGCCCCGATGAGAAAAATTCTCTTCATCCCCCCGATGTCGGCCATTTTCCCGCCCATCAGCACGAATGCCGCCATCATCAGGGCGTTGAGTGCAATGGCCGCCTGCACCCCGGACACGGTGGTTCCCAGATCGGCGACCAGCGCCGAGATGGACACGTTCATGATAGTGTTATCTAGGACCACCACGAACGTTCCCAGGGCCATGACCACAACGAGGCCTTTTCCCACATTCAGCGCCATACCTCTGCTCCTTTCCTCTCTTAACCCAGGATCCCGGCCTGACCGCCTCTCAAGGGTAATTGCGAAAAATATACATTAAGCTGTTCCTTTACCGCCCCTCGAACCCTCGTGACCGGATTTGCCAAGGTGAGGAGAATGCCAGCTACAGGAACCATTTCACCACTGGAACAATATCTCCCGGAATTATTAAACCTGATCTGGAGGTTTTTTCCCATTTGAGAAAAACATTGCCGTCCACAACTATATGAATCGGCCGGATAATTTCCATCTACATGAGCAAGAAGAACAAACCAGAATCACATCAGGAGTCGAAGAAATCTGAATCTTCGAACAAGGCTGTCACGGCCATCATCATCCTCTGCTTTCTCGGAATCATGCCCGTCCTTATCTGGGCGAGCCTCCCCGAGACGAGCACGTACACCTCGGTTACGACAGCATCCCCCATGGTCCAGACTGCAGCTGCAGCTGCTGGATTGCAGATCTGTTCCTCGGATAACTATCCGGTCAATATCCCGGGAGGACAGAGTGCTGTCCTCTACAAGCTCTCACCTGAATGCAATGCATTCACCTCTGCGACAACCGTGCAGATCCTGGTCGTAGGATTTACCAGCACAGAGGCTCAAAATGCAGCCATGTATGAAGCACAGGTAACCTACCAGAACTGGCGGACTACCAACACCGCCGTCTTTACGAGCGGATATAATGTTTTCGTGGTACAGGGAGCCCCTGGCAACCAGGATGTTGAGGAGATCGGTGCTTCACTCATTGAACAGGGTGCAGTCAGAATAATCTAAGAATTTCTCTAATAAAACTGCTTTTTTTAAACAAAACCCCCCCTGCATAGATATTTATTCTGGGAGAAAAATGATCATGTAGCCCAACTTCAGGAAACCCTGAACCGGAAATGGAAAGTTGAGCCAGGAGGCGACACAGCATGGGAGTACTAGGCAAAGTTGCTGCAGCAAAAGCAGTGAAAGGACGCAGGGACGATAAGAAAGAGAAGAAAGAAGAAGCCGAAAAGACTGAAGAAAAGAAGTGAATGGACGGGATTGAACCGGGAGGTATCCCGTTCAGCCTTTTCTCTTTCATTCAGACAAAATTTTGTGATCCTGATTACAGTCCTGTCTCTCTCATAGCGATAGTATCAACCTTGGGGATATTTTCTACCGTCGACTTTAGCCTGGGAAGGTGAGAGTCGTGTAAAATCCCCCTTGAACGCGATGAATACGGCATGGCGCGGGTTTCTTTGTTCATACGGAAGTGCCCCAGGGTTCCGATCATAATCACGTCCTGGCCAGTGAGACAGGATTATATATTCCTATACCAATTTTCCCCCATGCACCAAGAGATTTTGACAGGGACTTTTGTCACTGTCATCTGTGTGCTGTTCATTGTCTGTTCCGGATGCACCTCAATACAAGAAGGGACGCCGGTTCCCGCAACACAAACTCCTGCAGCTGAGACGCATACCGTGGTTGTGACCCCGGTACCTACCCCGCCGATTAGATCTGAGGTCGCTGCGGTTGGCACAATATCTCCCCGTGATGAAGCATTAGACGGAGATGCCGCATTGGATGTCATTTTTGTTAAATCTGCAGAAGAAATTGTTAATAAAACTGAACTGGTCATTAAGGCAATGGCTCCGGGAACCTCGGCTGCTGGGCTCACCTATTCTGCTTCCGTCTTGTATCTGAGAGCAGAAGACCTCGGATTCACGACTGAGAAGTATTACGATCAGCTCTTACATATGGAGGCAACCACGCCGGAAAATGAAGCGAAAAGAATTGCTTATGTCCAGTTCCTCTATTCGGCCAGGAATGCTGCGTATCATCTGGCAGACGCTGCAGAAGCTGAAAGTCTCGGTGATTATCAGAACGCACTGGATGAGGCTGTTGCAGCAAAGGGATATCTTCAGACAATCGAAAGAAATCCGGACTTGCCTCCGATCACCCTTTATACTACGCTGGATGTATTTCTCAATGAATATATTGGAAGAATGCGGGATAAGGTGATTGCCAGTAAAATAAACGAGAGAATCTCAAGAGACGACAGGTTCTCCCGGATGGATTAGGACCTATCACCACCTGATAATTTCCTATTTTACCCCGGCAATATGCTGCACCGAACCGGTGCTCGTAGAAGCAAAATAAGAGGGGATCTTACCTCATCTCTTAACGCACGGCAGGCACGTTTGCTCCGGATTGACTTCATAGGTCCAGGGAGCTCCACAATTCTTCCAGCCGTTCCTCATCCGCTTCCCATGGTATACGCTTCCGGGGTCGTCCACCTTGTCCCCTTCCATACCGTCGATAATGTTATAGACGTTAACAAACCCTGCTTTGGCAAGCGCGTTGACCGCCATGGCGCTGCGGTCCCCGGACCGGCACATGACCAGGAGCGTGTCGGTGGGTGTGAACAGACTCTTTACACGGGGGATAAAATCTGGATTGGGTTCCACGATAAATTCCTTGATCTCAGCGTTCCATTCGTGTTTGACGAAGAGGAGGGGGATGTTCCTCGCCATCTCCGCATGGCCGACGAACACGTACTCTTCAGGGGTGCGGACATCGATGATGTGGACCCGTTCAGGGTCGGCCCTCAACATCTCATATGCTTCGTCTGCTGTCACGTACAGCCCTACGCTCGTCTGTTTTCTTTCAGGCACCTGATTGATCGATTGAGCGGGTGATCCTTCTTTATTCGTCATGATAGTGTCACCTTCAGACTTGTGTGGCGGGAACCACTGGCTGCTGCTTTGTTGCACCGATAAGCAATGGATATACAGTACACCCTCATCTCCTCCTTTGCAGGGACCATCTTCTGCTACGCTTCCTCCCTGCTATCCGAGCCGCGTGCCCTCTGCCTCAAGCCCGCTTCCCTTGGGAAGCTTGCTCCAGCTCTTTCTCTCCCACTCCTCTTTGAGCACTTCAATCGCTGCCTGCTCCAGGAATTCCGGCGCGGCCCACGTGTCCACATCAAAGTCGTTTTTGATGTAGCCGTGGCTCAACATGAAATCCTTGGCGATCTTGATGGATTCCATGTTCTGCGCACTCAGGCTTGGCACCATGTCGACGTGCTTGATTCCCTCGTACGTGTGTTCGGTATCCAGGTAGAAGGTCTGCCGGTTGAGGATTACCGCCGCGGCGTGCTTGTGCTCGTTCGCCCAGCGGCCGACCTTGATCATGGCCTTCATGTAGGCGATGACAAGCTCGGGATGCTCATTGGCCATCACGTCAGTGCAGGTGATGACCGCGGGGCAGTTGGCCATCTGCAGGGTCCAGTCCGGGTAGCGGGACAGGTCGAAGATGGACTTAATTTTCCCCGTGGCCTCAGAGAGTTGCTGTAAAGGTCCGCTCTGGTTGTAGATGGCATCAACGTCGCCGTTCAGCAGTGCCTTCTCCAACGGGCGGAAGGCAAAATCGTGCTTGTGGTCACGCCGCAGCCACAGCTCCGACGGGTTGTTCATCGGCACGACCAGCATATCAGGTTTGTCATACCAATCGTCCGGGTAGGGGAATTCGACAATCTCGACGTCATCCATGGTCATGTCGTTCATCCTGAGCATCAGCTCGATGCCGGCATGTTCCTGGATGCGCCACCAGTCTGTCTTGATGGTGTTCAGGCTCTTGGTGAGACCGATCTTTTTTCCCTTGAGATCCTTCATCTGGAAGATTTTGTCGCGGGCACGCACCATCATGACGCCGCCCTCGTAGACCTGAGTGGCGCCCAGCAGACGGGTCCGGCGCATGTCGGCGTGGACGTGGATCGGCGGGTAGAGGCCACCGAAGCGGATCAGGTTGTCGAGGTTGTGGATATAGTGGGGGTAGAAATTGTTCATATTGTTGGAGCGGAAGTAGGCGTACTCGACACCAATCTTCTTGAACTCCTCTTTGCACCACCCCAGCTCCTGGTCGACGTTGTTGGCGGATACCATGGGGCAGTTGGTGTACCACACCTCTTTCCAATTCAGCGGTACTGTGGCGGACTTCTTGACTCCTTTAGCCATACCTTCACCTCGTCGGTTGAGTTATTTGATATTTGCGTATCCCCGATATGGAGCGTTAAATCTCCATTATTTCGGCCCCTTGAAATCCCACTCTCAAAAAAATTTTCTGATCCCACTCCACTACTCAAAGGGATACCCCTGCTGCGATCATACGGCTATGTATAATCATAATCCCCGTGGGGTAGTTGCAACCCGAAAAAAAGTGAAATAATTCTTCAGGCCGTCTTTTGTGACGACCTGAGCATGAATGAACCGATAATAGCCGCAAACCCGAAGACGATACCAAGAATCCCGAAGACGAAGGGGACTGCAAGCGTGGAAGCGATGGGATTTGCGAGGATGATGAGCCCGAAGATGATGGAAAGGATTCCCAGGATCCCGACGCCCCACCCCTTGCCGGTGAATGCCCCCCACAGGGCAATAAACCCGTAGATCAGGGCGATGACTCCCACCATGATAGTAAATACAAAAGGCACGAGAAGGGTGCTGTAGTACGGATAGGTGAGGATCAGGAGGCCAAGGATGATACCAAGGAAACCGAGAAGAATCTTCATTCCCATATGTTCTTTATCAACGGCGATACTAACCAGGGTAAAGATGCCGCTCACCAACCAGTACGCCCCAAGGAAAACGATGATAACCATCAGGGTCTGGAGGGGGTAGGCGAGCAGGTATGCACCCAGGATGAGGGCGATGATGCCCTGAAGGAGCAGGAGCCACCAGGGGAAGAAGGTTCCCATGGGGTGAGGCATTGTTCCAGTCATTTCAGCTGACATTGTTCAAATCACCACGTTTAATTGAAGAATGTTTTTTCGATTTATCAATGTAACTGTAGTTTTTTCATCTAAGTGTAAATATCAAGCAATTACCCCTGAGTATATACCGTTCCCCTGGTATCCCTGCACCGCTGCGGGATAGACGGGCAGCACAGGCCTGCAGCAGATGGCACGTATGCGTTCGATGAAAGCATCATTATATACCGGCAGGCTGATTCTTGCAGGAGGGTGAAATGAAAAAAATTGTGGTGAACAAAGAAGAGCAGGACGGGACGGTTCTTCTTACCTACCGGTTCAAGGCCCTCGGGCAGCTCTTCGATGAGGGAGATCCCACCCCCCTTCCCGAAAAGGAGCTGACGGAAGAGGCCGAGGAGGTTCTTGCAGGGCATCTCGATGAATACCGGGTCAGCAAATCCGCCAGTATGGTCATTGAACTGCCGGAAAAAGAGCTCGCCACCACCTCCACCTCCTTCATCACCGATGCCGTTCGTCACCATTTCGGGTTCCGCCAGGACGACCTGACCCATGACCTGAAAATTTCCCGGAGAGAGGGAATGTACAGTCTCATTCTCATGCTGGTGAACATTTCCCTTCTCTTGTTGTTCGTGGTCTATGTCACGGTGAATGAAATTCCCGTCGAATCAGCTAAGATTGTAATCATCCTCGGATTTCTTACCATCATGAACTGGGCGACGATATGGGATACCTACGAACATTTTGTGTATGACTACCGGAACCTTGCCCGGAAACGGAGGATATTCCGGAAAATCACAGAAATCCCTGTTACGATCAGGGGATATTGATCAGATAACAACGATGTACGGGAACGTTCAAATCCGGGATTCATTTTGATTGAAGGAACCGGAGAAAATTCGATAAGGAGTGAATACAGGCCAGGAAAAACCGAAGGAATGCGTATCTTTCCAGAGCATTTCATCTCAAATTTTGCCTGTTGAGAATTGTTCGTCGTATGGTTACATTCGGAAAGAAAAGTATCATATGGCTACGCGGTTGCATTCAACTACTGGGATGGTATGACCGCTGACAGTCTTGTTGAGGACTCTCCGGAAAAGCGTGTCTGGCTGAAGTACCTCTATTTCATCAGCCGGATTCTCGTAATCATTGCCATTATCGGCATGATTCTTACCTCGATTCTTGTGGTAATAACCGGATTCGCAGAATTATTCCGGATTATATCATTTCTCATGCATGACGGTCTCCTGTCTGAGGAAGCCGGAAAATTTCTCTCGGTGACGGTCACCGAAATGATAGATCTCTACCTGATAGGCCTCGTCCTTATTATTTTTGCACTCGGCCTCTATCAGCTCTTTATTGATCAGGATATCGACCTTCCGGAATGGCTGGATACCCCGTCATTCGATGTCCTGAAGGCCCGTCTCCTGATTGTGATTGTCGTCGTCCTCGCCGTCCTTTTCCTGGGATATGCGTCAACAGCCTCCGATGGAACAATGATAGCCGGACTGGGAATCGGGATTGGCGTGGTCATTGTCGCAATCGGGTATATCCTGAGTATTGCTTCAAAGGGCCAGATTGAGAGAAAACGACTGGAATTACAGGGGCCTGACCAGAATAAATAATTGTCAGATTGGATAATCGAGGTTTATCTAATCCCCGATATTTACAGACGTAGCATTGGCTTAAGTACCTGGATAACACTAATGAAATCATCGGAGATGACAACCTATGGCAGAAGAAGCACTGAAAATCAAGATCGATTACGCAGGGTCATCTGAAATCCTGAAGACCTCCCTGAAGTTGAAAGGATCTCCTGTTGCAGTGGGTTTTGCGGCCACCAAGGATGACATTCCACCCGGGATGCCGGAGATCGATAAAACGATCAAGCACTGCATGATGGTGAGCCTTGCCAGGAACGAAGGGAGGGTCTTCTATGCCACGGCAGATAAACACGAGTGTAATGGCGGTTCCTACGCGTTAGGACTGAAAGATCTTTCACCGACCCTGAAGACGGGTAAGTTTTATTTTAAACTCGGGAAGTTTGAGAGTGTCACCTCCAGTAAAAGGACGATGGAGAGCGTCCCACACCTGCCAATCGGAGATACCTATGCAACCATGTACGCTCCCCTGGAAAAGACGCCATTCACCCCGCAGGTAATTCTTATCATTACCAATCCCTGGGCGATGCTGAAACTTGCGCAATCGTCGTTATTCCGGCTGGGAGGAAGGGTGCATGCCGAGTTCTCAGGTATCCAGTCGGTCTGTTCGGATTCCGTTGCACAGACCTATCTGACCGGAAAGCCGAACTTCTCGCTCGGGTGCGACGGTTCACGAAGGTTTTCAGGGATTGCCGACGATGAGATGGTGATGGGATTCCCCGCAGAGATGCTGCCGGAAATGGTGGATGCAGTGAAAATCATAACCCAGGCTCCGGGCTCCAAGAAAACATAATTTTTTTCGTAAAATTTTCTCTATTCCCCGGTTTTTCCCAGGAATGAATGGATTGCCGAATGTTTTTACCGGAAAAAAAAATTACCCACTCTTGAAAACCGACAGACCTGGAAAGAATCATAAGAAAAAAGGGAAAGAGATCTCACACGTTGAATTTCTTTGCGAATGTGCTGTCCTTCACCATTTCATGGAAGATGGTCTCTTTTCCGTAGTGCTTTACGTAGTAGTAGCATCCGATTCCCACGATGAGCGAGGCGATGAGAACAAAGATCATGTCGGACATTGTGTCAGCATTGTTCGCCTGCATCAGTCCGGCAGCGGAGCCCCCAAAGAACGTGTCCACGCAAAACTCCCAGATCTCCCAGAAATATTCAAAGACACACCCGAAGAAGACGATGAAGATTCCAATGAACGCCGCATCAAGATTGTAGTTTTTAATCTTGTCCCAGAATAAAATGACAAGAAAGCCAATCAGGGCTGTGATCGTTCCTGATACCGTGTGGGCAAGCACATCCCAGTTTACGAACATGAGGTATCTCCCCTGGATGTAGCCCGAAGTATGGATCAGGACGGCCAGGGACGTCAGGAAATACACGAACCAGGGAAATACGATCTTCGTCTTCCATGAGAACAGGTAGATAGCGAGCGCTATGAGGAAGAGGACCAATCCGATCACAATGTCTTCAGGCACGAAGAGCACGGCAAGAAGTACGTTGAAGGCAATTGCTGCCTGGACGAAATAGGCAAGGTACATGCCCGGT
>Ga0209269_1001509_pt1 | contig 12173 bp, 5 predicted proteins | sample MTBAKMMethaMetaG_FD_187455 | JGI IMG/M metagenome (GOLD analysis project Ga0209269, IMG submission 187455) | Enrichment culture microbial communities from Arthur Kill intertidal strait, New Jersey, USA, that are MTBE-degrading - MTBE-AKM (Arthur... | ecosystem: Environmental > Aquatic > Marine >... | reverse complement strand
GCAATCTGTTTCGGAGAGTCGGGCGATGCCGACCGTCCACTGAATATCGGATACTGCAAGCAGGCAGTTGATGAGGTTCCCTGTGGTGCCTGCTACGATGCCTGCCCGAGGGTTGGACCCCGTGAACCCGGTTCGATTGGCCCCTATGAGGAGATCATCACAGCAAAAGCTGCATTTGACATTCCGCGACGACAGAGTGGAGGGGCAGTGACTGCGATCCTTGTCAATGCACTCGAGGAAGGTCTCATTGATGCCGTGGTGACCGTCAGCGAAGACCGATGGACTCTCCGGCCGTCTTCTGTGGTCATCACCGGCACGGAAGAGCTCATCCACCAGGCCGGGAGCCGGTATAACTGGTGGGTTCCGCTCGTTGCAGCCCTGAAGACGGCCGTGGTTGAGAGAAAGTTTCGGCGGATCGCCATAATAGGAGTTCCCTGTGTCGTCCAGGCACTCCATAACATCCGGACCAGTGACAATGATCTCCTGGCGCCCTTTGGGAAATCCATCCGCCTCGTTATCGGGTTATTCTGCACAGAATCCTTTGACTATTCCGCCCTGGTTGAAGGGAAGTTCAGGAAAGAGTACGATATCGAGACCTGGAAGGTAGAGCGGCTCGATGTGAGGGGTAAACTGGAAGTGAAGATGAGAGATGGCACTTCGATTAGTATCCCGATGAACGAACTTGAGAGTACTGTCAGGCCGGGGTGCCACTACTGTCTCGATCTCACGGGCGTATATTCCGATATCTCTGCCGGGGCGGTTGGGAGCCCGGCAGGATTCACCACACTCATCGTGAGAAACGAGGCAGGAAAGATGTTCGTCGGGAGCGCGGTGAAGAACAACCGGCTCGTCACCGGCCCCGATCCGGACATTGCGGCAATAGAGCGCCTCATTTCGCTCAAAGTACAAAAGAACAGCCTAAAACAGAAAACCTGAAATCTCTCTTTTTTTTCTGAACGAACCCCAAATTGTGGTTTAAATTTCAAGCCCGCTTTTTTTTTATTTTATTATAAATATTAGGATAATCCAATATTATACAAAAGAAGAATGGATATAGTGCATCAGTTATCCTCTCTGTACGCCAATTCTTTACCGTATTTATCGGGGATTCAGCATAAACTTTATATACAATTATTTCATACGCTGAAATATTCCCTTTTCGGACGAGGGGCGATGCACACCCTGTGATCGCAAAACGGGGTTTGCAGGAACAACAAAGTCCGGGTTCTCACCATGCAGGGTGGGGATCAACAAACAGACTGCAGATTATTGTGATGAGGCGGGGTGGCGGCCTCTACAACTGTCAGCATCCGTGCACACTGCTGACAAACCTGGTGGCTGAGACCGCCCTCTTCCTGCATCATACAACGGAGGATATCCTATGTCGAAATGGCCATTGAATGGTATGAATCCACGAATAGCGGTGGCATTCTTTCTTCTGATAAGTATCGGAATGTGTGGAGCAGCGGCAGCTGTCAGTTGTGGACATATAACTGATGTCGACCTGAACATAACTCCACTGGACATCTGTGAGAATAACACGGTATGTATCGACTTCCACCTGGTCACCGCCATGCAGGCGGGTAACGGGTTCTATGTCTGGCTTGATCCGAACATGTGCCTCGAGACCGAAGATCCCGCGACTCTCATAAATTGTATCACGATCACGTATGACGGCGCAACTGCTCCGTTCCATCCCTCTGAAGTGATCGTCTACCAGCCGAGCGATCCCGGTTACCCGGAATGCAGCCCATACTATGCAGGGTGCCTGATCAAGATGTGGCTCCCGCAATCCATTCCCCACAACAAGGATGTGACCATCTGTTTCGGGGATTGTGTCGATCCCTCTTGCCCCTGCTTCTGCAGCGGGTACCGGGTATGGGTCAGCAACGACTTTGATCCCTGCTGCTGGGTGGTGAGTGACTGGGAGCACCTGGAGGTCACGATTTACGCATATCCCGGAGACGGTGGAACCATGCAATTGCTGCCATCTGGTCCGGTATATGATGTTCCGTTCAACAATTCGTTCTGGTGCGAGGCAAGTCCATCCTACAAGATCAAAGCCGATGACTGTAAGATTATCTCGAACATCACCGTGACCCCGCTCTGTGGACCAGGGGATTGTGTCAATTGTACTCCCGTAGGGTGCGATTCGTGTGGATGTGAATCCTGTAATCCGGATTATGATTGCAGTATCTCTTCTCCTGGGGACATCTCCGACCAGGAACTGACCGAATATATCTACAATTTCACCTTCATCAGGTGCTGCTACAGCATCACCGCTGAATTCGAGAACAAGACCTGCGATGTGACCGCCCAGCCGGGACCGAACGGAGGAATTCTCTCTCCGGATGGAATATGGGCATACTATCCCGGGACCCATTCACGGGAATTCTATTGTAATGAAACACAACCCTACCTGATTAAGCCGAACATCTCATTCAGTATCGAAAATGTCACAGTGAACGGCATTGAGAAGGCATATACCCTCTTGCCGAATGGATCGGCAATCTATAACTATACAAGCGACTGCAACGACGCCATCATCGGCGCCAACTTCACCATGTCGCCGGTGGATGCCTTCCTGAAGTACCAGCTCCCGAAGAGCCAGTGCGGTGACATTGTCGAAGTACAGGTCATGGGGATGAATGAGATCACCCCGATGGTGGAGTTCGCCGATGCTCTCTACCTTGGAAATAATACGGCATCGTTTAATGTGAACGGTACTGCAGGGACTCATTTCGGAGCATATTCGGCAGGTGCGTATGTTTCTGATGAGTCTGGATCAGCTCAAGGACTGGTAATTGATGTTCTTACACTACCAACTTCAACCAACCCAGAGACCTATAATGTGACGTATAAGAAAGGATCAGATACTCACTATGCAACTGTCACCATCCTCCTCGATGGAACCACAATATGGGCTCCAGCTGTCCCTGTTGATGTAACTGATATTACGAACGTTGAAGCCCTGATGCCCGCCTGGCAGCTGGTGACCCAGGATTTCCTGGACTGTAACCCTGACTGGGAGGGACTGGTCGGACTCGTCATCTACGTCGCGGACGGCACCTATCATGAGACCTTTGAAGTTGACACCCCTGGTGTCCACCTGAAGGCATTCCCAGGAGCTTCGCCGATCATCGATGCTTCGGGACAAACGCCGGTGGGACCCGGTCCGACAGGAGCGGTCTTCCTCTCGGCCGGCTGTACGGGCATTGAAGGGTTCAGCATCAAACTTTCCGATACGAATGGAATACTGGTGTGGCCATCGAGCGAGAAATGTGAGAATGCATCGATTCACAACTGTGTGATGGTATGCGAGGAACCTGAGTGTCTCCTGGATTGTGACAACCTGACTCCCTGTTGCAAAGGCAGGATCAACGTCGTTGATAACAAGATCTACGACAATGATGACAACGGGATCCGGGTCATAGACGCCGTCGTCCTCATCAACGGCAATGAGATTTACGACAACGATGACGACGGTATCGACGCCGGTTGCCTGTTCTGTGGTGTTGAGTGCATCGATCCGGAAGCCATCACCCACAGCCCGGTGGCATGCAGCGAGATCATCTATAACACCATCTATGGAAACGGTCCCAGTGGCAAGGGCGAGTGGGAGGTGGACGGGCATTTCACGAACGATCCCACGGCCTGCGATGAACTGGATGGATGGACCGATGCCGGAATCCAGATCCGGTGTGTTGGATCGCCCTGGTGTGAGTATGAACCCTGCTGCGAATGTGAACCGCCGTGTGATTGTATCCAGCGCGAGAATGGAGTGCATGATCTGGTAGGACAGGGACAGGAACCCTGCGGAGGCTGTGACCAGCACCTCTACATCGTCCACAACTGGGTCTCGGAGAATGAGCACGCAGGCATCTACCTCATGCACGATGCAACCCAGGGTGGCAACATCACCATCCAGGCCAACCATCTCATGGATAATGGTATATTCGGCATGCTGACGGATGCGGAATTCCCCTGCAGGATCGACTTCAAATGGAACGACATCGTTGGCAATGAATACTGGGGAGTCAAGAACCGGGCGTGCTGTGACCTGGTTGCCAAGGAAAACTACTGGGGTGAGCCCGGAGGACCGAGTGAGGGACCTGCACCCATCGTGCAGTGCATCGACTGCCGCTGCCATGAGGAGGATCAGAGGAGCGATGCCCTCGGCAACGGTGATGCGGTAAGCCACCGTATCCACTATAACCCATGGCTGTACGTCTCATCGGCAGACATCTTCCACGACACACCGAGTCCGGTGCGTATGTATGGTTCAGACTCCCTCCTCCTCCAGACCGGATGGAACACTCTCTCCGTGCCCTGCAAGCTTGCTGAAGCGGCTGACACTATTGGGGAGATCGAAACGCTCGGGGACTTCGTGACCAGCACAAATGCCGTCGTGGTCTACAAGTGGGATGCCGCGACCGACATGTGGGTCAATATCGGCACCAGTGGTGAGAAGATCGTACCCTGCCGCGGTTATTACATCAAGATGAAAGCCCCATCGAGGTTCCCGGTCCTTTATAATGGCAACCCCTCGCCGGGTCTGCCAGCAATTCCTCTCGAGAACGAGTGGAACCTGATCGGCGCCCCGTGGGGAATTGACCGTGAGAACGACTGCTGTGCAGAGGACCAGGGCCGCTGGGGTGTAGCCAGTCCGGACGCGAACGATCCCGAAGCCTTCATGCCCGTCTGGGAGGCGCTGGAGTCGATCAAGGAAGGAAATGGCGGAACCAAGGGTGTCGCCATCGTGGTGAGCCCGTCCGTGCCGGGCCAGATATCGATCTGGAGTGCATCGGTCACCAGCGGGTTCTGGGACCCCATCTACAACAACAAGGAGATGGCAACCGGTGAAGCATACTGGGTCTTCATGGTGAATCCGGCAACCTACGGTGGATTCGAGATCACCCCGTTCTACTTCCCGACATAGAGCAGAAGGGAGCGAACAGAAATGCCTGAACCAGGGTGTGGACAGGGGATCAACCCTGAATACACCCCTTCAAAAGAACGGAGGTATGCACAATGAAAAGTATGGAACGAACGGGACGAATTCTGGCAGTAGCCTGCATTCTGGCCTGCATAGCGGTGTCTTCCCCCGTGAACGCAGTTGATCCCATTCTTCCTCACATTTTTTACGGGGACGTGAAGATCAACCTCCTCCCTGCCCCGGCAAATACCAGCATTACCGCCATGGTTGGCGGAGATGTGGTGGAAGAATATCTCACCGAAGTGGCCGGGTTCTATGGAAGCACCCAGCTTACTGGCAATCAATTCGAGGTCCAGGGCCAAATCGAGGATGAAGAAGCGATCACCTTCTACATCAACGGAATCCAGGCTGATTGTTATGATGTTGATGCCGGAGGTTCCTGGCTTCCCAGCTACCCTTTTGAGTCAGGTACTGAGACCCACCTGAACCTCTCGATCATGGGCCCCGTGTACTTCATCCAGGCAACTGCCGGTCCGGGAGGAGATATCGCCCCGTCCGGGAGCGTGCAGGTCGTCGAAGGAACAAACAGGACCTTTACTATCAGCCCTGATTACTGCTACGCAATCGAGGACGTTGAGGTGAACGGTGAATCAATCGGCCCCGTACCCTCATACACCTTCCTCAATGTGACCGCAAACCAGAGTATCCATGCAATATTCTCGGAGGGTATCTACACCATCACTGCCACCGCCCACCAGGGTGGCACCATCAGTCCATCCGGCGTCCAGCAGGTCGATTGCGGCGATAACTTTTCGTTCACCGTTGACCCTGATACCGGGTATGTGATCGACAACGTCTTCCTCAACGCGACCTCGCTCGGTCCGGTATCCGTATATACTATCTACGGCGTTTCGAAAGACTATACCATCAATGCATACTTTACCCCGGTTACCTACACCATAACTGCCAGTGCCGGACCGAACGGGAATATTTCTCCTGAAGGGGATATCCCGATCAGCTTCGGTGATGATCAGACCTTTCTGATGCTTCCGGATACCGGATATACTGTCGGGAGTGTTATCGTGAACGGGGTGACCCAACCGGGCTCGCCAACCTCATACACTTTTTACAGCGTGACCGGTAACCAGACTATCTCGGTACTCTTTGTCGAGGGGCCTCCGGAATATTTCACCACGACACTTGGTGACGGATGGAACCTCTTCTCAACCCCCATAGAACTTTCACCGGGACACCGTGAACTTGATGAGGTTTTCCCTCCGGCGGAACTCCAGAACATCGATGCTATCCTGGGATGGGACGGTTCTGAATGGTTTGTCCCGGTTTCCGGTTACCAGTTGAAATCGCGGTATGCACTCTATGTGAAGGTCGATGGTTCGGCAACCGCCTACCTCTATCCGCTTGATGACATACCCCATCCGTTACCCGCCCGAACTCTCACTGCAGGCTGGAACCTGGTTGGTCCGCAGCCGTTCTATCAGAATGGCACCTTCCCGACCATACCGGTGGAAGAAGACCTCATCAGCGTGTATGAAGGCACCGGCGGTGTTACCGGATACACGATGGTCGTCAGTCCCGGGATAAACCAACCATTCTGGATATTCTACCGCGACGGAACATCAGAGGCTCTCCTCCCCTACAAGGGATACTGGGTGTACATGCAGAATCCGGGGCAGCTTGCCGGATTCTTCAACCCGGTGTCCTGATAATTCATGAAAAAAAATTACACAGAGAGAAGGGAGGGGAAAACCCTCCCCTGCAAGGTGATTCCATGAAAAAGAGAGACAGCAGCATTTCAGTCCTTATCCTGGGCCTGGTTCTTCTGGTCCTGTTTGTACTTCCGGCCGCCGCTGAGAGTTCGTCCGCGGCCCCACAGCTCCCACATGCATTTATCGGCATGGTGGAGGTGGAAGGCCTTTTCGCTCCTGACGGTCTCACTGTCGAAGCAGTCGGGCCCGGTATTCGGTCCGGCACCCTGGGGAACCCTGTCACCACCCTCACAGGAGGCGTGTACGGAGGCATCGGGATGGCCGAACAAAAACTCCTGGTCCAGGGAGATATTGAAGCAGGAACCCCGATAGAATTTTATGTCGGAGGAGTAAAGGCAGAAGTTTCTCCGGTCGCCACCAACGGACCCTGGCTCGAAGCCTATCCGTATGTTCCCGGCGAAGTGACTGAACTGAACCTGCGTATCACGTCACAGCCCGTGGCAGGGCAGACCCGTGAACCGACACCGGTCCAGACCCGCATCCCCTCCGGCCAGGTTCCCACCATAGTGGGATATTCCGGACCTGCTCTCCCTCAGCCCGAGGTTATAGCAACCTACCAGCCGGGAGATATTCAGATTACCCCGGCAGAAACGGGACAGGAAACATCTGCCCCTATTGTACAGCAGGGCGGCGAATCGCCCGGCGCATCCGTCCAGAGCGGCCAGGAGAGCGATACAACCCCGGCCATTCCTGCGACCACCAGCGCACCGGGCATGCTCCCCGGCACTGCTATCGTGGCATTCCTGGTAATCATTGGATCAGCAGTGTACCATACGAGCAGAAAGGAAGATAAGAACAAAGAAGATTAATCGGCCACTCATCTAACCGATAATATCCTCTATTTTTAAATGGCATGAGCACTTCCCGCTATAGCAGAACGGGATTAGTGTTGAGCGTTGGTGAAAATCAACAATGATTAAAATGAGCTATCTGTACGACCGTTAGACAAATATATATAACAATTTGTCTAATAAACTTAACATATCCGGAGTATGGAATGAATATCCGCTTTAATATAATCGTAACATTCCTGCTGATCTCTCTTTTCATATACCCTGCCGTTTCAATCTCCCCGACAATCCCGGTAACCAAAAATATAAATTCCCTATCTCCGTTTAACGAGGATTTCATTGCATACCTTGAGGAAATGAAAACGAACAATATTGTTCTGTCCCACAGCGTAAACAACCGTCTTGGTTATGTTCCCCCGACCGTTGACCTCTCCTATCTGCAGGGCCAGCAGATTGATATATCTGCCGATAATTCCCTTTTCCGGCAGGAACGATCGATATTGCTGGAAACATTAACAACCCAGTACTATTCTACTGCGGGGACATCAGGGTCATCGAGTTTCGATCTGAGGACTGAAGGCAGGGTAACTCCGGCCAAGGATCAGGGAACCTGTGGATGTTGCTGGGCATTCTCAACCCTCGCATCACTCGAGTCCACGATGCTTCCGGAAAAATTATGGGATTTTTCAGAAAACAATATGAAAAATACCCATGGTTTCGATTTATCCCCCTGCCAGGGAGGAAATGCCTTCGTGTCCACCGCATACCTCTCACGGTGGAGTGGTCCAATCACCGAATCTAGTGACCAGTATTCAGGAACTGTGGCGAGTGGATCAGCCATAATCCCGAACCCTGCCGCCGTATCCCATGTTCAGGATGTGCTCTTTGTACCGGGAAGGAGCAGTTCGACTGATAATCAGAACATCAAAAAAATGCTGACCGAATATGGCGCAGTCTATTCTTCTGTTCGTTGGGAGGATTCCAGTTATCGCTCCTCAACGGCAGCATATTACTATTCCGGAAGTTCACCTGCAAATCATGCTATAACCATTGTAGGATGGGATGATACCTACGATAAAAACAATTTTGCCTCTAATCCTCCCGGAAATGGCGCATTTATCGTGAAGAACAGCTGGGGGACCAGCTGGGGTGAACGGGGCTTCTTCTATGTCTCGTATTATGACAAGCAGATTGGACGGGATAATGCCGTCTTTATCGGCGAACCAACTTCAAATTATTACCATATCTACCAGTATGATCCTTTTGGATGGGTAGCTTCATACGGGGAGACGGGGGATTCGGCATACTTTGCGAATATATTTACTGCCCAGTCCGGGGAAGACATTACCGCTGTAGCATTTTATACCCCTTCTCTGAATACACAGTATAAGATCTCGCTCTATAAGGGAGTGGGGATTACCCCGGTTTCTGGTTCCGCCTTATCAACCCAGTCCGGCACTATAAGCATACCCGGGTATCATACGATAACCCTCTCCCAGCCTGTCCAAGTAAAACAGGGTGAAAAATTCTCGATTGTCGTGAAACTTACCACGCCGGGGAATAATTATCCGGTTGCGATCGAATACCGGTATCCCGGGTTCTCTTCCCGCGCAAGTGCCCAGGCTGGAGAGAGTTATGTGAGTGGTAACGGGATAATTTGGACGGATTTAACGACCATTTATGACAATTCAAATGTCTGTTTAAAGGCTTTCAGTTCCCTGCCGGGCCAGACGACACAAACACAGGGTGCAACCACAACCCCTGCACCAACCCCGACGCCCACTTTTTCGGGTGGAGACAGTAGTCCCCCTTCGATTACGATATCATCGCCAGGGGCTTATGCGACAGTATCTCCCGGGCAGAATGTCGTCATCACCTGGTCAGCATCTGATAATAAGGGCGTATCATCCGTCACTCTTCAGTACTCTTCCAATGGAGGAACCATCTGGAATACCATCGCGGATAACCAGCTAAAATCGGGTTCATATACGTGGGCCATCCCAACAAACACCGGGACTACTCTCATCCTCAAGATCACAGCCCACGATACTTCAGGAAATATTGGTTCCCAGACCCGGGTCCTTTTTATCAAAAATACACCTGCGATTTCAACAATGACACCTGCACCAACCCCGACACCAACCCCGACGCCCACTTTTTCGGGTGGAGACAGTAGTCCCCCTTCGATTACGATATCATCGCCAGGGGCTTATGCGACAGTATCTCCCGGGCAGAATGTCGTCATCACCTGGTCAGCATCTGATAATAAGGGCGTATCATCCGTCACTCTTCAGTACTCTTCCAATGGAGGAACCATCTGGAATACCATCGCGGATAACCAGCTAAAATCGGGTTCATATACGTGGGCCATCCCAACAAACACCGGGACTACTCTCATCCTCAAGATCACAGCCCACGATACTTCAGGAAATATTGGTTCCCAGACCCGGGTCCTTTTTATCAAAAATACACCTGCGATTTCAACAATGACACCTGCACCAACCCCGACACCAACCCCGACGCCCACTTTTTCGGGTGGAGACAGTAGTCCCCCTTCGATTACGATATCATCGCCAGGGGCTTATGCGACAGTATCTCCGGGGCAGAACGTCGCCATCACCTGGTCAGCATCTGATAATAAGGGCGTATCATCCGTCACTCTTCAGTACTCTTCCAATGGAGGGAGCACCTGGAATACCATCGCGGATAACCAGCTAAAATCGGGTTCATATACGTGGGCTATCCCAATGAACTCCGGGACCAGCCTTAGCATAAAAATCACAGCCCGGGACACTTCAGGAAATGTTGGCTCGCAGACCAGGGTTCTCTTTGTGAAAAAAACGGTATTTCAAAGCCCTGTGGCAAACCGGGACCTCTCTGGTGCACCGCTCTCGTTCTCGGCTCAGAAAGATGCTCTCCTTACTGAATTAATTACAGAGCGGAGTCCCTCCTAACGTAATAGAAATTTTCTATTTTAAAGGTATCGTATCATTCCAAATCACGAATTACCTGTCAATTTTCGAAAAAGCATCATCTCCATTTAGCCCTGAAAATTAATAATGGAAAAGTGAACATGCAAATTGGGAGAACGCATGACAGAACCAGGTTATTATACCTGTTATTGCAGTACAGAGAATGCCACAGCAGTGGGTGTACATCGAACTCGCGACCCCCATGAGATCTTAACGAAATGGCGCTGCAGAAGTTTTGAAAAAATTTGAGTGGCTGGAATACATTCATCCACTTTTTGACTATCATGAATGATAGATTCAATTCTGGAGGGGTCCAATTATACCATATCCAATGCAACAAATGCCCGCCACCGGCTGCATGTTCTGCCAGCAGGGAGCAAAGATGGTCCTCTTTATCACGGGTGTATGCAGACGCACCTGCTGGTACTGCCCGCTCTCCCGGGAGAGGAAGGGACATGACAGAATTTATGCGAATGAGAAGGAGATCTCATCACCTGAGGAGGCCGTACGGGTTGCACAGCGGATGAGTGCACTGGGCACCGGGATAACCGGAGGGGAACCCCTGGACCGGATTGACCGGGTGGTTACATTCGCCCGGGTCCTGAAGCAGGCGTTCGGCGAAGAGCACCATATTCACCTCTACACTGCTCTTGCACCCGGAGAAGCAGAACTGCAGAAGCTGGCGGGTCTTGTTGACGAGATCAGAATGCATCCCCCGGCCGAATGCTGGAATACTATTCGGGAGACTGAATATTTCAGGACCGTGAGGCGTGCCCGGGAAATGGGATTTTCTGTCGGATTTGAAGTCCCCGCTCTCCCCGAAGTCGGCCAGCTTGAAGCAGCACTTCCGGGTCTTGATTTCCTTACCGTCAATGAGCTTGAGTGGGGAGAGACCAATGCCGATGAAATGAGGCGGAGGGGATATCATCCGGAAGATACAGTTCACAATGCGGTCTCCGGTTCCCGGGAATGGGCCTCGGGAATCAGCAGGCATGCCAAAGTCCGTTTTTGTAGTTCTCAGTTCAAGGATTCGGTCCAGCTTCGGAAGAGACTTATACGGGTTGCCCGGAACACCGCCCGCATATTCGATGAGGTTACTGATGACGGTACGATCGTCTATGGCATCATTGAAGATATGAATGAGATCCCTTCTGTGCTCAGGGACTATGGGGAAGATATGTATGAGACACGGGACGGGGCTTTCGAGACAGCATGGTGGATTCTTATGGAAGAAAGAGTCCGAATCGGGGGCAGGAAATCTGTTATTGAGAGGTATCCCGACCGGGGGATTATTGTAGAGGTGACCCCTGTTCCATGATGCGACAGCTCCTCGAACCACTCTATGAACGGATCCTTGCAGGCCAGATACGACACTTTCCTTCCCATGTGGCTATCATCCAGGATGGAAACAGGAGGTATGCAAGCTCCCAGGGAATCCTTCGGGAGGAAGGGCACCGGACAGGTGCCGACCGGACCGAAGAAGTGCTCGAATGGACGCGTTCACTCGGGATAACACATGTCACCCTCTATTCGTTCTCCACGGAAAATTTTGCCCGCGACTCTGCAGAAGTCCATGCCCTCTTCGAACTCTTCAAGGAGCGATTCACCCGGGTCCTCGATGATCCCAGGATTCACCGGAACCGGGTCCGGGTTCAGATGATCGGAGACCGGACCCTTCTTCCGGATG
>Ga0209269_1001508_pt1 | contig 12176 bp, 10 predicted proteins | sample MTBAKMMethaMetaG_FD_187455 | JGI IMG/M metagenome (GOLD analysis project Ga0209269, IMG submission 187455) | Enrichment culture microbial communities from Arthur Kill intertidal strait, New Jersey, USA, that are MTBE-degrading - MTBE-AKM (Arthur... | ecosystem: Environmental > Aquatic > Marine >... | reverse complement strand
ACGAGGACCACAAGTATGGGCACCAGAGGGCGGAGAACATCTCCTGCCTGGTTGAAGGCGTGCTAATAGTCATGGCCGCCGCATTGATAGTGGTGGCCAGTCTGGAGAGGCTCATCGAACCCCAGCAGTTCACCTCGATCGGGACGGCCATCGCCGTCTCCCTTCTGGCCACGGGGATGAACGGGGCATTGGCCCTGATGCTCATGAGGACCTCCCGTCATACCGGCTCCATCGCCCTGGAAGGGGACGCCAAGCACTTGTTCTCTGATGTCGTGTCCTCCGTCGGCATCGCTGCCGGCCTGCTAGTGGCCGAGCTCACCGGGTGGTACGTTCTGGACCCGATAATGGCGCTGATCGTTTCCGTCCTGCTCATCAGGATGGCGTACACCGTGCTGCGGAAGACCTGCAGGGACCTCATGGACCACCGCTGTCCGGAATCCGAGGCGATGATAGGGGCCGTCCTGCGAGAGCAGGAAGGATTCCTGCAATATCACGACCTCAAGACCAGGAGGGTGGGGGATACCGTTTACGCGGAGATGCACATATGCGTCAGGGCGGACAGCACCGTGGCCGAGGCGCACGAGCTGACGGAAAGGATCGAAAGGGCACTGCGGAATAAGGTCCCCGGTATCATCGTCACCATACATCTGGAGACGGAAAAGGAGATCGAGGTCTGATCACCATCTTAGCTGTGAGAGCCGATCGCAGGCGGCCTTGAGCACATCGTCCTTCTTGGCGAAGCAGAAGCGCACCAGGTCCTCTCCTCCCTCGCTATAGAAGGCGGACCCGGGAACGCTGGCCACCCCGCATTCCTTCAGGATGTGCAACGCCCTTTCCTTGGAATCGCGTCCTGGCACAGAGCTGACGTCCGCTAAAATGTAATAGGAGCCCTGAGGGACATAAGGGTACAATCCTCCGTTCCGCAACCCCTCGACCATCATCTCGCGCTTGGCCTGGTGCTGTTGACATAGCCGGCGATAGAACTCACCGGAAAGCCGTTCGATCCCTCTGGCCACGCCCACCTGTAAAGGGGCCGGGGCGCACACGTAGACCAGGTCGTTCATGTAACCGATCATCTTGGCCCATTTCCTGTCGCAGGCAGCGTACCCTATGCGCCACCCTGTGATGCTGAACGTCTTGGAATAGCCGGATATGACGACGACGCGGTCCCTGGCCTCCGAAAACGATAGTGGGGAGAGGTGCTTGCGTTCGTCATAGACGAAGTACTCGTATATCTCATCGGAAAAGATGAACAGGTCGTGGTCCACCGCAAGTTCGGTGATCCCTCTCAGCTCTTCCCTGCTGAATACCTTGCCAGAGGGGTTCGAGGGGGTGTTCACCACGATGGCCTTGGTCCGAGGGGTGATGCGTTCCTTCACCGCCTCCAGGTCCAGTTCCCAGTCCGGCGGACGCATGCTCACGAAAACGGGCCTGGCCCCTATGGCCAGCAAGGTGTTGATGTGATACCCGTAGTACGGTTCCAGCACGATGACCTCATCTCCCTCGTTCAGCAGGGCCATGCAGGCGCAGTAAAAGGCTCCGGTGGCCCCGGCGGAGCAAACGACCTCGCCTTCAGGATCGACGTCCAGGCCGTTGAGGTCCCGGAACTTCTTGGAGATGGCCTGCCTGAGGATAGGCAGTCCATCGTATCTGGTGTAGGCGTTCGTACCGTCCAAGGCGGCCTGATGAGCACCTTCGATCACCTCCCTGGGGGTGTCCGTATCGCAAACCCCCTGTGCCAGGTTGATGCCTCCCACCCGGTTGCACTCCAGGGTCATGTTCCTTATCTCGGACTGAACGATGAGCTGGCATCTCTGGCTGAAATCGCGTGTCATGATAACGCTTCCGCTAGGGCCTGGTGAAAATAAAATGGTATCTGGTGCAGCTCCCATCGTCCGAGAAAAGCTAATGAGGCGGGAGCGCTATGGCTGGGCGACACCCGTTCGTTCCTCAACGCGTGCAAGGTGATACAATGGAAGAAATAATGGTCGAAACCGATGTCGTGGATGACGTTGACAAGAAGATCGTGGCCCTAAAGGTTCTGCAGGAGGCCTACTCGGACATGCTGAACGCCTACGAGAGGCAGATCGACGAGGTCTCCTCTTTGGGAAGGGTGAACCGCAACACGCTCTACAATCCCGCGGTACTTCACGAGATCGAGGGCGTGGCCCACCGCAAGAAGTTCGAGGAACTGCTTTCCGCCGTTTGGATCGCCGAATCTATGCTGGGCGACATCATAGCCCTGCAGCGCACGGTATGCGTGCTGAAGAGGGACATGGCCGAACAGGACATCGAAGCGGCGGAGAAGAAGGAGAGGGACATCGATCACGAGGCCCTTCCCTACGATACGATGTGATCATTGGTCTTGTCGCGCGGTCGATCAAGACCTTCATAACACTTTCAATTTCCTTCCCGAAACCTATTTTTCTTCTTCATCTAATGTTATCCTGATACAAATGAGCGGCATTGAACTGATCACCACCAAGGCTCAGAAGGCCATCGCCATAAGGGAGAAGGTGAAGGTGAATGAAGTCCCCCAGGTCATGCAGTGGATGTACGAGGAGCTGGTCCCGCTACTGGGCAGCAAGGTCCAATGCATCGGCCCTCCCTTCGCCTTCTACCATTCATGGTCAGAGGATGAGGTGGACATGGAGGTCGGCTTTCCCGTGGCCGGGGAGGGAGTGAGCGAAGGGAGGATAAGGCCCTTCGAGCTTCCCGCGACGAAAACGGCGATGGCCCTGCACATCGGTCCCTACGATAAGTTGGTGGACACGTACAACGCGATGATGGCTTGGATAAAGGACAACGGTCATCGGCCGGCGGACCACATGTGGGAGGAGTATCTCAACAGTCCGCACGACGCCCCTCCAGAAAAGCTGATGACCAGGCTGTATTGGCCCATCATATGATGCTCACGGGAACAGGAGAAAAGAACATCATATCCAGGGAAAATAGTTTAAGGGGGTTGCCATTACTTTTGACTTGCACTAACGGGCAAGGGGCAGAGTGAAACGGTCCTACGCCCCCGTGGTGAACGAAAGGGTTTATTCATGATCAACAATGAACGCGAAAGGATGGTCGTACGGGGTCTCAAGGACGTGGCGGCGGCCGAGACCCGAATAAGCTACGTGGACCCCATGGGCCATCTGTACTACTTGGGGTATGACATCGACGACCTGGTAGGGAATGTCACATACCCCGAGGTGGCCTTCCTGCTAGTGCACAAGCGCTTCCCCAACCGCAGCGAGCTGGACACGTTCTGCGACACCCTCATATCCGAGATGGAGCTGCCGGAGGAGGTCCTCACGTGCATCAGGTCCACGCCCAAGACCTGCCATCCCATGGATGTCCTGAGAACGGAGGTGTCCCGGCTGGGGCAGTTCGATCCCGAGAGGAACGACCGCTCTGACGAGGCCAATATCAGGCGGGCGACCAGGCTCATCGCGCAGGTACCAACCATCGTGGCCGCCATCCACCGTAGCCGCCAAGGGGTCCCTCTGTTCCGCCCCCGCAAGGATTTCAACTTCGCCGAGAACTTCTTGTACATGTTCGAAGGCTCCCACCCTAACGACAAGGAGACGGAGGTGCTCCACCGCGTGATGATCCTTCATGCCGATCACGGGTTCAACGCCTCCACCTTCGCTGCGCGTGTGACAGCCAGCACCAACTCCGACATGTATTCCGCGGTAACCACGGCCATAGGAACTTTGAAGGGCCCTCTGCATGGAGGGGCCAGCGAGAAGGTCATGGAGATGCTGGACGATATAGGCCTGGAGGAAGAGGTCGAGGAGTACATCCAAGGGCTCCTCGACGACCGCAAGAAGATCATGGGCTTCGGCCACCGCGTGTATAAGGTGGAAGACCCCCGGGCCAAGCACCTTCGGGACATCGTGGAGAACCTATGCCACCGCGAACGGACCATGGACCTCTACAACAAATGCCTCAAGATCGAAGGCATCGTCCACGAGAGGAAGAACATATACCCGAACCTGGACTTCTACGCCGCGGTGGCCATGGACGCCCTGGGCGTCCCGAAGGAGTTCTTCACCCCCTTCTTCTGTTCCAGCAGAATATCCGGATGGGCCGCACATGTCATCGAGCAGTACGAGGACGCGGTGCTACTGCGTCCCTCATCGAACTATGTTGGGGAGTTCGGCAGGTACTTCGTGCCCATCGAGAACCGTTAGGTCCCGCTACTTCAAACTCCTTCAAGGCACTTATTATATAATTCTTAAATGAAAGTTCATTTGATATGTTTCGGGCGAGGAACGGGATGATATCATGACAGCTTCTGAAAGGGACCAGATAATGCATGAGGTCATGCGTTGGGCGGAACAGACGGGATACGGGGCCAACTCCATCCTGGACACGGGGAACGACTTTGTCATAGAGATCTCGGAGAGGCCGAGCCTGCCGAGCGTGCAGTTCGTACATCAAGGGGCGGAGATGGCCTACGTGCTAGTGGTGGGGCAGGTACGCGTCCCCAAGGAGGACCGAGACCGCTTGAAGGATTGGATGCTCGGACAGTACGCACAATTCATCTGGGATATCAAGATCGCCCTTCTGCGCGACGGAGTGGACTTTACCGTCCTGGGGGAGGATGATAAGGACCCCGACGTATGGGAGGTCCAGAAGAGGCTTTACGTGAAGGGGACCGACGCCAATCAGTTCCAGGATACCTACACCAAGGTGAAGGCGTCCCTCATTTCCGTCATATGGTCCTACAAGAAGGCCTTGGACGGCCTGGAGCCTGTGGGAACGGCGCACTGTCAGCAAGCGGACATAAGCGTCCCCGGCTATCTGCAGGGGGACCCGGAGCGTACGGCCAAAATCATGAACACCATCTCCAACACCAGCATGATAATGATGATCTCCCTGATGGACGGATTCACTGACCTCATGATGCAGGCATCCGGGACCATGGCCACCGGGATGGCCGAGGCCTTCGGCGGGGAGGAAGCGGGTCAGGAGGTGGCCGAGGAGATGGAGCGGAACATGCCCGAGGCCAAGGAGCGGCTGAAAGAGATGGTCTCGGAAGTGCGCCAGGACATCCAGTTCAGGATGGGTCAGAAAATAGATGAGATCGAACCCCTCCTGGCCGACGGGGTGTTCGATGCAGGACCGGAGATCGTGGACATCTATGACTACGGGTTGCCCAAGCTGACCGAGGAGCTTGATGACGAAACCATAGAACGGTACGTGCAGATGCTGGTCCAGGAGGACAAGTACTTCACCGAGATGTTCGGTCAACTGACCAAGTGGATGTCCAGCCTGCCTGAGCTCCCTAAGTGAGCGGACGTTACCACATCACCAGTCCTAGTCCAGCTGCCCGCGGAAGTATTCCAGGTGCGCGGGGCAACGGCACTTCTTGTCCCAAGGTCTGGGGCATTGCCGGATAAGTTTCACCAGGTGGTCCCCTTCGTCCCGGGATATGGGCCCCCGCACCCTGGTGTCGTCGTCTCCCAGGAATCGGTCATGGTGCTCCTGAAGGGTATAGACCTGGCACTTGCTGCAGAAGTAGTAGGAATCCGTGTACTCGTCTCCCATTATGCTTCCGCTGATGGAGGCCATCGGGCCCTCCCCAGCGTCCCCGTCGAAGTACCTTCCGCACTTGGAGCATCTCATGACACGCCTCGCCAAGGCTGAGCGGTTCAGCTATGTCGATGGCGATTTGATATAATTAGCCCCGGAAGATGAACGATGGGTGACCTCTCCAAAGTGTCTTGCTCACTTCTGGAATACCATGCCGTCGATCAGGCGTACGCTCTTCAGCTGTGTGTGGCATTTGGGGCAGAGAAGGTTCGCCCTGGTGACCTCCGCGCCCTTCAGCTGGTCCTTGAGAAGGTTGTCATAGAACATGAGGCTGGCAGGTTCTCTGATAAGGTCCTCCTCGTTCCCCTCCCAATCGCAGTTGTAGCATTTCACCATGATAATTCCCTCCTTTACGACCCAGGGCGTTGTGCGTTACCAAGAACGCAATATGGCGCAGGTCCGATCGAAGTGATTGAATGGACTTTCCAAGTATGTACCGTTTGCCCCGGAGGCGCTCGGAACGAACGTCGCTTGATCGCTGGACCAAATGTCATCTCTTTTATTCGTAGCTCACAGCCTTCCGGCCAGCTCCTTTAGTCTGGGTCCATATATGCGATAGACCGTCCAATCGGACATGGGCCGGGCGCCCATGCTCAGATAGAACGAGATGGACGGTTCGTTCCAATCCAGACACCACCAGTCCAGCCTCTCGCAGCCGCGGTCCAGGGCTATCCGTCCCAAGCAGGCGAACATCGACCTTCCCAGCCCCGATCCGCGGAACCGCTCATCGACGAACAGGTCCTCCAGGTACAGGTTGGCCTTTCCCAAGAAAGTGGAGAAGTTGTGGAAGAAGAGCGCGAAGGCCACCGGTTCGCCGTTCATCTCCCCGATTATGACCTCGGCCTGATGCCTGGTGAATAGAGAATCGCGAAGCACCTCTTCCGTGGCCTGCACCTCGTTCGAAAGCCCCTCGTACTCAGCAAGCCTTCTTATGAAGTTCAGGATCAGGGAAACGTCCTCTTGTCGGGCGAAGCGGATAACGAAACCATCGACAGACGTTTCGAAGGTACCAATTTCGTCCGTCGCGCGCTTAACGCTCTTCTCCTGGTACTGACCGTTCATCACGACGTGATGGACGAACAAGGAAAAAACGTATCGGCGAGCGATAAAAGCAAGCACAGTCTGCAACAATAAAAAAGGAAAGGGTTTAAAGGGTTTGCCTACACCTTCAAAAGACCGAACCTGTAGTTGGTAGGTCCGGAATCGGGCGATACGATTATGAACACGTCCCGATACCCGGAGAACTCCGCAAGGCTTTGGATCACGGTCTCGTGGTCGTCCGATAGGTCGAGCCTCACCAGCTTGTACGGCAAGGAAATTCCATCGTTGCTGTAGGCGGGGGCGTATATCAGGACGGAGAAGTCCACTTCCACCGGGGGCTGCATGGATTCAAAGGAACGTATGTCATCCCCGTTGTCCACGATAACCCCGTTGATGGCGATGTTGTCCACGTACCAACCCTGCTCTGTGGTGCCCCAATCAGTCATGTAGCGGAACGCTATCATGACCTCGCCACCGACGTAGGCGGAAAGGTCGAAGGCCATATTGCCATCACCAGTCCCAGTGAACCCAGGCAGGTTGGCGGCGATGTCCGGGTGACCCTCCAGAACAATATCGTCCCTGGTATAGTCGTTCGCCAAGGAGGTCCACGTCGCTCCCCCGTCGGTGGACACCTGCACAAATCCGAAGTCCCACTGCTCCTCGATGGCGAAGTACGTATCGAAGGTGAGCGTAGCCTCGGTCACACCGCTCAGGTCCACGGTCCCGATGATCGAAACGTCCCTGAGATCGCTTGCTCCAGAATACCATGCCTGGCCAGAGATGCCCCCGATGGCCGGACCGGCGGCGAGCTTCCATCCCGGTTCGTAGTTATCGTTGCCGTCGAACACAAAGCTCAACTTACGCAGCTCTCCCACCCTTGTTCCCTGTATCCTCATGTAGTCCGTGCCGTACGGTCCCAATAGATAGGTACCGGTATTATAGCCGTCCTCAGTCCAGGTCCACTGGAATGCATAGGAGGCGGTGACGAATCCCATTCCAGGCTTGATCTTATGCACCGTGAGCTCCCCTGCCCTCGGGTCATTCAGGTCGATGGAAGAGTAGTTGTACCAACCATCGCCGAACTCATCGGAATGGATCAGGTTGGCCAATGTCCATGCTTCATAAACCCTGTCGAAGTCCCAATCACCATAACCTTCAGCCGCAAGGGTCGATGTCACCCCTTCCTCCCCATTGTCCGGGTTGGCCGCAAGGGCGGAGATGAAATCGGCCCCACCGAAGTGGTCGTTGAGGTAAATGGCGAACATTGCCGCCGCACCGTAGTCGGCGATGATGTTGATATCGCCCTGGTCACCCCACTCGGTCAGGGAGTTGTCTGGAGTGTAGAGGAACTGTGCGATGTATCCCCAAGGTTCCTCATATCCGCAGAGCACCTCTGCGTACATGGAGCACCCCTCGTTTACGAAGGAGACCTCGTCATCATCAAGATCGTCATGTAAAAGGTGCTGGTACTCATGGGCGACCGTAGACTCATAGACGAACGGCCTAGCCACATCCGCCCCCAGCCTGTTCATCCAATCATAGCTATCGAGATGGATGACGTTCCGGTCATAGTAGTCCTCTATGCTAGGTGAATAGTAACCGACAACATAGCTCGGGTAGGTCGGGTCGTAATAGCTGTTGTCCACCATGTTCCACACCATGATCATTAGCCTTCCCGAGTCATCGTTCATGAAGGGATAGCCCCAGTCCTCGAACAAGGAGTTCGAACCGTCATGGAACGCAGGCACCCCGAAATAATCCGATTCGATCGGGTAAATGACCTCCTCGAATTCCTCGATCAGATACTCGATCTGCCAATCGTATATCGTGATCTTGTCCGGATCGTCATTTCGCGGGTCGTCCACGGGGAAGCTCAGGTCGGTGGCGATCCACACTTCAACCAGATCGCTCTCCCCCCTCTTCTCGAACTCTATGAAATTGCTGGTCCCGTAGCCGTTGACATAATAGTATTCCGAATCCCCGACCTCGTAGTAATCGGCAAGGCCATAGGAACTGGCTATCTCAGATGCCGCGGCGGCGACCTCAGCCATGTTCGGTTGCTCAGCCCTGATCTCAGGACCGACATCCATTCTCACAACGTCTGCGATCAATGGTGCGTTGGACGTCGTCCCCGAGCCCGGCATCGCCAGCATCGAGAATGCGCCCAAGACCATCAGCATCGCCAATGCCAAACAAATAGTCTTGACTGCTTTCAGTATTACCCCCCCTAGATCGATTTCTCTTCTAAGGTCTGAATTGAAATGAGAAATTTGTTGGTAAATAATGGTTCTGATTATCGATTCTTGAAACAAGCTATTTAATCGTCATAAAAAATTATGGCAAAGTGTCTGGATATCTGGTAATTATCACTCAATTCTTACTAGAATATGAACATTTTTTGTCTAATTATCAATAGTGAAAATAAAAAGGCGGCAAAAATTATCATCATCGATCTCCCCCTCTCGATAGGGATCAAAGAGGGATCGATGCTAGGGACGCGAAAAAGGCGTAAGTTACGAATAAAAACCGGAAAAAAGGAAAATGAAGGGAGCGCCTTCGCGAAGGCATACCCGTTCCCACATGATATAGATAAGCCCAAGGTGACTCGAACGCTCGACCTCCCGGTCATCAGCTGGGCGCTCCAATCAGGCCAATCTAAAGGCATCATGGATTTCTGAATATAGGTACGCCGATGTGGAACCTATGACGCGAGATCGGGTGAGCTCATCCGCGCATCCACGATGCAGCCGCCTTTGTCATGTGTGCGCGTGCAACACTCACAAATAATGCGCATCAAAGATGTCGATCAATATCCAGTCCTGCTTTCGGTGGAAATCTCCGAATTTGATGATCTTCAATTTGATTCAACCTTCGCCCAGTTGAACGATCATTTGAATGTTCAGACAACCGTTCTTCGCGTCATTTCATTATAATAAATGGTGGAAAGGATCTGCGCTTTGACAGTGCATGCTGAACGATAGGCTCACCAGCACTGTTTTCGGGGCTAGATCGGATCACAGGTTCTCAACGGCCCATATGCCTCCCCAGTAACCATAGGGATTGCCATAGATGTCCTCCGTCACCGTCATGTATGAGCGATTTTCAGCGATCCCAATTCTGGTCGACATCTTCAGGCCGGCAAGGTATGACCACCATTCGTATTGTTCAGCTGAGTCCACGGAGAACCAGCCCGTGTATGGTTCCACGGAGTTTGCGACCGTCGGGGACACCAAAACATACTTCCCTGCCGGTTGCGCACCGAGATCATAGGTGAACAGATGGTACACGAAGTTCGTGCTCACCTTTTGGACCGTCTTATGCACGCCTACTGGTGTTATCAGTTCATCGGTTTCGACGTTCTTGAACACCGGCGTCGGATCGATCATGTTCAGGTTGCTCGTCGGCGGGAAGACCAGTATCCTCACAATAAACTTGCCTGTACCATTGAGGAGCACATCAGCGAAGCGGTCTGCCATGGGCAGGATCTCTGCGACGGATGGCAAATCATGACCATATGAGGACTGCCAGTAACCTTGCATGATCTCGTAGTCCGCTGCGGGTATGGGTCCCATGTTAGGGAACTCCAATTGGGCTCGCGGTTCAGCATTGATGACCAGCCTCTCCACCTGGGTTATGAACAGATCGATCTGGTCTTCGATCATCGGTTTCCAATAGGTGTCCATGTACGTTTGAACGAGGACCGACTCGTTCCTTGCATTATGCGCTTCCGCTATCATCGTGAGGCCTCTCACTTCATAGAGAAGAAGCCTCTCGAAGTAAGCCTCGAAGCTCAGATAGAGGGACATCACTTTGTCCCGATAGGTTCTACCGTAGAGCGAGTTCCCGGTCGGGTCTAGCTTATAGAGCTGATCGATCAAATTGTCGACCATGATCTCGAGCATACCTTTCTCATCACCGAGAACGTGGCCGCTCACTATCTTGTCGAGAACGTCCAATGCATTGTAGATGCCGCTTGTAGGATTGATCACTCCAGAGATCCATTCGTTTATCGTCGTTTGAGAGACCACCCCTGGCGTGGTCGCCGCACATGTGACAAGCGTGGTGTACGAAGAGTCTATCTTCGACAGCGCGTCGTAAGCTGACAATTGGCTCATCCTCAGCTGCAGCTCAGTGTTCACCGTGTCCAGCGCATTCTTTAGCTCTGCGATGCTCGCGCTGATCTCGTCAAGCTTGTTCGAGATATCGACTAGCTTTTTATCCATCTCAACAAGTTTATCATAGGTCTGGTTCAGTTTTTCGGATAGCGCGTTCAATTGTTCAGTGGTGTAGTCTTCCTCTTCCTCTTCTCCAAGACCGAGCACGCCCATCACCCAGCCCATTATCGGTTCCATGAGCGTACCCGTCACTTTACTGGCTATCCCGCTTAGGGCACCCTTCGCCAAGTTGGTGAAGACGAACTTGAAGATGTCATAACCTATCCCGCTGGACGATGGTGGGCCTTTGAACGGGTGGGTCTGCCCATCCTCGATCTGTGCGGTCAGCGCATCGACAAATGCGTTGAAACTGCCATTTTGGGCAGCCTCTTCCAAGAACATCTGACAGCTGAACAATGCTGATGATGCGCTCGGACAGTTGATGATCGCGGTTATGTTCAGTTCCGACGGTATCTCCAAGAAGTCGTGTACCACCTCTCCGGCCTGTGTTCCGGTCGAAGACGGGTTCATGTCACCATAGGAGGCCATCAATGTCGTTATTATGTTTATCGCGTAGGAGCTCGTCTGCTCATAGTTTTCCACATAGCGGACCAATGTTCCATCGAATGGAACGTCGTTCGTGGTTCCACCGGTCACGACGATCTTAAACCCGCTGGGGACATTATGTAACCAAGGCCACGTCACCTTTTCTATGAAAACACCTCTGCTAGAGGTGGCGTTCTGCGCTTCATAGACCTTGTCCCCATCATCATCGTAGACCGATATCGTTGCTCCGACCAATGGCGCGTCAGCATAAGCGACACCGAGCACCGTACTGTTCTTCGACGGTGTCATCAACCAGATCAACGCTCCGGAGCTGGCTATCAACAAAATAACAACTACGACTGCCAGCAATTTGACTTTAGCTTTATCCAATACCCCTCCCCCTTATCTAATTTGATAATATCCCCGAAAAGCATACTAATAAGTATGTGTTCATTTTTCAAATATATTATTTTATAATAAAAATTAATATGCAAACTCGATATATGGATAACAGAGCCATCATCACCGGTAGGATGGCCTTTTGAGACTAAGCCAAATCTCATTTTTTTATTCAATTTCGGGAATTGGTGAAACCCCGAAATACTGCATAAATCGGATGATGCTCCATCGAAAATAATTAATTTCAAAGATGAGCGGGAAATGGGATCCTTATTCATTCTCTCAAAAGAAAATCATGCAATCATGGAACAATGAAAATGAAAAGTGAAATGGATGGGCCCAAGGTGATTCGAACACCTGACCTCCCGGTTATCAGCCGGGCGCTCCAACCAGGCTAAGCTATGGGCCCAAGTGGATTGGCGAATGCGGCATTCAATTTTAAAC
>Ga0209269_1001505_pt1 | contig 12197 bp, 12 predicted proteins | sample MTBAKMMethaMetaG_FD_187455 | JGI IMG/M metagenome (GOLD analysis project Ga0209269, IMG submission 187455) | Enrichment culture microbial communities from Arthur Kill intertidal strait, New Jersey, USA, that are MTBE-degrading - MTBE-AKM (Arthur... | ecosystem: Environmental > Aquatic > Marine >... | reverse complement strand
GCAGCTCGAGCCCGAACCGGTGACCGTCCGGATACTCAAGCTCCCGGGTGAAGGTGTCATAGGTACCGACGCAGAGAAAGAAGAGGTAGGTGGCCATCGGGGTCACGGTATTGTCGTAGGTGATGCTCACCCTTCCTTCGCCGGCCGGGTGGCGGGGAATGGAGACATTCCCGTTCGAGAGCAGGCTGGTGTAGTGTTCATCAGCGATGATGGTGGTGGTATAGGTGCACTTTGCCGTCATATCATCGATACAGGGGACGATCCGCTGGAACCCCCACTGCTGGCACTGGGAGATCTGGGTCGGCGGGGCCCCTTCGGGGGTGCGGTCGTAGTAGAGCCCCTCGAGGATGTGATCGCTCGGCCGGCAGATGGTCTCGGTCCTGATGGTGAACCGGGTCTGCGGGAGGAGTTCCCGGTCGAAGGTAATGCTGATGAGGTCACGGTCACGCTGGTAATCGGTGGTGACCGTTGCAGCATCACAGGAGACCGAGAGGATCTCCAGATTCTTAGCGTTCAGCACCAGGTCCCGGATGGACGTATCGAGGACCTCTGCGGTAAGCAGGGCCGTTGTCCGGGTGTACTGTTCATGGACGTCAAAGACCAGGTCCATGTGGATGACCTTCACTGTCAGTGCACCAAAATCTCCGGGATAGTACCTGAAGAGGCGTGATTGTTTCTGCGAATCCATGATCCTTCACCAGGCTGTCCTTCTTCGTGGTTCCCGTCCGGGAACCCGCGTCCGGCAGATCTTATGCAAGTGTGGACACGGGCAGAGATAAGCGATGCTGTCCGGGCTCCATGAACAATCTCCTCGTGGTGCTCGAGATCATCGCCCTCATCCTCTTTGTGACGGCGGGGGTTTCCTTCCTCGTCGCGCACGGTTCATCCGGGAATCACCACCTCTCTTCCCCAACGGACTCTCCGGCACCCTGCATGGAGCGGCGGTGATCTTCTTTGCCTTCGTCGGGTTCAATACGATCACAGTCATCGCCGAAGAGGTGCGAGACCCGGAACGGTCGGTGCCACGCGCACTCCTGAGTCTTCCTGTACCGCGGCAATCTCGATGTTCTGGCACAGATCTTCAATTTCAGTACCCTGACCACCTACTTCTTCATCAACTTAAGCCTCATCAAGCTCCGGTAAGATTAGCCGGGTGAACGGCGGGTGTTCCGCGTTCCGCTCTATCCCCTGACCCCGCTGCCCGGTATCCTTTCCTGCGGCCTCCTCCTAATTTTTCTCAGCCGCTATGCCATGCTCTTCGGCCTGGTCTGGCTCGCCATATTTGTTTTTGTCTTTAAGGTCCGGCTGAAGGCCAGGTCAGAACCGGCATAGCCCCCTTTTTGCGGTGGCGATGACCTCTCCTCCCAACCCATAAGAATGATATGCTGTCGTGACAATGGCTCACGTGCGGAGTTGAATGAACATGGTCACAAAACTGCCTCTCGAACAGTACCGGAACCGGTACGACGCATCGCTGATCGAGTGCGGAAACACGAAGGAATTAAAACCCCTTGAGGAGATCGTCGGCCAGAAGAGGGCGCTTTCAGCGCTCACCTTCGGGCTGAACATCGGGGAGAAAGGGTTCAATGTCTACGCATCCGGCGTGTATGGGACAGGGAGAAAATCCGCGGTGAAAAAATTCCTCGAAGAGCTGGCGAAGACCAAACCCCGGGGGAATGACTGGATTTACGTCAACAACTTCGATAATCCCTATGAGCCGAACGCCATACGCCTTCCTCCGGGATTGGGAAAAGAGTTCAAGGATGATATGGCCACGTTCATCGCGGAGGCAAAGCGCTTCATCCCCAAGGTCTTCGAGAGCGAGGACTACGTGAACCGCCATGATGCCAGTGTCCGTGAGATCGAGGAGGAGAAAGCCCGGCTGCTCGCCCATATCGATGAGGTGGCAAAGGAGAAGGGATTCCTCATCCAGCCCGGCCCCCAGGGTCTGCTCACCATTCCCCTCAAAGAGGACGGTACACCGTACCAGCAGGAGGAGTTTGTCGCGCTCCCCCCTGATGTCCAGGTGAAGTACCAGAAACGGAAGGAAGAGCTCATGGTCGACCTCCGGAACACGTTCCGTCAGCTGCGGGAACTCGACCAGAAAGGGGGCGAGACAATCGAGCAGCTGAACCGTGAAGTTGCCCTTTCCGCGATCGGTCACCGTGTCGCAGCGCTCAAGGACAAGTACGAGAAGATCGATGAGATCAACGCATTCATCGAGGCAGTCCAGAAGGATATTGTTGAGAATCTCCCCCAGTTCATGCCCGAGCCTCCCCAGCAGCAGCTGCCGCCCCAGTTCCAGAACCCGCTGATACGCGAGCTGGCGTTCCGCAAGTACGAGGTCAATGTCATCGTGGACAATTCCGGCGATGACGGTGCACCGGTGATCTATGAGCAGAACCCCTCCTACCAGAACCTCTTTGGCAAGATCGAGAAAGAGGTCCAGTTCGGGGTCGTGACCACCGATTTCACCATGATCCGGCCGGGCTCGATCCACAAAGCGAACAGCGGGTATCTGGTGATGATGGTGGAAGATCTCTTCAGGAACCCCTTCTCCTGGGATGGTCTCAAGACGGCACTCAAGACGGGCGAAGTAGTCGTCGAGGAACCCGGCGAGCGGATGGGATTCATCTCCACCAGGGGGATCAAGCCGGAGCCGATCCCGCTCTCCCTCAAGGTGGTCATCATCGGCACCCCGCAGATCAACCAGATCCTCTACACCCAGGACCCGGACTACTCCGAGCTCTTCAAGGTCAAGGCCGATTTCGATACCACCATGGACCGGACCGAAGAGAATGTCCGGAACTATGCATCGTTCATCTGCGGTCTCTGCGAGGAATACCACCTCCGCCACCTGGACAGCTCCGCAGTGGCCAAGGTGATCGAGTACGGTTCACGCCTGGCAGAAGACCAGACCAAGCTCACCACCCGCTTCTCCCACGTGGCCGATATCATCCGGGAAGCCGGCTACTATGCCGCACAGGATCAATCAGAGTACACATCGGACCGGCATATCGTAAAGGCGATAGAAGAGAAGATCTACCGCTCAAACCTGATCCAGGAAAAGATCCAGGAGTTCATTACCAGGGGGATCTTCCTGATCGAAACCGAGGGGGAGAAGGTCGGCCAGGTGAACGGGCTCTCGGTAATCGGGCTCGGCGACATCGAGTTCGGACGACCCTCCCGGGTGACGGCCAGTATCGGCGTGGGCCGCAGCGGGATCATGGACATCGAACGGGAAGCAGCTTTGGGGGGCCCGACCCATACCAAAGGAGTTCTCATCCTGTCCGGTTACCTGAATGCCCGGTATGCCCAGGACAAACCCCTCTCCCTCTCCGCCCGGCTGGTCTTTGAGCAGAGCTACGAAGGCGTCGATGGGGACAGTGCCTCGAGCACCGAGCTCTATGCCATTCTCTCCGCGCTCTCCGGGCTCCCGATCAACCAGGCGATTGCCGTCACGGGATCGGTGAACCAGAACGGCGAGGTCCAGGCCATCGGCGGTGTCAACGAGAAGCTCGAAGGGTTCTTCGAAGTCTGCAAGGCGAAAGGGCTGACCGGGAAGCAGGGAGCCATGATCCCGGCCAGCAACGTCCAGAACCTTATGCTCAAGGACGAGATCCTCGAAGCGGCGAAAGAAGGGAAGTTTGCCATCTACCCGGTCAGCACCATCGACGAAGGGATCGAGGTACTCACCGGGGTGAAGGCCGGCAAGCGCCAGCCGGATGGCAGTTTCAAGGAGGGGACGGTCAACTATCTGGTGGACAAAAGGCTGAAAGAGATGGCAGAGACCATGAAGGAGTACCGGTCCGGGGCCTCCTGAACGGTTTTCCTCCTCTTTTCTCATCACCGGGACAGGAACACGGCTCCCGCTCCCTCATCGCGGGGAAGGGTGATCCCCCACGGATAGCCACAGAAACCTCCTGACGGTCCCTATACATGCTCGATGTCGGTATAGCCGGAGATCTCGGAGTTGGCCGTGCAGAGATCGGTCACCCGGAGAGCATGCACATCATCGTTCCCGGTCAGCCGGGCGATGTCCTTCAGCTCCTCTGTGGAAACCCGGAGGAAGAGCTCGAGCTTCCGGGCCGAGATATCGATCTCCAGCCGTTTCCGGAGCTCGGGATTCTGGGTGGTGACTCCGACCGGGCACTTGCCGGTCGCACAGAGCCGGTACTGCTGGCAGGCGCAGGCCATCAGGGCGGCGGTGCCGATGGCTACGGCGTCGGCGCCCATGGCGAGCGCCTTGGCGAAATCGGTGGATATCCTGAGCCCTCCGGTGACCACCAGCGAGACTCCCGCGGCGTCGTGGGTGTCGAGGTACTTCCGGGCCCGGTGGAGGGCGAAGATGGTGGGGACCGAGGTGGCGTCCTTGATGAACTTCGGGGCCGATCCGGTGGCTCCCGGCCGGCCGTCGATGGTGATGAAGTCCGGATCTGCGAAGAGGATTGACTCGAGGTCGGCTTCGATGTGTCCGGCGGCGATCTTGACCCCCACCGGTTTTCCCCCGGATTTCTGCCGGAGCCAGTCGATCTTTTCCGCGAGGTCCTCCCGGTTCCGGATGTCCTCGTAGCTGGCCGGGCTGATGATATCGGTCCCTTCAGGGTATCCCCGGATGGCTGCGATCTCGGCGGTCACTTTCTCTGCCGGGAGGTGGGCACCAAGTCCTGGCGAGGTCGACTGGCCGATCTTGATCTCGATGGCATCAGCATCCCGGAGGTTCTCGTCAGTAACACTGTAGCGGTTCGGGACAAACTCGAAGATGTACCGGTAGGCCAGCTGCCGCTCTTCGGGCAGGATCCCTCCCTCGCCGGACCCGATCGCCGTCTGCATTGCGGCGCTCCCGGTGGCAAGCGCTGCCTTTACCTCCCGGGAGAGGGCTCCGAATGACATGTGGGTGACATAGATCGGGGTCTCGATCACCAGGGGGTACTTCGCCTCCGGGCCGATGACTGTCCGGGTGTTCACCTCCACGTCCTTGTTCAGGGGGATCCTCGCGATCTGGGCCGCCCTGATCAGGATATCGTCCCATGATATCACCGGGAGGCGGGTCCGCATCGGCTCGACCAGGGGCTCACCGGTACGGGAAATGAGATGGATCTCTTCCATGTGCACCTCGATCTCATCTGACTCCCGCCGCCAGGGCCCGAGGTAGGACTCAAGCTGCTTCCTCTCTTCGTGGGAGACCGGGGTGAGGATCTCCTGGCCGCAGAACGGGCAGATCTTGGTCTCAAACTCGATATGATGGGGGTGTTTCTCTTCGTGCACCGGCCTGAGGTGGGATTTGTCAGAGGAACAGATCGGGCATTTCCAGTCGTCCGGAAAGTCTTCTACCTCGGTTCCGGGTTTTATCCCGGAAATCGAACTCCCGTGCCGGGGGTCGTACTCAAAAACATTACAGACATTGCACCGGTACCTGACCATGTTATCGCCGCCGTTAATGGTGTGATTTTACTCGCAGGATATGATAAAATGGTTTGAACGGAAGATGTCAGCTAGAGTGATCCCGGAATATGCTGCAATCTGACAGAGATGTATTGCCTGGATCATCCGGGGCTGCAGGGAGAGAAAAAGGGAGGATCGGGGCTACTTCTTCATGGCGACCCGGTGTTTTTCCGTGTCGACTGCGTAGTTCTTCGGGTCTTCCAGCAGGTCGAGGGCATTGATCTTCATGTCGATCAGCTCTGAATAGGTGAAGCTCTCGAACTTCTCCTGGCCTGCCGTTCCATAGTAGCATGCGACGCCGTTCTCCATCTTTCTGGTTGTTACGATGTCTTTCATATGGTGAGTTTTATGCGAGGAACTGGGTTATGAACATTTCCCACCGCAACAATGGATGAGCGGAATGCTTCCGTGGGAACATTTTTGGTTCTCCTGACCGACCATCATCCGATGAAGCACCATCTCCTCCTGCTCGTTTTTGCCGTTCTCCTCCTCATTACTATCCCGGCCGTGGCCGTGACCGTCCCCCTCGGAGATACCCTGCCGCTCTCCGGTTCCGCACCGGGGGCTGACACCGTGTACCTCTTCCTGACCGGCCCGAACCTCCCGGCAAACGGGGTGAACCCCGACGACATCGCTGTACCGGTGGTCACCGGGGTTCCGTCGACCTTTGCCCAGGCCCCGGTTGATGCCGACGGGAACTGGGAGTATACCTGGTACACCCGCACCGCGGGTGGTACCCTCGATGCCGGGACCTACACCATGTACGTGGTCACCGAACCGGCCGGGAGGCGGGATATCGGCAGTGCAGATGCCTACGCAACCATCCCCGTCACCCTGACCCGGCCGACGCTCACCATCTTCCCGGGAGGCATCACCATCAGCTCGGAGCCTTCAGGTGCAGAAGTGTGGGTGGATGGGACTCCGGCGGGAACCACCCCTCTCACCCTGGACAATGTCACGGAAGGAGACTATATGGTGGAGGTCAGGAAGGAGGGGTACAAACCGGTTGGGGAGAACGTGACCGTCACCGGGGGAGAGAATACAACGGTTGAAACGGTCCTGGTGCCCGCGACCGCTCCCGGAACACCGGCAGAGACGCCACCAGCTGCCTCTCCGGTCACCCCGACAGGGATCGCCTTCCCTACCGGAGCGCTGCTGCTCGGGCTGGCAGCCCTCGTCGTCCTGCACCGTGACCGGTGACCGGGTGAGGATTGCAAACGTTCCTTTGTGGTTATTCCTGGAAAAAAGGGCAGGGTTGCTCATTTTATAATGTTTGACCGGCTCCCGCACCGGCCCCAGTCCCTCTCCGTCACCCCAGCCCTACATCGAGGATCATCATGATCAGGAAACCGGTGAGAAAGCCGCCGGTGGCCGTGCCCTCAAACCCGTGGTGCAGGGATTCGGGAATGACTTCCTCCACCACCACGAAGACCATGGCACCGGCGGCGAAGGCGAGCGCGAACGGCAGCAGGGGCCGGATTAGGAGCACCACTGCAGCACCGAAGACCGCCGTCACCGGTTCTACCACCGCAGACAGCTGGCCGTAGGTGAAGCTCCTGAACCGCGACATCCCCTCCCGCCGGAGCGGCATCGAGACGGCCAGTCCCTCCGGGAAGTTCTGGATACCGATCCCGATGGCAAGCGCGATTGCTCCGGCCATGGTGGCGGCCGGGATGCCTGCCGCCACCGCACCGAAGGCCACCCCGATGGCCAGTCCCTCCGGGATGTTGTGGAGGGTGATGGCCAGCACGAGCAGCGTGCTCCGGTGGAACGATGACGGAACTCCCTCCGCCTGAGTCACCGGGAGCCCGATGTGCAGGTGGGGTATGATCCGGTCGAGCACCATCAGAAAGATCCAGCCGGCCGCAAATCCCGCTGCCACAGGGAGCCAGGGGGTGGCAACCAGATCTTCTGCAAGTTCGAGGGCCGGGATGAGCAGGGACCAGAAACTGGCGGCGATCATCACCCCTCCCGCGAACCCGAGCATTCCGTCAAGGAGACGCTGGTTGAAACCCCGGGTGAAGAAGACCACCGATGCACCGAGGGCAGTAACGCCCCAGGTGAAGCATCCGGCAAGGAGTGCCTGGGCTGTGGGATTCAGGGACAGAAAAAAATCAATCATGCCTGCCCTGCTCCCGGAGGTCGCGATTGCATTGGGTTCCTCAAAACAGAATGGGCACCGGGACATTTATCATTACGCCCGGTTTCCCTGCATCACCATTCGTCAAAAAGGGGCTGACGGGAGGCGGCACCTTTACCTCAGGCATCGAACACCGGGTTGGCCTTTTTCCGCAAGAGCAGGATGGATTGAAAGGATCCATACGCAGACACACCAGGGGGCAGTTTATGGTCGTTCCCCCAGCATGAAAATCAATCAGCAGTGCTGCGATCCATATCATCCGGTTTAAAGGAGGGGAGGATTGCCAGGCACCGGGGTGTGGCCGACCGGTTCTCGGTCATGCAGCAGATTTGCGTGATCCCGGGCCGGTACGATTATTTCCTGTCGTTTTCTGAATCAGGCCTCAGCTGCGCTCCCGTACGCGGCAACCACATCTCTGACCGTGCCCTCGACAACCGTCACCCGGACCGTCGCCAGGTCCGTCACCATCGGATCCTTCATGGACTGCATCTCGAAGCTGTAGACGAACTGCCAGCAATACGGACAGCGGAGGGTGATGGTCTCGATGAGGGTCAGGTTCCTTCCGTTGTAATTTCTGTACTCTTCCATCGCGGTGACGTAGTCGCGGGCAATCTCCCGGCTCTCCTCCAGGGAAACCGGGGTTGGTTCCTGAGGCACCGGGGTGATGCATCCGGCGAAAGCTAGTATCAGGATGAGGATTATTGGAGTGATGATGCAGACACTTCGCGGGGCGATCATCGTAGTACCAGTGTTTCCGGAGAGAACAGAAAAAAGTGATGGCGATGGTTCTTTCCCGGATTGACTGGGCGTTATTGAAAGACACCACATACTGTTTATTCCCGTGCCGCCACATGAGAGAGTATAACGGGCAGAGAATCCCCCTGCCTGTCTCTACGGAACGGAGTGTTTGACACGTGATGACGTCCTTTGATATCCGCTCCGCACCGCTCCGGACTGCCCGGGCCGGTGATATCACCCTCGCCTTCCGGGTGTTCGGTTCCGGGGACCCGGTGGTCCTGATCAACGGCTTTGCCTCGGCAATGGACACCTGGAACCCGCCGGTCCTCGCGGCACTTGCCCGGTACTACCGGGTTGTTATCTTTGACACCAGGGGCACCGGCTACTCCGGGTCGTCTGAGGAGGAGTACTCCATCCCCCTGTTCGCAGAAGATACCGTCCGGCTTATGGATGTGCTTGAGATCTCCTCATCCGACCTCATCGGCCACTCCATGGGAGCGATGATCGCCCAGGAGATTGCCCTCAGGCATCCTGACCGGGTAAACCGGCTGGTGCTGGTATCGGGCGACTGCGGCGGCCGGCATGCAGTCCGGATGAGCCGGGAGGTGTGGCAGACCCTCACCGACAAGCGCGGGAACCTGCAGGAGGAGGCGGAGCGGATGTTTACCATCCTCTTCCCGCCGCAGTGGCTCCGGGAGAACGACCCGTGGGATGCCTGTCCCGCAGTGTATGAGACAACGCCTGAAGAGAACACCGCCCGGCAGCGGGAGACGCTCTGGTCCTGGGACGGGACCTGCGACCGGCTGCCGGCAATCCGGTCGCCTACCCTGGTGATAACCGGGACCGATGATGTGATCATCCCGCCTGAAAATTCGGTTCTCCTCGCCCGGCGCATCCCCGGTGCCCGGCTGGTGCAGTTCCCGGACGGCGGCCACGGGCTCATGTACCAGTTCCCGGATGAGTTTTCTGATGTGGTTCTGTCGTTTCTTGCCGGAAAATTCCTTTCGTGAGAGGTCGTCAGGTCCCCTTCTTCCGGCCGATGAACATACCTCCGCCGGAGACCGGTGAAAGGAAGATGGCCACGTCACTCCGCACAAACGTGGTCGGGACTGCTCTCCCGGAATCTTCCCGGGTGCAGATGCCGGGATGCTCAATCCAGCACCGGAAGCACCCGGGTACGGTTTCCTCGTTCTGGTCACCAATGGAGAACGAATCGACCTCCCAGCCGTTCCGCCTCAGTTCTTCCTCAATAATTTCGCAGGCTGCCCGGGAGTGCCGGCTCCCGTCCCGCGATCCGTCAACAATTACTGCCCGCATCCCGGTTCCCCGTCTTTTCAGACACGGGATGATTGCGGGGTAGATTATTTCAAGGTTTGCCCGGGAGTCTGTCGGTCAGTAACCGTCCCTGAAAACCGATTCCCCTAGCAGGAGAGGGAACATTTTTTTCCCTGAAAGGTCTCTTTCCCTGGAGATGGACGTGGAGGTATACCTCGGAACAAGCAGCCGGGTTTGCACCTGTATGTAAAGTGGAAAAAAAGACGGATAATGTGGGAAATTGTAAAAGGAGTTTGAAATATATTTTTTCTTGGGGGGGAATACTGAAACCCAAACCCGGTGCCGCTTTTACGTGAAATTGATAGATTCCGGACATTGTCCTGACGTGCGATTCTCGTTGTAAATTGAAGGGAGGCGGACTCCGCCGGGCAGTGAAAGTTCACAAGGGAGTCCCCCCCGCGGGCTTGCCGATCCACCGGAAATCCTATGTGCCACGGCATCGCAGAGTATAGAATCATGACCAGCCGGTACCCTCCCGAAGACCTTGCGTACCACGAAGTCCAGCAGTTCCGCCAGATCTGGATCGTTCTCATCGTAGCGTTCCTGGCCGCCCTTGCCTGGTACAGCTTCGCCGTCCAGATCCTGCTTGGCGAACCGTTCGGCACCAATCCGGCGCCTGACATCGTGGTGCTGATCCTCCTGGCCATCTTCGGGATCGCCTTTCCCCTCTGGTTCTTCGTGATGAAGCTCGAGATCCTGGTCACCGGCACGGCACTCCGGTTCCGCATATACCCACTCCACCGTTCCTGGAAGGAGGTCCCGTTCGAGACAATTGCCACCGTGATGGCCGTGGTGTACAAGCCCCTCCGGGAGTATGGCGGCTGGGGGATCCGGTTCGGCAGGAAGGGCATGGCCTATAATGTCTCGGGCGACCGGGGGGTGCAGGTCACCCTGAAGAGCGGGAAATCGTTCCTCCTCGGGTCCCTGCGGGCAGAAGAGCTCGAACTCGTTCTCCGGTCAAAGATCCATCCGGGAAAGCGGTGAGATTCTCACCGTGATCCCGTTCCATCTCCTCCCCGGACCGGCATGTCCGCAGGTATAATCTGCAAATGGCCGTTGATGTTGTTACCCGGCACAACTGTCACCACCTGATCCGGGCGCTCTCCGCTACCGGTCCTCCCCGTCACGTTCATCTCTCCATCCTCCCTATGAGGGATAAGAACACACTATTCTCAACGGAGTGCTGTCATGGAACCTGATCCCCACCCGTACGTGCACGGTCGGACCGTCCAGGAAGCGGAGCGGCTGGAATACCAGGCATCGGGCCTCGCCCACATCCTCCACCGCGATACCCGCTACCCTGCCGGGACCCGGGTACTTGAGGCGGCCTGCGGGGTCGGGGCCCAGACCGTGATCCTGGCAAAGAACAGCCCGGAGGCGGAATTCGTCGCGGTCGATATCTCCCCGGAATCGCTCCTGCAGGCAGAGCGGAAGGCAGCAGATGCAGGATGTATGAACATAACGTTCCGGACGGCAGATGTCTACGACCTCCCCTTTACCCCGGGGAGCTTTGACCATGTGTTCGTCTGCTTCCTGCTCGAGCACCTCCCCGACCCGCTCCTTGCCCTGCACCGGCTGAAAGGAGTCCTCCGGCAGGGCGGGACTATCACGGCGATCGAGGGTGACCACGGCTCGGCCCTCTTCTACCCCGACAGTCCTGACGCCCACCGGGTAATCCGGTGCCTGATCGATATCCAGCGGGAGATGGGCGGCAACGCCCTGATCGGGAGGGAACTCCGGCACCTGATGGATGAGGCGGGGTTCTGTTCCGTGGAGGTCTCGCCCCGCATCGTGTATGCCGATGCCGGACACCCGGAAGGCAGGGAAGGCGTGAAGAACATCTTCATCGCCATGGTGGAGGGGGTGAGGGAGGAGGTCCTGTCCCGAAGGATGGTGACAGTGCCGGAGTGGGAGAAGGGGATCCGGGATCTCTACCTGACAACGGAGAATGGGGGGACTTTTGCCTATACCTTCTTCAAGGCCGTGGGGGTGAAGGGCGAGTGATTACCCGTAGCACTCAGAATACACCTCAGCCCGGGGAGGAGCCCGGAATGAGCGTGTGCGGGAGCTGACAGCCCCGTAGATTCCGGGGAGACGCGGGGCACCCGGGCTTCCAAACCGCGAAGGAACGGGTCACGGCACGGGACCCTTCCGGGCAGGCGCCCGGGATGGAGATCGGGAGCCCCTGTATGGCGATTATTGCAGGACTTCTGCCTTCTCCAGGAGCACTGCACGGGAACACAGAATTTTTGGCGTCGCAACTACCCTGAACCCTGTTTCCTTCACGAGAATACCTGTTGCCCGGAACTCTTCCGCGGTCACGTGCATCTTTGGCTCAACAACGAGCAGCCTCCCGCCCGGCACGAGAGCATTCCATACTTCCTGAAAGAGCCGTGGCTTGTCAGGGACTTCATGCATGATGTAGAATGCAAGGGCGAAGTGCACCTGCCCCTGCCCGGAGAGGTTGAGCGATTCCTCTGATGCCTTCACCGTTGTAATCCGCTGCAGGAGCCCCTTGCGTCCGGCCCGTTCCCGCAAC
>Ga0209269_1001501_pt1 | contig 12226 bp, 15 predicted proteins | sample MTBAKMMethaMetaG_FD_187455 | JGI IMG/M metagenome (GOLD analysis project Ga0209269, IMG submission 187455) | Enrichment culture microbial communities from Arthur Kill intertidal strait, New Jersey, USA, that are MTBE-degrading - MTBE-AKM (Arthur... | ecosystem: Environmental > Aquatic > Marine >... | reverse complement strand
CGCGCAGCAGGTACTCGGGGGCGACCGAGGGGCGCCCGCCGGAGGCGTAGAGGGCCTCGAGCTCCTCGCTCATCTCCTCGAGCGCCGCGTCGACCATGGCGCGGATCGCGCGCAAAGGGTGGTCGCCTGGCACGACGTCCTCGAGCGTGGTCAGCACCACGAATCCGCCCTGCAGCTGCTCGTCACCCCGCATCGCCCACCTCCCTGGTCATCAACCTGCACGCTAGCAGGTTCAGGGGCTCCTGCGGGGCTTCCTGCGGAAGGCTCTCGGTGAGCTTGAGGCGAGGGCGTATTTCAGCATCCTGCTAGAGAAGGTCAGGAAGGCCGGCGAACACCAGTACACCGCCCGCTGCCCTGCTCATGATGATGGCCGGCCAAGTCTCTCGGTGAAAGAGGGGGAGGACGGCCGGGTCCTGATGTACTGCCACGCGGGCTGCGGCATCGAGGACATTGTCCTGGCTCTCGGCCTCCGCATGTCAGAGCTCTTCCCGGACCGCGACCGGCGCGGAAGGACGAGTCGGCCATGACCTCCTCAAGCGCCGTCAGCCCGTCACCACGCGGCCTGCCCTTGCCGGACTACGTGGAGTACGTCGGGCTCACGCTCGAGTTCTTGCAGTCCCTGCAGCTCTCGGAGCAGCACATGGGCGACGGAACGCCGTACGTCCGCATCCCGTACCTGCAACCGGACGGCACGGTCGCCTGCGTTCGCCAGCGCCATGCTCTGACCGGTGACGACCGCTTCCGTTGGCGCACGGGCGACAAGACCTACCCGTACGGCGCCTGGCGTCTCGACCGCGCCCGTGAGGCCGGCTACCTGGTCGTGTGCGAGGGCGAGACCGACTCCCAAGTCCTCTGGTATCACGACATCCCCGCGCTCGGCGTGCCAGGCGCTGCGACCTGGAAGAGTGACTGGGACGTTCTGCTCGACGGCATCGAGAAGATCTTCGTGCTCATCGAGCCGGATTCCGGCGGTGACGCGATGCTGCGCTGGGTGGAGGGCTTGCGATGAGAGACAGAATGCGCCTCGTGTTCATGCAGCGCGAGCACAAGGACCCCCGAGCCCTCTACCTCGAGAGCCCTGCGACCTTCGCCGAGCGGTTCGGCGAGCTCCTGGCCGGGGCCAAGCCGGCCGACGACATGGCGGCCGCGCGCGCCGCGCGCCGAGCTCACCGAGCCCCTCGCGACGCGGCTGCGACGCGATTTCCCCGCCCTGGTCAGCCTTGTCAGGGCCCATGCCATCCTGCATCAGCAATTGCGCGACCGTGACGAGGAGGGGCGCATCGTAGCGACCCTCGAGGACTACGACGTCGTGCGTGAACTGGTCGGCGACCTCATCGCTGAGGGCGTCGAGGCCACCGTCTCGCTGACGGTGCGCGAGACGGTGGAGGCCGTCGTCGAGCTGGTCGCCACGCATCCCGGCGGCGTGACCTACAAGATGGTGGCTGGCCGCCTCGGCCTCGACCTCTCGGTGGCCCGGCGGCGCGCCAAAGACGCGCAGGCGCGCGGCTACTTGGTCAATGAGGAGACCGGCCGCGGCCGCCCCGCCAAGCTGGTGCTCGGCGACAAGCTGCCCGAAGAGCAGCGCCTCTTGCCGACCATGGAGGAGCTCGCGGCTGGCATGCTGGCACGCAAAGCCGAGGGGTCTCCCACCTCCCACCTCCTCCCTCTCCTCAGACGACGTCGGTGAGGAGGAACTGTGAGTCTCGGCCAGATGATCTACCGCGCGTGCCTCGAACAGCACTTGCTGCTCAATCGCAAAGGAGACGACACGCTGGGGGTCCGCCGCTTCGGCGGACCCCTGGCTCCCGAGCTTCGTCGGCTCCTCGTCGATCACAAGCCCGAGGTGCTCGAGTTTCTGGCCTGGCTCGAGGAGGCGAGCCAGCTACTAGCGGACACGCTCGCCGCCATGGGGCGGGATCATGTGCCCGGCTGCCGCCTCGACTCGACTGAGGTCCGCGACGCGGACGCTCAACTCCACGAGGCCTTCTGGAGCGAGGACAGAACGCGGTATGCACGCGCGCTTGAACGGTGGCGGTCGGCATTCCGACGGGCCACCACAGCGTGGGCAGAGGCTCAGGCGGAAGAAGGCGTGGACACGCGAGCACGGCCGCAAGAAAGCGCGCTGAGCAGGGGGAAATTGTGCGATCCCCATTCCTCATGTTTTCCTGAGACTATGACAACCAGTCAACTCGGCCAGGCTTTCCCTGACGGTGTCGACAGCCCTGACGATGGCCATGGATCATGACAATGGTCATGACCGCGTCGAGCTCCACGCCGAGCAACTGCGCATGTGGGGAGGCGAGGGCACCGCGGATGACGACCCCGTGACGGCGGCGAAGCCATGAGGGGCTCGGTGTACCGCCGAGGCGACGCCTGGGTGGTCAAGGTGGAGCTGCCGCGCCGCGCCGACGGACGACGGAAACCCATGTACGAGACCGTCCGCACGCGCAAGGAAGCCGAGCGCGTCCGGGCTAAGCTCGTCCATGAGATTAATCAGGGCACCTTCTTCAAGCCCAGCACGACTCCGTTCGGCACCTACCTCGACGACTGGCTCGCGCAGACCGGCGACCGCCTTTCGGCGAAGAGCCGCGAGCGCACCCGGAGCATCATCGACAAGCACCTCAAGCCGGCGCTCGGACATCACCCCTTGGCGGAGCTCCGGCCGCTGCACATCCAGCAGTACTACACCGAGGCGCTGACGGCCGCGCGCGAAGGGAGGAACCCCTTGGCGCCGGCGACGGTCCTGAAGCATCACCGCGTGATCTTCCGCTCTCTGCGGCAGGCCGTCCGCTGGCAGCTCCTCGCCCGCAACCCGGCCGAGGCGGTCGAGCCGCCGAAGGCGACGCGCCGGGAGATGCTGGCCCTTGACCCTGCGCAGACCGCGACGCTACTCGCCGCCACCGATGGCGACCGGCTGCATGCGCCGATCCTGCTCGCCATCTCGACCGGGATGCGGCGTGGGGAGATCCTCGGTCTGCGCTGGGCCGACATCGACATGGACGCGGGCACGATCGACGTTCGCCAGACGATCGAGGAGACCGGCGCCGGGATCGCGTTCAAGGCGCCGAAGACGACCAAGAGCCGGCGGACGCTGCCCATTGGCGCGACCGCAGTGGCGGCGCTGCGGCGCCATCAGGCCCAGCAGGGCGAGGCCAAGCCGGCGGCGGGCGCGGGCCGCCAAGACGACGATCTCGTCTTCGCCCGGCCCGACGGCTCGCCCTGGAGCCCCGCGGCCTTCTCGCTGGCGTTCATGCGCCTCGTGCGCGCGACAGACAATCTGCCCCGGATCCGTTTCCATGACCTGAGACATACACATGCGAGTCAGCTCCTCGCCCAGGGCGTTCACCCCAAGGTCGTCTCCGAGCGCCTGGGCCACGCCAGCATCGCCATCACCATGGACACGTACTCGCATGTCCTGCCCGGCCTTCAGGAAGACGCAGTGCGGCAGTTCGACCTGAAGTTGAAAGCCGCCGTCGACGAGTCGGCGGGATAGGAACGGACCGCACCGCTGGCACCACCAGCACGGTGGGACGCGACCCCGGCGCCGAAGACCAGCCGGAACGGCGACCGGTTCGAGACCGCTGTCGTCGCCGGCGGGGGCGAGAGATCCTGAGGCCACTGCCATGTCTCCGGGGCAGGGATTGTGCGAGGTAAAGCGGAGTGATTTGGTTTTCTTGGAGCGGTTGAGGCTGCTCGGGACGTAGTCGCCGATGCCAGCCTGTCCACGTCAGCGGGGGGAGGATTCGGAAGATGAACACAGGCGCGAGGCCCGCCATCGCCTTCTTCGTCGCCTATGACGAGGAGTGGTTCGCAGCGCACCCGGAGTCGCGGTGGCAGTGGCGGCCTCGGCTGCCGCGGGAGTTCGGGCTGCTCGAGCCGCACGCCGACCACCTTCACGTCGTCAGCATGCTCATCGTGCGCAGTGGCGCCCTTATCATCCGCGCCGGGCTGGGCGACGGCCTCATCGTGGCGTCGGTCTACCTCGATCACGGCCTCCCGCAGATTGAGAAGCTCATCGTCGCGACCGGCATCCCGTTCGGGAGGCTACTCTGGCTGCGCCACCTGAGCGCTCGCGAGATCGCCGAGCGAAGCCTCCCGGTCCGCACGCCGCGCACGCCGCTCTACCACTACGAAGCGGTCGCCATGGGCCAGCGACCGCGACTGCGCAGGGCGGCTCAAGCCTTCTCCGACCTGGTCGCGGAAGTCCCGGGCGGCGGAGACCTCGAGGCGGCATTCGGCAGCATCTCGGCGCTGCGGCGAAGGTGAGCGGCCAACCAGAGTCGCGACTGCCCGGTGAGGATCGCATCACCGAGTCGCCCCGCAGGCATCGCGTCCCTGGCCGTCCGCTGGCCGCGAAAGACAAATTGTGCGGCGCTTGCCTCGACGAGTTGCAGGACGCCGTCTGGGAGACGGCCGCAGACGGCGACCTGCACGCGCTCGACCGCGTGCTCGCCATCATGGCGCGGCGGGCCAAGCTGCTCGGCCTGGACGCGCCGCACGGAACGCCCGAGGAACCGAAGCTGGACGGCGCGGCCGTGCGCTTCCGCTATGACCTGCTGATCAAGGAGCTCCGCACTGATGTGCTCGGCCTCGAGGAGGACTCGGGCGAGGATGCGACCACCGGCTCGACCTTGGACGAGTAGGTTTGAGCGTGTTGCCCTACGGGAAAAATAGTACTAGACGGTTATTCCCGAGCAAACGGAGCGCACGATGAACCTCACGATCGAAGTCACCTGGGCGGACGGCCGGGTGACCCAGCACCAGATGAACGGTCTCCCGAGGCTGCCCTATGACCAGCTCCGCGAGGAGCTGAACGCTGACCTGGCCTCCTACCTCGACCCCGACGAGCTGCCGCTCTCGCCGGAGGGCTGGGCACTCAACTGGACCGCGGTGCGGCTGGTCCGAGGCCGCGATGAACGCGTCCGCGGTTTCATCCCCGCGGCTGCGCTTGGTGATGCGGCCGCGGTCATCGGCTTCTCGCCCGCGGAGATCAGCGAACCGGTCGCCGCGGCGGTGCGGGACCACCGGGCCCGCCCGACGCGGTACGAGCGCGACCTGAACATCCCCGCCGGCTCGGCCTTCAGCCATGAGCGCGGCAGCCACTGGCGGCCGGACCAGATGTGCGCTGACCAATGGCAACAGCTCCAGACGATCCGGGCCCATGACCGCGCGCGTCGGCGGCGTCAGCGCGAGCGGGTCGCCAGCTAGGCGCGGGGCCGCATGCGAGGCTGCATCAGCAGGCGCGCGTCGGGCACGTACTCGATCGTCGTCGAGCTCGCGCGCAACGCCGAGGGCAAGCGCCGGCAGAAGAGCCGCGGCGGCTTCCGCACCAAGAAGGAGGCCCAGGAGGCGCTCAACGCGCTGCTCGCCGAGGTCCAGGGCGGCACCTACGTGAAGCCGCGCGAGGTGCGGCTTGCCGGGTACCTGCGCGAGTGGCTCGAGGCGGCGGCGCCCAACCTCTCGGGCAAGACCACGGAGAGGTACCGCATCGCCATCGAGCGTCACCTCATCCCGGCCCTCGGCCATATGCTGCTGCCCGAGCTGCGCCCGGTGCACATTCAGCGCGTCTATGCGGACTGGCTCACGCCCGGCGCGGACGGCCGGCCGCGGTGGGCACGGGCGACGCTGCGCAAACACCACTTCGTCTTGCACCGCGCCCTGCGCGACGCCGTGCGCCTGCAGTACATCGTGGCCAACCCCGCGGACGGCGTCGAGGTGCCGCGCATCAACGGCCTGAAGAAGCCCATCCAGGTGCTCACTGAGGCGCAGATCGCGGCGCTGCTGCGGCGCGCCCGGGGCACCCGTCTGCATCTGCCCATCCTGGTCGCCGTGACCAGCGGCCTCAGGCGCGGCGAGCTGCTCGCCCTCCGGTGGGGCGACGTCGACCTTGAGGCCGGCGTGCTGCGCGTCGAGCAGTCCATCGAGGAGACCGCCCAGGGCCTGCGCTTCAAGCCGCCGAAGACGGCCAAGGGCCGGCGGCGCGTGCCACTCCCGGGCCTCACCGTCGAGGCGCTACGCCGCCACCGCGTTGCGCAGGACAAGCAGCGGCTGCTCGTCGGCGCCGCCTACCAGGCCGAGCCCGACCTCGTGTTCGCCGGCCCTGACGGGCGGCCCTGGTTTCCCAGTAATTTCGAGCGCACGTGGCGCGCCTTCAAGGCCAAGCTGCCCGTCGAGCTCGCGGTGCGCTTCCACGACCTGCGCCATACACATGCGAGTCAGCTCCTCGCCCAGGGCGTGCACGCCAAGATCGTCTCCGAGCGCCTCGGGCACGCCTCCATCGGCATCACCCTGGACACCTACTCGCACCTGCTCCCGGGACTACAAGAGGAGGCCATCCGGCAGCTCGAGGCCTCGCTCGCGGTGACCCTGGCCGGGGCCTGCTAGAGGCCGTCGTGGACGTCCGCTTCCGGGTCACTCCAGACGACCGCGCTCTGAACTTCCACCTGCGCCTGCGCCTGCCGTACAGCGACCTCAAGGCCGCGGGCAAGGTCGTCGTCGGCTTCCTCCACGGCGTCGCGCAACGAGGAAGCTGAGCGCGACGCTAAGGCTGCCCGGGTCGACTCGGGACCGACCGCGGCGGGATCCCCCTGAAGAGCACTTTGGCGCCGCGCGCGGGCGCTCAGGATTGGTCAGGCTCGCGCTCGGAGTGCGCCCCCTCAGCCTCCGGCCGCCCGAGTCGGCCGCAAACCGGCATGGTTTGCGGCGGCACCACCTGCGGGGAGAGCCACGACAGGACGCTGAAGGAGTAGTTTGGGAAGTCAGATGAGCGGTCCGCGCCTGCAGACGCGCCTGTTCGCCGCCACGGGTGACGCCGTGGCTCGCATCGACCTGAATGGCGAGAGCGCGGCCGACGGGAGGCTCACGCTTCGCGGCAGCGGCGCGGTGTGCGTGGCCATCGACCCGCGCGATCCGCAGCGACTGTACGCCGGCACGTTCGACGACGGTGTGTGGATCAGCGACGACGGGGGCGAGAGTTGGCGCAAGCCGGAGATCGGCCCGCCCGACCAGCGGGTGCTCGCGCTGGCCGTGTCGCGCTCGCATCGCACTCCTGCAGGCTCCGTGGCCTACGCCGGCACGGAACCCTCCAACCTCTATCGATCGGAGGACGCGGGACGCACCTGGCAGCCGCTGCCGGCGCTGCTGGAGCTGCCCAGCGCACCGAGCTGGTCGTTTCCGGGCCGGCCGTGGACACATCACGTGCGCACCATCGCGCTGCACGCGAGTGATCCGGACTGGCTGCTCGTCGGCGTCGAGCTCGGCGGCGTCATGCGCTCCCGGGACGGCGGCGCCACTTGGGAGGACCACAATCCCGGCGCCCACCAGGACGCCCACCGCCTGCTGACCCACCCGCTGGCCCCGCAGCGCGTCTACGAAGCCGCCGGCGACGGGATCGCCCTTTCAGACGACGACGGCTCCACCTGGGAGCTCATCGGGCGGGACTTGGACCGTCACTATGCATGGGCCGCGGCCGTCGATGCCGCCGACCCGGGACTGTGGTACGTGGCCCTCAGCCGCAGTCCGTTCGCGGCCCATGGTTCGGACGACGGACAGGCGCGCGTGGTGCGGTTGCGGGGTGCCCTCTGGGAGCCTGCGGGTGCGTGGGGAGACAGCGAGGAACTGCGGCGCATGCCCTATGCGCTCGCCACCCCGCCGGACCGGCCGGGCGCCGTGGTCGCGGGCCTGCGCGGCGGCACCCTCCTGCTCAGCCACGACGCGGCCGAGAGCTGGGTACGACTGCCGGTGGCGCTGCCCGATGTGATCGATCTGGCTGCCGCCCCGGCGTGAGTCAGAAAGGTGACTGTGCCCGCACGGCCGGTGTGGCTGATCTTCACGAGTCTCGAAAACGCGTGAAGCCCGGGCGCGCGTTTGCCGGGCGTTTGCCGCGATTCACCCCGCTAGGTCCCGGGTTCTCCTTCTACGCGTGAGACGGGCCCCGCGACGGCAGTCGCGGGGTCATGACCTGCGCCTCTGTACGGCGTCGACAAGTCCTCTCTCTCCTTGACCGGATGGTGACTCGTCGTCAGTGCGGTTCATGGACGCCATGGTCGTGCGGTACTAAGCTTGCCGTGGGACCACGGGAATGGGGACGCTTTGCCAGGCAGCCGCAGTGCAGGCTCCGCTCGGCAGGCGAGCCTGCGTGACAATGAAGCAACCGACCAGCGCGAGAAGCACGTGGGCGTGGTGTCAGGCGTTGCTGCGCACTAGGAGGGGCCTGTTGTGCCCACACCCAGGGCAATGGGGAGGAGGGACGGCGGATGATTGAGAAGCTCCGCATAAGAGGCTATCGGAAGTTCCGCGACCTGGTCGTGATTCCTGCAGCCGCGGTCAACATCCTGGTCGGGGACAACGAAGGCGGCAAGTTCACGGTCATCGAAGCTATAGGCCTGGCAATGACGGGCCGAGTGAATGGTCGACCAGCCCAAGACGAACTGAACCCATACTGGTTCAATCAAGACATGGTCAGGGACTATTTCCGTGATCGAGCAGAGGGCCGGCCAACCGCGCTCCCCACGATTTCTATCGAGGTCTTTCTTGCGGACGAGGACGAACTACAGAGGCTGACTGGAGCACACAACTCCGATCTCCCGACCCGAGCTTGTCCGGGCGTCGAACTCGCTGTCGAGCCGAACCCAGACTGTACTGAGGAAATCGACGCCTATCTGGAGGCCGAGACCTCACTTCTCCCAGTGGAGTACTACCAGGTCATGTGGAGAAGCTTCGCGGACGCGGTCATGACTGCAAGGCCAAGATGCCTCACCACCGCGCTTATCGATTCGCGCACTATCCGTTCAACAAGCGGCTCGATTTCCATCTTCGCCAAATGCTAAGCGACCATCTCGAGCCCAGCGAGAAGGCCGCGATTTCGGTGGCCTTCAGGACGGTGAAGGAACAGATGACCACCGACTACCTCGGCGACGTCAACCGGAAGATGGGTCGTATTGAGGGTGCCCTGGGCGGCCACAGAATGAGTCTTGCGATGGACCAGTCCTGGCGCTCATCCTGGGACGCAAGTATCAGCCCCCACGTGGCCAACGTGCCTTTCGGCATGGCCGGGCTCGGCCAGCAAGCCGCTGTCAAGATTGCTCTCGCAATGAGGCGCAACGCGGATGCCGTCCGGGTCGTGATGATCGAGGAACCCGAGAACCATCTCTCACACACCAGTCTGAACAAGCTGGTGTCGGGGCTCGCTTCGCTTCGAGGTGACGGCCAGCAGCTATTTGCGACGACCCACAGCTCCTTCGTGCTCAACCGCCTTGGGCTTGACTCGCTGCTGCTTCTATCCGGCGCGACGGTGTCCCGGTTTGATGACATTGAGCCGCCAACTGTCGAATACTTTCGCAAGCTTCCCGGCTACGACACGCTCCGTCTTGTGCTGGCTGATCGAGTCGTGCTGGTGGAGGGGGCTTCAGACGAGATCGTCTTCGAGAGGCTCTATTGCGACAAGTACGCGAGACGGCCCATCGAGGATGGCATTGACGTCATCAGTATGCGCGGTCTTTCTCTGAAGCGTTGTCTTGAGTTGGTCAAGCTTCTCGACAAGCGTTGTGCCGCGCTGCGTGACAACGATGCACGCGACCCGGCCGAGCTGCGGACCGAGCTTGAGGCATACCTCGATGGAAATCGTAGGGAGTTGTTCGTCAGCGATGTGGATGGTGGTGCCACTCTCGAACCGCAGCTAGCAAGCGCAAACGACGAGCCCACCCTGAGAAGGGTCCTAGGAATCACAGAGCGCGCAAGTCTGTCAACCTGGATGACGAACAACAAGACTGAAGGTGCCATCCGAATTGCGGACTCAAACGAGAGCCTGACAGCTCCGGCCTATCTTGCGAGGGCAATCGAGTTCATCCATCCATGAAGGAGAAGAATCATCTGATTCTCGCCGTTGCGGGTTCCGGCAAGACCCAGGGGATCGTAGATGCTTGCTGCAGTCTTCGAGCCTGTGAGAGGGTGCTGGTTCTCACGTATACGAAGGCCAATCAGGATGAGATGCGGGCGAGGCTTGCAGCCCAAGCGGGGCTGTGCGGGAACGTCGAGGTCATGGGGTGGTTCTCGTTCCTTATTTCTCATTTCGTACGGCCATTCTTACCATTCCTGTATCCCGGCAAGAGGGTCTGCGGCTTCGACTTTGAGAGTCCTCCGCAGCGGTACACCAAGACGGAGGAGTACAAGCGGTACTTCAACTCAACCGGTCAGGTGCGCCGGGTTCATCTCGCTCAGATTGCAGCGCGAGTCGAGGCTGCGAGTGGACAATGCGCGACGAGGCGCCTGGCTCGCTTGTACGACCGCATACACATTGATGAGGTTCAGGATCTGTCTGAGTACGACTTGGAGGTGCTCACCTTGCTCATGGATTCGGTGATCCCGATTGACATGGTGGGCGACGTTCGCCAAGCGGTGATTGCCACGAACGAACGCGGGAGCAAGAACAAGGCGTACATGTACATGGGGATCTGGATTTGGTTCCTGCAGGCAGAGCGCAGCGGCCGGTTGACCATAACGCAGCGAGCAGAGACTTGGCGATGCCGGCCTGAGATTGCAGCTTTTGCAGACTCCTTGTTTGAAGCGCGCCGGGTATTCTGGAGGCTCCGAGTTTCCAGGAGGAGCCAATGCCCAGAGGAACGCCCTACCCGCCAGAGCTGCGTGAGCATGCCGTGCGCATGGTCGCCGAGATCGGCGAGCCCGGCGCCGTGCGTCGCGTCGCCGAGAAGCTCGGCGTGAGCCCCGATGCCGTGCGCTACTGGATCAAGCACGCGCCGGCCGAGATCGGCGGCAAGAGCGGCCTCACGAGCGATCAACTCGAGGAACTGGGCAGGCTCCGCAAGGAGAACGCCGAGCTCAGGCGCGCGAACGAGATCCTCAAGGCGGCGAGCGCCTATTTCGCCAAGGAGCTCGACCGTCCCCGCACGAGATGACCGCCTTCATCGAAGAGCACCGCGGTCGTTTCGGGGTCGAGCCGATCTGTCGGGTCATGGACCTTGCCCCCTCCAGCTACTACGCCGCCCGCCACCGAGCACCGTCTGTCCGCTCACTGCGCGACGAGAACCTCAAGACCGAGATCGAGCGCGTGCATGGGGAGAACTACGGCGTCTACGGCGTGCGCAAGGTCTGGCGACAGCTGAACCGCGAGGGCATCCGCGTGGCGCGCTGCACGGTCGCGCGCCTCATGCGCGAGCTGGGGCTGCGTGGCGTGCGGCGCGGCAAGGCCGTGCGCACGACCAGGCCCGACGCCGGCGTCCCGCCGCCGGCCGACCTCGTCGAGCGCGACTTCGCCGCCACGCGGCCCAACCAGCTCTGGGTCGCCGACCTCACCTACGTGCGCACCTTCGCCGGCTTCTGTTACGTCGCCCTCGTGATCGACGTCTACAGCCGGCTGATCGTCGGCTGGTCACTCGGTACCACGCTGCGCACGGAGATGCCCCTGGAGGCGCTCGAGATGGCGCTCTGGCGCCGGGGACGCGCCCTGGAGGGCCTCGTGCACCACTCGGACCCCGGCCAGTACACCTCGATCCGCTACACCGAGCGCCTCTCCGAAGCCGGCATCGCGCCCTCGGTGGGCTCGGCCGGCGACGCCTACGACAATGCCCTGGCCGAGTCGACGATCGGCCTCTACAAGACGGAGCTGATCAACCGCGGGCGACCGTGGCGCACGCCGGAGCGCGTCGAGATCGCCACGCTCGAGTACATCGACTGGTGGAACAACCGTCGCCTGCACTCCGAGATCGGCGACGTCCCACCGGCGGAGAAGGAAGCACTCTACTATGCTGATGCTGAAAGAGAGGAAAGAGAACTCACAGAGCAAGAACTGACCGCAAGCTGAAGCCTCCATCGAACCCGGCGCGCTTCAGCCCAAGCCGAACGGCCATTCCACGGCAAGCCGAACAGCGATTCCGCTTCAAGCCGAACACCTCGGAGCGAAGCGACGCGTTTGCCTTGCTAAGCTTCACGTACTGTTCGGCTTCAGGTCAACTCGTCGTCCTTTCCCTGCCCTCGTCTGCGTAGCGACTCACCCGTGAGCTCGATGCGCACCGAGCGGTGCACGAGCCGGTCGAGCACGGCGTCGGCGATGCTCGGATCGGCGATCAGGTGGTGCCAGTCGGACTTGCGTTCCGCAGCTGATCCGCTCGCTAGTCCGCGAAACGTAGCGTCTGAGCAGGCATTATGTGCGTACCTTGGCGAACATGGCGTGTATCTATGCCCGAAGCCGGGGCCCGGTAGCGGCTAGGAG
>Ga0209269_1001497_pt1 | contig 12240 bp, 13 predicted proteins | sample MTBAKMMethaMetaG_FD_187455 | JGI IMG/M metagenome (GOLD analysis project Ga0209269, IMG submission 187455) | Enrichment culture microbial communities from Arthur Kill intertidal strait, New Jersey, USA, that are MTBE-degrading - MTBE-AKM (Arthur... | ecosystem: Environmental > Aquatic > Marine >... | reverse complement strand
AGTCTGCGTAAATTCCCAGAGATGTGGCGCGCATGACCGCCTGCTCGCGGGTCACCGTGCCGAAGCGGGTTTTCAATGCGCGAATATGCATCATCACCGTGCGCGTGCTCAACCCCAAAGCTGCCGCGATTTCTTTGGTCGTCAGCCCTTCAGCCAATAACTGCAATACCTCCATCTGCCTTGGACTGACCTTCCGCGCGCGCCTGCTTTGCGGTATCACGGCCTGCGTTTGGTACGGGATGACCACCACCAGCTGACCCACCACCAGGGCGCGAAATAGCGCCTGGTTTGCTGCTGGGCTCGCCTGCGCATACGGCGGAGGCGGCGACCATTCTCCCCTGGTCACACGGCCTTCAAGATCCTCCGCGTTGAGTGGTGATTCGAGCATGATTACCGTCTGATCATCTGGTAAAAATATAATTCGTGCCATGTTCAGGTCCCCTTGCTTGTAAATTCATCCAAAACCATTTCCATTCATCCCTGCGCTCCCGAACTGGCGGTAGGAATATCATTACCTTATCTTAATGAATTAGAACATTTTTTCTAAATTATGACTTTATTTTTTGGATTTGTCAAGGATCGTTAACCAGTTATCATCAGACACATACAGCGCCTTCATCCATTGACATTCATCCGGCATTGCCTGGATTGCTGCTAGCAAAATCAATGATATGTTCTTTCAGGGAAAATAACAAAAAGCAAGCAAGTCGCTGTGCCCCAGGCGTGCCTGTCAGCTCGCCGTTCACCTCTCCCACATCTGGCCATTGCGCCAATGCGCATTTTCCGCTATACTCGCACAAACTTTCCCCAGGAAATCCCTATGCTTGCCTACATCACCCAAGGTCTTTTGCTCGGCATGTACGCCGGTGCCACACCCGGTCCTTTTTTAGCCTTCCTGATGGCCCAATCGTTGCGCGTCGGCTGGCGGCGAACCATGCCGGCCGCTTTCGCCCCGCTGCTCTCCGATAGTCCGGCGATCCTTTTATGCCTGTTTATCCTTTCCCAAACCCCGGATTGGTTTATCAGCGCTTTACGGCTTATTGGCGGTATGGTGCTGCTGTGGATGGCCTACAACACGCTCAAAACTGCGCGCCAGTCCGCCGATGCGCAAGCAGTCACCAGTTTTGGAAGCAACCAGAGCCTTATCCGCGCCACTTTGATGAATCTGTTCAATCCCAACATTTACATTTTTTGGAGCACCATCGGCGCGCCAATTGTGCTGGACGGATTCAAGCAATCCTCCTGGCATGGCTTTAGTTTCATCATCGCCATGTATGCCACCCTCATTCCCACCCTGGCTGTGATCATCTTTCTCTCCGGTGCGGCCAACCGCTTCACCCCGCGCGTGCGTGAAGTTCTTTCTTTGATATTGGGAGGTTTGCTGCTTCTGTTCGGCGTCTATCAGATCAGCCAGGGATTATTCGCGCTTTTCTAATCAGATCATGTAAAATCAAGATAATCATGATGGCTCCCGCGCTGATATGCGGCTGTCATTTTCGAGTACGGATCTTTCAATGGATTCACAATTAGAAAGCGCCTATCCTACCACGCTACTGGCCACCAAGGTCAGCCCTCCGAGAATGCCTGCTGCGCTGACACCCCGCCCGCATCTGACTGCCTACCTGAATCGCGGCATGCGCACACGCCTCACCCTGATTTCTGCCTCTGCTGGTTTCGGTAAAACCACCCTGCTGGCCGAATGGCTGGGGCAATCCAACCGAAAGGCTGCCTGGTACGCCCTGGATGAAAGCGACAATGATCCTGCCCGCTTTCTCACTTACCTGGTCAGTGCCCTGCGCGTTCTGCACCCGCGTTTGGGAGAATCCATTCTGCCTGGGATCGCTTCCGCGCAACCTCCCACTTTTGAAAACCTGCTCACCAATCTGATTAACGATATTTCCGCTTTGCCGCAAGATCTCGCCCTGGTGCTGGATGATTATCATGTCATCACTCGCGCCGAGGTACACCAGGCGCTTTCATTCCTGATTGAGAACCAACCCGATCGCTTGCACCTCTTTATCGCCACCCGCGCGGACCCGCCCCTCCCCCTGGCTCGCTTGCGCGCTAACGGGCAGCTCACCGAACTACGCGCCGCCGACCTGCGGTTTCGCCTGGATGATGCCCAGCACTATTTAAGCACAGCCATGAACCTCCAATTGACCGGTCAACAATTGGAAACCCTGGAGAATCGCACCGAGGGCTGGATTGCCGGCTTGCAGCTGGCCGCCCTCTCCTTACAAAAACAACACGACCCAACCCGCTTTATCACCGATTTTTCCGGTACCAATCGCTATATCCTCGATTATCTTACCGATGAAGTGCTCAATCGTCTGCCCGCCAGCAGCTTAAAATTCTTGTTGCAAACCTCCATCCTGGAGCGCTTGACCGCCGGCCTGTGCGACACAGTCTGCCAAATGACTGGCGCCCAACTGCAGCTTGAACAACTTGAAGAGGAGAATCTCTTTCTAATCCCCTTGGACGATCACCGCCAGTGGTACCGGTATCATCACCTGTTTGTGCAGTTATTGCGCGCGCACTTACAGGAACAGTACCCGGCAGAAATTTCTGAGCTGCACCTGCGCGCCGCGCGCTGGCATTTGCAACATCATCTGGATGAATCTGCCATCTTTCACTTTCTCGCCGCCGGAGATCTCCCCAGCGCCGCCCGCGTCATCGAGAACCGGGCGATTGAGCTGCTCTACCGCGGAGAAATGTCCACCCTGGCAGCCTGGTTGGAGAAAATCCCCCCAGCCAATCGTCCCGATTTTCCCTGGTTGGATGTTTTTGAAGCCTGGATTAAGTTACTCACCGGCCAGCTTCCCGCCCAGGAAACCCTGTTGCAACGCGCCGAATTGAATATCACCTCCGCCAGTCCAGATACACATTCCCAGTTGCGCGGTCACGCGGCAGCCATCCGCGCCTACGCGGCTGCCTTTCAATCTAATCCCGACCTGGTCCTGCAATCCGCCAGGCAGGCCCTGGAACTTCTCCCTGCCCAGGACGCAGGTATTCGCGCCGTGGCCCAATTTACGATTGGGATTGCCCATGGAATTTCCGGAGAAATCATTGAATCGCAGCAGGCTTTTTACCGGGCTGGGCGCATGGCGGCTGATGCGGGTAATTTACACATGGCCATCCCCGCGCTGAGCGCCTCAGCCAACCAACTGGCTGCCATCGGCCAGCTGAGAGATGCTCATACCCTGTTCAGCGAAGCGTTGCAGCTGTGCCGGGTGAGTGAAGGCGTCTACTTGCCTTTAGCCGCACGGGTATTGAGTTCCTTTAGCATGCTGCTCTACGAGTGGAACCAGCTTAATCAGGCTGCCGAATACGCGCTTCAGGCGCTGGAGCTCAGCAAAATCTGGGGCAATGCCGACGTGCTGGCCCGCAATCCGGCTGCATTGGCGCGCATCCAGATTGCGTTGGGAAATTTAACGCTGGCTGACCAGTATCTCATTGAAGCCGAACAACTCTTAGCGCAACGGAAAATCAGTCCCACCATCCCGCTGGTCATTAACGAAACCCGCGTGCAATACTGGTTGGCTGCCAATGATTGGGTACCCGCCCTGCGTTGGCTGCAAACCTGTGGTTACAGTCTGCGGGATGAAGTTGCCTTCCAAAACCTGGCGGGGCTGCTCACCTATGCGCGGGTGGTCCTCACCCGCGCCACAATTCAGGACAATCAAGCAGAATTACAGTCCGTCCAGCAGCTGCTCCACCGTATTACGTTGAACGCTGCCGCCGGAAATCGCGGGGCCTTATTCCTCAACGCGGCTTTACTTGAAAGCCTGGCCTTTTCCGCTTTACGGCAGGAAGCCCAAGCGCAGCAATCCCTCTTACGTGCGTTGGCATGGGCCGAACCAGAGGGTTTCTTGCGCTCCATTCTAGATCTGGGTGAGCCCATGCTGCAATTGCTGGAGCAACTGCGCGCGCTGATCGACCCATCCGCCCCTGATCCGGATCTTCCCTCGGCGACTTATTTAGACCTGCTGCTCACGTCAGCGGGCCGGGCAAGCGATCTGCCCCCAATGCCAGACCAGAATGGTCTGGTGGAGCCGCTCAGTGAGCGCGAACTGGAAGTGCTGCGGCAAATCGCCGATGGACAATCGAATCAAGAGATCGCGGATCGCTTGTTCATCTCGCTGCGCACGGTCAAATCGCATGCCAATCATATTTTTGGCAAACTGGGAGTAAAAAACCGCACCCAGGCAGTTGCCCGCGCCCGCAAATTGGAATTACTCTAACCTTCCCAACCAATTTTCATCCTGATAATCCAACCAAAGTACGATGACCACCGCCAGCACCTGGCGTATGATTGGGTCAACTTGATTGAAATGGAGAAATAAAAAATGTGGTTTAACCCGATCATGAAATGGTTGCTTTCCTCGCCGTTCAAAGCAATGGTGGACCAAAACACAATGCTGGTTACCTATCAAGGCCGCCGCTCTGGAAATACTTTCCACACCCCGGTCAATTACATCCGAGACGCGGAAATTTCCACCCGCCTGTATACCACCAGTTCGAGCGATCGCTCGTGGTGGCGTAATTTTCGCGCTGGCGGAGCGGTGCGATTGCTGTTGAAAGGTCAGGATCTGCCGGCGTTTGGTGAAGTTTCCGAATCACCCCAACAGGTTGCCGCGTTATTGGCGAAGATATGTACCGCCGCGCCCAATTTCGCCGGATTTTTCAAAGTCCAACGGCAAGCTTCCGGAGATTGGGATCCGCAAGGTCTGCTGGCAGCCGCCCAGGGCCGTGTGGTAGTGGTATGGACGCTGGAAAGTTGACCTACGGATTTAATCAACCTTTTCTCTGCGAGATCCTGGTTCGCGGCCAGTTGCATCCACGCTGGTTGGCCTGGTTTCAGGGCATGCAGGCAGAAAATACAACCTCAGGCAGCACCCGTCTGACGGGTGTGTTAGCAGACCAGGCTGCACTATACGGGGTCTTGGCCCAGATTCGGGATTTGGGATTGGAGTTAATTTCTTTACAACAACTGGAAAATCAGGAAGAGGAGTAGACGGTATTGGTGGTTAAAAGAATACAGCCCATCCCGTCATGAGCTGTATTCCCCTTGAGAAACCACACGTTGTTTGGAGGAAAAAAGGAGAGGTCTGCTTGAATTAACCTTTCCGAATGTGAATATAATATAGCATAGTTTACCTTTTTTGTCAACTATATTCCTCTACATTATACAAGAATCAAATAGGCGGTTCTGGGTATCCAGAACCGCCTATCCTTTACGTTAATTAAGGCTAGCCAATTACAAAATCGTTGGCCAACACAATTGTGCCTTTACCCAGAGTATCGCTGACCGGGCAGCGGCTTTCTACAAATTTCTTGAACTCAGCTAATTTTTCAGCAGAAGCGTCGGATTTAAAATGAATGGTGAAGCGCACATTCTGGTATCCCGGGCGCACGCCTTCCTTACCCTTCAAGAAACCATCCAGATCCAAATCACCTTCGGTTTCCACCCACAGATCTTCGACATTAATCTTATAGACCGGAGCGAAAGCAGTCACAACAATGACCAGGCAGGAACCCAGAGCGGTCAGTAACGCTTCGACCGGGTTCATTCCCAAATCCGTGCCGCCCAATTCCTTGGGTTCATCCATGATGAACTTGAATCCGCGTGATTCATTTTCAACTGCTAAGCCAGTGGGGAGTTTACGAGAAACTGCCTTGAATGTTACCATTGCCATACGAATAATCTACCTTTCATTGTGAAAATATTTACAAAGCACGAATTCCATAATAACTTAAGATTCATAAAAATTATGTTAATTTCCTGTAATAATTTATAAGGATTTTTCTCAGGATTTATTGGTGATATTCGACCAAAATTAGTTTATTTTAACAATCAAGCTAATTTTCCTGTCTACAACTTGCGTGGAAGATCAAATCCCCTTAAGATTCTTAAACACCCCTTACCCGAAAAGGAGAGTTATGTCCCCTCGACCTTCCGAATTTCAAAGTCTGAATGATCTCACCCGCTATCTCGACCAGATGGAAGAACGATTAGCCATATTGGAACAGGAGAATCAGGAGCTGCGCGAGCGTGTCGGAAAATCCCACAACGAGAATAAAGCCGTCGTGGATTATGTTCGTGAAGTCGTTCCAAAGACTTCACTCTTATCTAAAAATTTCTTAAGCCGCGCATTTTCTGTTTGGGGGCATTACTTCGTCGCCCAGCTGATTATTTCGCTGGTATTTTTCTTGTTGTATTTCATCTTTGTGGTGTTAATCCTGGGAGCAAATTTATTTGGAGGATAACCGGCTTCCGGTATAAATTCAGTTCAATCCCCGCAAAAATCCCAACCAATCTGGTTGAGATAAGCTATTTTTCGTGCCCGTCCAAAGACGGGCACTGTTCTTATTCAACCTGATAAAGGATCGCCTTCTTCATCCTTGAGCAATCCATTCCCCCCGTTTTTCAGCCCGCTCAGGCTGCCGCTGGCCCGGCTGGCATGCGCGCGAATATCGTCGCGTGAATTGCTCAACATGGTCATCGCGCGCGCGAAGCGACCGTCCAGTTCCTCTTGGATCGCCTCTGTGCTGGTCTGCACGGTTTGAATATAAGCTTCCAGGCGGTACAAATCCACACTCTGATCACTACGCAGCACAGTTTGGAACACCAGCATCAGGTACGGCACCAGCATGGAATAACTGACCAGCACCACACCCAATTGAAACACATCCGGCAGCACCCCAAAACTCAAATCATAAACCGCGTCTGGCACCACCGCCAGCCCAAAGTTAAGCGTCACACTTGGGTCGATGTATTTACGCACCTCGCGCGCTTTGGCAACCACCGCGTTTTCAATATCCCGTTTTAGCTTCTGTTGTTCTTCCACCACCTCACTGGACAAAAATTGCTCCAGTAGATTGGTGGCGGCCCATTTGCTATCGATCGGCAGCACCAACCCGTTGGGGAGTTTGAGACCAAATTCCACTGGCCGCCCGCCCACCGAGAAATTTCGCGCCTGCCATTCTACCGGCAACCGCGCGAACACCGCCTCGACAATATTCTCTCCCGCCGCGCCCTTCGACTGCGTTCCGGCGATCACTGTCTCCAATCTGCGCAGCGAATCAGCCATGCGCCGCTCTTCTTCCTGGCGGGTGCGCGCGTTGGCGTGCAGCGCGGAAAGATCAGTGCGCGCTTGATTCAGTTCCGCGCGCATGGAAACCGTGGCCGAAGCAAGCTGGTTGGTCAGCGAACGCAGCTCGCTTAACGCCGAGATGGACTGGTTGGCCAGCTCGCCAACCCCGCGGTTGACCGTGCCTTGTCCGCGCTCCACCGTGGAAATTCGCTCGGCCAATCCGCGCACATCGCTTTGCAGGCTGCCCACATTATGTACCAGGGGTTGAATCTGGCTGGCGCGTTCAGCCAGCGCCGCCACCTGAGATTGTTCTTGCTGCAAACCACGGGTCAGGTCTTTCAACGCCACCGCCACACTCTGTGGATCATTGCTTCCCTGGCGCAATTGCATTAAAATCGCCACTGCCAGCCCCACCAATACCAGCAATACCAATCCCACAATTGACGCTCCAATTACCAGCAGCCACTCCATTTCGGTCATCGTTTCACCTCCACGCTGCCGTTATTATAGAACATTTTTCCAATTAAAACCAGCCTGCGCTAATAAGAGATACAACAACGCCAGTCGAATGCAGACCATCCAGACTGGCGTGTTCAATTCATTTTTTGCTTCGCGTTATTTTACGGTCACATCCAACTCAAAAGTGTCTTCTGGTGGAGCTTCCATTTCAAACGGGCGAAAATAGCGCAGGTTCAACTGCGTTTCTCCGGCCTTGAGGGCGACAAACTCCAGGGTGTATTTTCCACCCGCCCCCAGCCCTTCTCCTTCCTGCACATATTGCGGCATTTCGGGCATATCCAGCACTTCGCGATCGACCTCATACAGGTCCCACAGGTAACCGGTGGTAGGGTTTCCTTCCAAAACCACGCGCAACCGGTCCCCAACTGCCATTTCCAGACTACCTCCATTACTTTCCAGGCCGACTTCAATCACTTTGCCTTGCTTCGCGCAGCCGGCTGCCAGGAAAAGGTACCCCACAAAAATCCAGGCCAACCAACTCTTTTTCAGCATAGCGCCTCCCTAACTTACTCTACATTCGTTTGAACCCACTGTACCGCTTCTTCGAAAGCCTGGCGCAGCGGGGTATACACCAAACCCAACTCCCGCTCGGCTTTCCGGCCATCGCATTCAAATCCTTCCAGGAACGTGCGCGTCTGGTCGTTGGACATGCCCCACAGCGGAGCAATACCGGTGCGGTCTGCCAGCCAGGTGAGCAGACGCGCCAACCCCACCACCATGCGATCCGGCAGCGAAATCAACGGCAGGCGCACCCCGGATATTTCACTGATTGTCTTCAGGTATTCGTCCAGGCTGATGGTATGCTTGCCGATCAGATACCGTTCTCCAATATTGCCGGGCTGGTACAGCGCCAGCGCGATCGCTTCGGCCGTATCCTTTACCGGCACGAAGGTGATCCGGCTATTCTTTAGACCCACTGCTGGCAGCTGCCGTTTGATCACATTCACCACGAACATCCCGCTTGGTTTCAAGTCGCCGGCGCCGATCACCGCCGCCGGGTATATTCCTACCACTGGCAGGCCTTGCCGCGCGTGCATCTCCCACACCAACCTGTCTCCAGCATACTTTGATTCAGCGTAAGCGCTGAATCGCCGCCCGCCCAGGGGAGTCTCCTCCATGTAGGGGCATTGTTGCGGTTTCCCATAGATCACCGCCGTGCTGACGTGGATCACCTTCTCCACTCCGGCTTGCAGCGCCGCCCGCATCACGGTGCGCGTTCCTTCTACATTCACCAGACGATACACATCCGGATTCGGTTCCCAAAATGAATAGACATTGGCCAGGTGAATAACTGCCTGGCAGCCATCCATCCCCTTCGCCAGCCTTCCAACATCATCCAGACCTGCTACATAAATCTGCGCGCCAGAATTGCGCAGCGCGTCCGTCTGGCTGGTTTTACGCGCCAGGCACACCAGTTCGTGTCCATCCTGTGCCAGCCGCTTAACCAGAACCTTGCCAATGAAACCACTCCCACCGGTAATGAAAATCCGCATTGATTTACGCTAACCCTTTTTGAAATTTCAGCTTAGCGCGTAACCAACCACGCGCCAGCCACCAATAATGCAAACCCAGCGATCCGCGGCAAATCCACCGGCCGCGCCACCGTGCCCAGCAGCCCAAAATGATCCACGGTCGCCGCGATCAACAATTGACCTACCACCATCAGCGTGGCAGTGGCCGCCGCGCCAATGCGTGGAATGGTGTAACTTACTCCACCCACCACAATCAAGCCCAACGCGCCGGCTGCCAGGGCGTACCACGGCACCCCCCGCCACTCGCGGATCTGCTGGCCGCCGCTCAAAACGAGCGGCACAAACGCCACAATCGCCCCACCGATGTGCACAATAAACACACTCGAGAGCAGCCCCAATCGCTGCGACATCAAACTGGCCATCGGGGATTGCATCGAAACCGTCGCGCCAGCCACCAGGCTGACCAATACCGCCATCAAGATTGTCTCCATTGAACGCTCCTTCATGGTAAACCTGTACTCTACATTTTTTGAGACAAAAAATCCGCAAGGCACTCCTTGCGGATGGGAATGCTCAACCTGGATTTCTTGTCTAATGATTGCTGTCCGAATAATCGCTGCGCTCAGCCGCCTTCAACAGGGCTTCAGCCAGCTGGCGTGCTTGCGTAGGGGTAATGTAAATATGCGATTCGTCCATTTTGAAGATTTTTTCATCCTCTGCGCAAGATTCGGAGAAGCACACACAAATATCATCTTCAAAAGCGGTATCGTCCGGATCAAAAAAAACATCCACTTTTAAACTTTCATCAAGAAGATATACGGGCATGCTTCACCTCCGCGATTAAGTTGTTCACTTTCTCTGAACTCAATATTAGACATTTTTTTCTTCTGGTCAAGCGGGTATTTTTGCTAAGTTTCTTCCCACACAGATTCTGAAGAATTTATTTTAGAGGCGGTCGTTTGAAACGAAGTTTCCACCACCAGCCACGCCTTTCTATGATCGGCTTCCAACCCTTATTGAGTAACGTTTCAACCAATTGGTGATGCACAATTCTGTTTTTTACAATTTCCGGATTTGGCCATTGATTACCACTCGTAAATGCCGCCCTGGGAGAAACCTCAACAATCTTTTGGGAGCCATCACCCAGCAAAATAGCAGCCTCAAACCACAATTCTCCGCTCCAATCACCACTTTCTGAAAATTCAACCTGGTAATTAAGCTCGCACACTTCCCAGTCGCGCTCAATATCCACTGGTTCAAAGCTGTTAAATAATACCCGCAGTTTTTGATTGGCCGTGAATTCCAAAAATTCACCCACCGGCCCAAAATCCAGCTCAAATTTCCTTGCGATCACCTGTCCGAATGGATCAATACCTGCCACCTGAAAATACTGATCATCCCCGTTTAATGAAAAAACATCCCCCAATCTCATGATCCAATACCCCCGTTCTATAAAGTTGATTTTGAGTGTGCAATCAATTTATTATAGTCAAAAATCTAATCCCATGTTTTATGCAATTTCAACATTCGCTTGCGGGTATGCTATAATCATCGCCGTTTGACATTGAGGTAAACCTTGAAATTAAAAACCCATTTCCACAATTCGTTGATCCTTTTAGCCGGTCTGGTTCTGTCTGCCTGCCAGACTTCTCCAGCCCTCTCGACCCTCGAACCAGGCACTCCACCACAAGTGTTTTTCACCTCAGCCTGCACATCTTCAAACCCAGACCTTCCCGATCCATTGGAAATACTCACCGAAGCGGTCTCTGCCGCGCAAACGCAGGTGGATGTCGCCATTTATAACATCAGCTATGCACCCTTGGTGGACGCGCTGATTGCCGCTCATCAACGCGGTGTGGTGGTGCGCCTGGTCTTGGAAGCAGACAACGCCGTCCGCTCAGCGCCAGAAAAGCTGGCCGGCGCCGGGATTGCCGTTCAAACCGACACTGCCCAGGGACTGATGCACAACAAATTCATCATTATCGATGGCAAAGAGGTCTGGACTGGCTCACTGAACTTCACTGAAAGTGGCAGCCGCCAAGATGCCAACAACCTGATCCATTTGCATTCATCTCAATTGGCGCAGGCTTACAGCGCTGAATTTGAGGAAATGTTCACCCAGAAACGTTTTGGCGCCAACAGCCCCACCAACGATACCATTCAGGGTTTCATTTTCGATGGGGTCAAGGTGGAAGTGCTTTTCTCCCCTGATGATCACCCCGAGCGCCGCTTACTAGAGTTGATCGGATCTGCCCACGAAAGCGTTGAAATGCTGTCTTATTCCTTCACCTCAGATCCAATCGCCAACGCCCTATACGCCAAAGCCAAAGAGGGAATCCGCGTGCGTATTGTGCAAGACGCGGAGCAAATCACCAACACTGGCAGTGAGTATGAACGCCTCCACGATGCCGGTCTGGACATCCGACTGGATGCCTGCGCTGGATTGATGCACCAGAAAGTGCTCATTCTGGATCATGAAACCGTGGTGCTGGGCTCTTACAACTTCACCAAAAGCGCCGAAACGCGCAACGATGAGAACATCCTCATCATTCACGATCCGCAGATTGCCGCTCAATTCTTGGCGGAATTTGAATCATTGTACGCCGCGGCGGTGTCGCGTTGAGTGTCACGCTTTATTGTCCTGGCTGCCAGCGCCAATACACACACCCGTTGGAACTCACTGAAATTCGCGCCGTGGGTCTGGCGCTTACCGGTCAATGTCCGGGTTGCGGGACCCGCTTTGGCCTCAATGCCACCTGGAACTGCCGCGCGCGCTTTGATTACCAGCCCAACTCAGAGACCGAGAACCCACCCGAGCCGCCCAAACCCGCCCAACCCAGCTTGCTTTAATTTGTTTTGCGAAAATTCAGGTGAGTGTACAATAGTCTAAAGACCTGCTGTTATGCAGAATCGAGGCCTGTATGCTCATTAATTATCTCATCCCGCTGCTGGTGTTGCTGCTCTTCCTGGCCGCCTTCATTCTCGTGCGCACAGCCACATTTTCCTCGGCCAAACGCCCCGCGGAACAAGGCAAACCCATACCACTCGATCCGCGCCAGCCCGCCGAACACCTGGCGGAGGCTATTCGCTGCGAAACCGTCTCTGCCGCGCGCGGAAAATACAATCGTGACGCGCTGCTGGCCATCCATCGTTTT
>Ga0209269_1001494_pt1 | contig 12272 bp, 11 predicted proteins | sample MTBAKMMethaMetaG_FD_187455 | JGI IMG/M metagenome (GOLD analysis project Ga0209269, IMG submission 187455) | Enrichment culture microbial communities from Arthur Kill intertidal strait, New Jersey, USA, that are MTBE-degrading - MTBE-AKM (Arthur... | ecosystem: Environmental > Aquatic > Marine >... | reverse complement strand
TCACGTAAACAGCCGCTTTAATCCCCTCAATCTCCAGGAAAGCCAGCTGCAAATATCCCGCATGGAACGCCTCAGTCAGACTGTTGCGAAATTGTTCGCGCATCTCGGCAGTGAGAAAACGCGCTTTGTCCGCGTCTAAAGCCATCAGTCTGATGGTTTCATCAATATCCGTGGATAATTGCTCTATATTTGAAGTCTCAACCATTTGAATGCGCTGTTCTGCGTTTTCAGCCCGGCGCATTTTCCGGCGGATCTCATGGCGCTGCTTTTTATCAATTGAGGCCAGGTATATCTCCCAATCTCCGGGTAGAACAATACTTGGGCAAGGCGCTTCTGAGTCGGCGGAATAAGTCCATCCATTTTCTTCAGTGATTGATTTAATCACAGCCAGGCTTGGGGAATCTTCGGGTATATTGTACAGGCTCAACCGCGACCAGCTTTGGGGCACCGCGTCACTTTGTAGAAACGCCAGCAGACCTTTCACAAAATCGGGCAGGTTTTCCTCGGCCACAATCAAGTCAAGGTAATCTGAAATTTCAATGCTGCCCAGGAACAACAAAGACGGTTTTTCTTCATGGACTGTCAACATAAACGGGGCGACTCCCATCAATTGACCGTTTTGCCGGGCGGTGATGATCAGCAAATCCGCTTGCGGCCATTCCCCACCTCCACGGGTAGCCCACCATCCGCGTAAATACTCGTAACGCAAAAAAGGAACCTTCGTAATCGAACGTTCCAGCAATTCATTCCACTCACCTTCCAGCTCTTCAGGAAAGCGGGTATGGCTTTCAAAAATCATCTTGAATTATTTCCTTGAGATCAAAATGTGCCCCCGCCGATTATACCGCACCACCACCCGGAAAACCGGTTACAACTGAATTCGTACAAACTCCTGGCTATTTCTTGGGCATGCGCATGACATTGCGCGGATTTTCCAGGTATTCAAAGCCAAATTTCTCGTACAGGCCGTGCGCGTCGCGGGTTGCCAAAATGCCTCTCACCCCTTGCAGTTCAGGGTGATTGATCACGCATTCCACCAGCCAAACCCCCAATCCCTGACCCCGATATTCCTCCAACACAAAAACATCAGCCAACCAGAACACCGTGGCAAAATCACTCACTGCTCGCGCGAAGCCAACTTGCTTATCGCCATGGTACAAACCAAAGCATAAAGAATTGGCAATGCTTTTTTCCAACACGGCCCGCGGACGGTCCATCGCCCAATAAGAGCGTTGGGTCAGAAATTCGTAGATCACATCCACATCCAGCAGAGCCGGGTCGCAGCTGATTGTGTAATCGTCTTTACGCCATTCCATGCGGGCCTCCTTGAGTTTCACTCGTTGCTACTTCCCAATTCTAACCGATATCCAAATCCGCGCACGGTCATAATCAACCGGGGATTGGCAGGGTCGTCCTCTAATTTCTTGCGCAGCAACCAGATATAGCGGCGCACCGCCGCCGGTTCAATGGAAGAATTTTCTCCCCATACCTGCCGGATCAACTCGGCTTCAGAAACTGGCCGGCCATGGTTTTTGGCCAACACCTGCAGTAAATAGAATTCGTTTGGAGTTAACGAAATCACCTCTTCGCCATTCCGCACTTCACAGCGGTCTAAATCAAGGGCCATTTTTCCCAAAGGGATCAGGTTCCGGCGCTCGACCGGTTTATTTCGCGCGCGATTCAATACCGCCGAAATGCGCGCGGAAAGCTCCGCGAAACTGAACGGCTTGGTAACATAATCGTCAATTCCCAATTCAAATCCGCGCAGCTTGTCCTCTTCTGAAGATTTCGCGGTGAGCAGGATGATGGGCACATCCGACATCTCCCGCAGGCGGATTGTTGTCTCCCAGCCGTCCATACCGGGCATCATTACATCCATTACCACCAGATCGGGTTGGTGACTATAAGCCATCCGGATGGCCTCCACCCCGCCAGACGCGCTGATTACATCATAATTCAGCGCGCGAATGTATTCTTCTAAAAACCGCAACAAGGTGCGGTCGTCATCCACCACCAATACTTTCGGACTCATACCCGTCTCCTTGTTCCATTAACACCGGTAGCGTAAATTCTGACATCGCGCCGCCATCCGGGCGATTTAAGACTTGAATATCCCCATCCATGGCCTCTAAGAGCCGTTTGACAATATATAAGCCCAAACCATGTCCATACACGGTTTGTGAATCTCCGCCATTGGAGCGGTAAAAACGGTCAAATATCCGTTGCTGATCTTTTTCTGAGAACCCAGGGCCGCGATCAGCCACCCGTATCCACATGCGGTCGCCCGGTTCGGTCAATCCGGCTGATACCTCAATTTCTCCATCCGGAGCATATTTCAACGCATTATCCAACAAATGAAACAGAATGCTACCCAGCGCGCGATCATCGGCGATCAGGTTAGGGAGATGATCGGGGATCTGCCAGTGAATCCGTCGGGCGTTTTGAATGTGAATCATCTGCTTTTGAAGCACCGACACCGTGTTTAGCAAATCAATTGGCGCCGGATAAAGCGGTAATCGCCCCGCGTCTAAAGCAGATAAATCCAGAATCGTTTCAATAAAATGATTCAGGCGCATGATTTCTGCCTGTACCAGATTGAGATTTTCACGCGCCTTTGAGGGCAAATCAGGGTTGGTGATTAAAGACAGCTCAATTCCGCTGTTGATGTTGGTGAGCGGCGCGCGCAATTCATGTGATACCAGCGAAACGAAATCCGACTTCAGACGATCCAGCTCTTGCAACGCGCGATTTTGCTCCTCCAGCTGGTGATAAGCCAGGGTCAAATCGTGGGTTTTGTCCGCGACAGCCTGCTCCAGGTTTTCATTTAATTGAGCCAGCGCCGCGCGGTCTTGGGCAATCTGCTCGTAAGCGGATTGCAGCTCTGCCTGGCGGGCTTTCTGTTCGCTTAAATCATGCGCGGTTCCTGCCAGAGCCTGACCTGGTTTCAAAGGCCGTAAGGTTAATGAAATGGGGATTTGACCGGCATGCAGGCGCACTAACGATAACTCTCCCGACCAGCCATCTTTTAAACCCTGAGAAACCGCGTCTGTCATTGCGCTTTTCGGGGTGATAAAATCCCCAAGGAATTTTCCCAACATTTCTCGGTCTGATTCTGCCTGAGCGGCAGAAATAAATGCGGGGTTAACCAATCGCAATTTGCCTTGCTGGTCACAAACAAAAGCCGGTTCAGCAATGTTGTTTACCAGATTGGCAAATTTTTGCATCTCCACCTCACCGGCGTAGATGCCCTGACGCACAGACAACCCCATTCCGATCACTACGGTTACGTATAGAGCCAGGTCATTGATCTGACCGTTAAAGGTCCATAACAGCAGCGTGTAGATTCCCATCATGAATACAGCCAACAACGGCAGAATGGATTGAAACACGCCCCGCAAACGGGAAACCGATGGATGAGATCCGCGCTTTCTGTCACTGTCCTGTCGGAAATCTGCCCAGGCGCCCAGAGCAAAAAGCAGATCGCCCAGTACCCAGCCCAGGTCCATCAGGCTGCCTGTGGGCGGCATACCAGCAAAGATTCCCCCGGCATAAATCAAATTGCTGACCATGCAAGCACCCATCCCCAGGCTGATCCAGCCAAAGGACAGGCTCAGGCTGTCCACGTTGGAAAACAAGAACAAAATCAATATCAAACCGATCCCAGCGATATCCACAAAGGGGAACAAAGCCATGGCGGTTAACTGCTCGGCGGATATAACAGACAAGACGGGTTGCAGTACCAGGATCCACACCAGGCTGACCATCGTGGTGGCAATGATGGTGGCATCAATCAATATGGCGAGTGATCCGGTATTGGACCGCGCTTTGCGCGGGTACAAGATTAAACCAATCCACACGGGCAAAGCCCCTAACACATAGATCACATTATAGATTTGGATGGATGGAAAATGATCGCCCAGAATCAGGTAGGTAACCAGCCGGGAAATATCAGCCAGTAGCCATACTCCAAAGCCAATCCCCAGCCACAACCAGGATCTTTGCAAACGGCTTTGTGAAAGGGTTCGGCTCAGGGATACAGCCAATCCCACTGAGAGCAACGCCGCGATCACGATCGCTGCCCCGCCCACCCAGAATCGTTCCGCCTCCGGCGTGCGGCCGCTCAATATCCAGAGGATATACACGCCAAAATAAACCAGCAGAGCCAGTGGCAATGTCCACCGATTGATCCAGGCATGTTCAGGGGTTGACCGCATATCTTCATTTTACTCAAGCCAGCCCAATTGTGGCAAATTCAATCCATAATTTTCAAAATTGGGGGGTTGATTTTTTTCACGAAATCCGTATACTAGAGCAGATATTTTATTCCGGGGAATAAAAGCCCGGCTGGTGCAATATGACTTCAAAATTCTGCTCGTCAAAATTGAATATTGCTGGAAACCAGAAAATTTTTTGGCCGGATTTAAATTGTCTAGACAAATTTGATTCGGAGGAAAGTTGCCTTAAACGGCCGCTTCTCCTTCCCACACCGGGCGGAGAGCAGAGCGGCTTTTTTGTTCTCCCCTCCACTTTTCCGGTTTTGTCTTTCCAAGGGATGATCATCTGATCATCCCTTTTTCTTTTAATTCTTTATTTTTGGTTTTAGAGAAGGAGGTTCTTCGATGACCGCAAATGTATCCGAAAAACAGATTTATGGCTACATGCCACAAGACGTGCCGTCTGCAGGCGCAATGCTCAGCCTGGGACTGCAACAAGTGCTCACCATGTTTCCCGCGACTATTTTGGTCGCCATTCTGACCAAGTTTGATGTCGGCGTCACTTTACTGGCTTCCGGCTTGGGCACCATCATCGCCCTGCTGGTCAGCAGCCGAAAGATCCCCATGTACTACGGCTCCAGTTTCAGCTATATCACTGTGGTCGTCACCGCTATGAATCTGTACGATGGCGCCTGCTTCACCGATCCAAACACGGTGTACTGCGTTGAAGGTGTGCGGATCGTGCAAGTCGGCATCATGGCCACTGGTTTGCTGAATATCCTGGTTGGTTTCTTGATTATGAAAGCCGGCAAGGAAGCCCTGGACCGGGTACTGCCCCCCATCGTCACCGGTTCCATGGCCATTGTGATCGGTATCGCGCTGGCGGGCGCAGCTTTGGGAATGGCTTCTTCAAACTGGCTGATCGCCTTTATCACCTTGATTGCAACCGTTATTTTCTCGGTTTATTTACAGGGCAAAGGGCTGTTGGGAATGCTGCCCATTCTTTTGGGCGCGCTGGTTGGCTACGGGGTATCCGCCGCGATAGGCGCGATCGATTTTTCGGTGATCTCCAATGCCAATTGGGTGCGCATTCCTGCCGTTACCCTGCCGGCCTTTGACAACCCGAACGCCTGGGGCATTGTCTTCAGCATCTCGTTGATCGCGATTGCCACCATCCCCGAGAGCACCGCGCATCTGTACCAGATGAGCCTTTATATCGACGCTCTGGCCGCAGAGATGGGCCGCAAACCGCTCGAAATCAAAAAGCTCATCGGCCTTAACCTGGTCGCCGATGGTGTGGACGACATGGTAGTAGGCTTTTTGGGCGGCTGCGCCGGCACCAATTACGGTGAAAACAACAGCCTCATGGCCATTACCCGCAATTACTCTGTGCCGGTGCTCATGGCTGCGGGCGCGATCGCGATTGTGTTAGGCTTCTTCGGTAAACTGGCCGCGGTCGTCAACACCATCCCAACCGCGGTAACCGGCGGTCTCTCCATCTACTTGTTCGGCGTCATCGGTATGCAGGGTGTCGCGCTGATCCAATCCGAGAAAGTCAACCTTTTCGAGCCGCGCCAGCTGGCTGTGGGGGCTATTATCCTTATTTTGGGAATTGGTGGAAACCTGGGTTTGGCGAACGGTATGTTCCCCATCAGCATTCCCTTCCTCTTCCCCGATGGGATTCCGGCCATCGTCTTCGCCGCGATCGTCGGTATCCTGCTCAATCTGGTATTTGTTGTGGTTCCCCCCAGTGTTTTTGGGGTAAAAGAACGCCAGAATATCAACAACTAACAGTACCCCCATTATCGGTGAAACACCGGCGTCCACATTCAGACGCCGGTGTTTTTTGCAACTCCTCCCATGATTGTGCGTATGTATAAGTGAAATAAATAATCAATCAACTTCGAAGGGCTTCCCCTGCGAAGGTTACAATATCCGGAGGTACAAAATGGGATTAATCAAATTTCTCTTGGGCTTAATCGGCGGGATAATCGGCCTGGTATTCGGCATCATCGGCGGTGCGATTGGCCTGGTCGTTGGCGCACTGGGGTTGGTGGTTGGCATCGTTGCCGTGGTGTTGGTCGTGCTGGCGCTGCCAATTCTATTGCTGGTTTTACTTTTATAAGCTCATACAAACAGCCAAAACAGAACAAATCCCTCGCCTGATCAGGCGAGGGATTTGTTTTCATTCAACCCAAACTATTAATCGGAAAACCGGATCAGATCAATCTTCCATTCAGCCGCATCAAGGGTGTAGACCAATTCCACGTCCTTCTGACCCCCATTCTGGAGTGTTAGGCGCGCCGGTACAATCACCCGGTCTTCCTGCAATAAAGGTTCTTTTACCTGCCAGCTCTGAGGCACCAACCCCATTTGGGAAAAGTAAGCTTCCATTCCTGCCGGATTTTTAAATCGCGTTTGGAGGTGTGGGGTGAGTTGAGCGTACAGCTGATTGAAATTACCGCTTTGCATAGCGTTCAACCAGGAATCAGCCGGTTGAGAAAACCGTTCCCCTGAAATGCTGCTCGCATCAGTGATGTTTACACAGCATAATACCAGCAAACTCAATACCATCAAAAAGAAAAGCAAAGCCACCAAAATTCCCGGCCAGGGGCTTTCTTTATAATGGGTTATGGTCCAATTGCGGGTGTTTTCCATAAACATAAACTTCAAAGTTGCAAGAAATATGCCTTTTTTGGACTTATCAAAAACCTTTTTTCAGTGTACCACAAATCCACCGGTTATTTTTATTAAATTTTTAGGTAATTTTTTCTGCAGGGTTTTGAAACTTTTATGGACAACCCTGAGATTTCATGTCATCATAAATGCACACCCCTTTTTCTTTAATACACCCGAGGTGACCATGCTCGATTCTGATTCATCTGCCTATTTCAGTTTGGATTGCCCGCGTTGCGGCGCTCCCCTGCCAGAGTATGCTGAACAAATTTCCTGCCAGTACTGCGGCGCCAGACTGATCTTCAAATCCGCTAAAACCCACACCAAAGCATTCACCCAGCCGGCTGCCGGGGAAAGACCCGACCCCTCTGAACTCACTTTATTTCCGCTCAGCTATGTTGAGCCGCGTACCCATTTGGATGCGTTTACGATCGGTATTCCAGCTGGCTGGCAATTTAGCGGTGGAATAAATTGGGGCAATAAAGCAGCCGCACCCGCCGAATTGGCGTTTAAGATCTTTGCCCCAGGCGGAGTTGAGCAGCTGGAATGCTTCCCGAATCAGTATTACGGTTGGTCGGAAAATCCGGTCTATCGTATGCAGATTCCGGTGGGTGGTGATTTTTATCAATCCGAGTTTCGGCCGCCTCTCTCCGCTGCAGATTTTCTCCAGCAGGTTATTCTCCCTCGTTTTCGCAATCGTCCCGGATTAAAGATTTTGGGGGGCCAAACAGATTCCACCTTAATCCAAAAGACACAATCCCAACTGAATCCATCCACCCCACAACAACAATTCTCGGTGGATGCGGCTCGCCTGCAAGTAACCTATCTTGAAAACGGCCAGACCATCCGGGAAGAATTGGTAGCCGTATTAGTCTTCATGCATGTCTCCGCGGGTGGGTTTTTCGGCAATGTGGAAAACATCTTCTGGTATAGTGATGGCATCCTCGCCTGGCGTGTGCGCGCAGACGATTTCGACCAGCTCCATCCCCTTTTCGATCGCATTTTCAAATCCTTCCAGCCCAATCCGCAATTCATCGCCGCGGTCCAACAAATCAGCCAGCAAATGACCATGGGCGTTGTTCAACAGATTCAAAACTTTGGACAGGCCGCCCTGCGCATTGGCAAACAGCTTTCCCAGATGAATGAAATGCAATGGCAAAGCTACTGGGACCGCCAGCATCATCAGGATCAAATGTGGGACGCCTGGCACGCCAACCAGACCCGGATGGACCAAGTTCACCAGGATTATTCTTCGGCTATTCGCGGCACAGATGAATACTACGATCCCAACGCCGGTCGAAGGGTAGAGCTGCCGTCAGGATACCGGCAGGTCTGGTCAAATCCACTGGGTGAGTATATCTTCAGCGATGACAGCCTTTATAATCCCAACCAGGAAAGCAATGGGAACTGGACTTTGATTAACCCAGCCTGATTTTTACCCAGATAACCCAGCCTGTCGCCACAGGGAAAAGCGCATATAATTTAAGCAGAATTCTGCCGGATCCCATTGGGTGGAAAACAAATTTGTAAGGAGAACCTGCCATGCAATTGGAAACTGTTTTGATCGAAAAACCCGAGGAAATCAACTTCATTCTCGGACAATCTCATTTTATTAAGACCGTCGAAGACCTGCACGAAGCCCTGGTGAACTGTGTGCCGGGCATCCGCTTTGGACTGGCATTTTGTGAAGCCTCGACCAAGTGCCTGGTGCGCTGGTCTGGTAATGATGACGCGCTGATTGAACTGGCCAAAAAGAACGCCGCAGCCATCGGCGCGGGGCACAGCTTCATTATATTTTTGGGAGAAGGCTTCTATCCAATCAATGTGCTTAACACCATCAAGATGGTTCCGGAGGTGTGCAATATCTACTGCGCCACTGCCAACCCCACCCGGGTTCTAGTCGCCGAAGAAGGCGGCGGGCGCGGCATACTCGGAGTCATCGATGGGATGAAACCAAATGGAATAGAAGATGAAGCCGAGATTGCCTGGCGCAAAAACTTTATCCGGATGATCGGCTATAAACTCTAACCAAAGCGGGAACTCACTTCCAATCTGGCACGTCTATTGCACAGATTGAAGTGCTGTATTTTGCGGTGTCGCCTGTTTTTTATTAAGAAAAAGAAAACACTTCCCTGCTCAAGGAGGAAGATATGCAAAAGAAGAGCCTGTTGTTGATGTTGGTTATGGTTATGATTATCGCTGGCTGCGCGCCGAAGCCGGCTGAACAGACCGATGATCAGATGGCCACCCGGGTTGCCCAAATTTTAACCGCGCAACCCACCGCCACCGGCGATGCGGCAATGGTTTTATCGCTAACGCCCGCCATCGACCTGCAACCCATCGAAATGGCTACCGCCACACCCGAGATTCCCACTGCGGTGCCGCCCACTGCCACTGCGGTGCCTACGGCTACCGAAATGCCCACCGAGACTCCGGTACCCACCGAGACGCCCACTATTACGCCCACCCTGCCCCCAACTTCGACGCCGCCATCAACGGATCCGCGCAGCGTGCTGGGCAGCCCCTCTTCCACTGACCCGATGGACAACAGCACTAAGTGGAATTGGCCGGTTGGCAGCTCTGAATTTGCCAGCAACGAATTCAAAGATGGCGCGATGAACCTGATTGGCAAAGCGGAAATTGAAACCGATGGCCCTACCGGCTGGATTCTGGCCAACACTCAGACCGCCACTAACATGTACATTGAAGCAACCTATAAAACCACCGCTTGCGATGGACGCGATGCCTACGGAATCATCTTCCGCGTACCGGTCCTCAGCGAAGCCGACCGTGGCTACATCTATGAGATTTCTTGCGAAGGTGAATACCGTCTGTGGAAATGGGACGGTAAAGACGGCGCGAGCGGAAAGTATACCGGCCTGATCTCCTGGCGCAAACCCACCGGAGCCAATGAAAACGCCATCAACATCGGCGACAACGCTACCAACCGTCTGGGCGTATTGGTCAAAGAAGATCTGATCACCCTGTATGTTAACGGGTTCAAATTGGGCGAAGCGCGCGACAGCCAGTTCCCTGCCGGCAATTTTGGTCTGGTGATCAACCCTGAAAAGACAGAAAAATTCACCGTTAAAATCGAAGAAATGAGTTTTTGGATCAATCCATAAGCCTTGACTTCTTTGGGATAAAAAAAGAGCGCTGCGGCGCTCTTTTTTTCTCTTTGTCAATTGAGATTATTGTGCTTGAGAATATAGATCAATAATCTTGAGGATCACTTCCACCGATTTTTCCATTGACCGGGTGGGGATATACTCGTACTTGCCGTGGAAATTATGTCCACCGGTAAACAGGTTCGGGCAGGGCAAGCCCATAAAGGACAACCGCGCCCCATCCGTTCCGCCCCGAATCGGGGTAACCTTGGGTTCTATACCCAATTCCAGCATGGCTTTTTTGGCTGTTTCGATGATATGCATCACCGGGGCCAGCTTTTCTTTCATGTTGAAGTACTGATCTTTGATCTTGAGTTCGACCGTTCCAGCCGGATATTTCACATTCAGGTAATCCGCGGCCAATTTCAACAGGTGCTTCTTCTCTTCAAATAAATCCCGGTTATGATCGCGGATCAGGTAAATGATATCCGCGTGTTCTACATCGGCATTCAACCGCCACAGGTGGAAAAACCCTTCATAACCGTCCGTGTATTCCGGACGCATATTCACCGGCAACATCTCATTCAACTCAATCGCCACCAGCGCGGCGTTGATCATTTTATCTTTTGCAGAACCGGGGTGCACACCGCGTCCCTGAATGGAAATGCGCGCCATGGCAGCGTTGAAGTTTTCGTATTCCAGTTCACCAATCCCGCCACCGTCTACGGTATACCCAAAATCCGCGCCAAATTTCTGCACATCAAAACGGTCAGCTCCCTGGCCTACTTCTTCATCGGGGGTAAAAGCTACGCGAATCTTGCCGTGCTCAATTTCTGGATGTTGGGCCAGATACTCAACGGCGGTCATAATTTCGGCCACACCGGCTTTATCATCCGCGCCCAGCAGCGTGGTGCCATCGGTGGTGATTAATTCTTCGCCAACATAATCCAGCAGATCTGGAAATTCCGTCGGGGAAAGGACAATATTTTGTTCGGCATTTAAGATAATATCGCCACCGTCATAATTCTTTACAAACTGCGGATTGACATTCTCACCGCTGAAGTCCTGGCTGGTATCCACATGCGCGATCAAGCCCAGGGTGGGCAGCGCGCGGCTGGTTGTCGCCGGTAATGTCGCCATTACGTATCCATTCTCGTCAATGGTAACTTCCTGCAATCCCAATTGGTTAAGCTCATCCACCAGCAGGCGCGACAGGGCAAGTTGCTTTTCGGTACTGGGAAAAGTGGATTGGTCCATCAAAGATTGTGTATCGATCTTCACATATCGCAAAAATTTCTCAACAACGTTTGTCATCATTACCATTCCTTTTACGTGGAATTTTATACACCTTGCTATTTTACACTTATTTTCTTGCCCGTTGCCAATATTCGTAAAATGTCCCCTGGGAATGGTATCAGATCTGTTCCGGATTATGTGCCTTGCCTTAAAAAAACCTTCCCTCCGCATTGCGCTGCAATTGGGAGGGAAGGTTGGTGATTGATGCGACTGCATCATCCTATTTTATTTGGAAAGCAGTTTTTCTTGCTGCGCCAGCAAAGCATCGAGGGTTTCAAGATCTTGAATTGCCACGGTTGGGTCAGTCAGCAGCGCGGATGTGGCCGCGGCCAGGCGCGTTTCCATTTGATCCATCACCTGCTGGTTATCCTCGCCCATAACCTTCTTCAATTCGGCTAATAAATCTTTTGCCTCTCTGAGAGATTTCTGCGCCGCCGCCCCCTGGCGGATGTTCAACTGCAGGCGCGCGTTCAACGCTTTGGCTTGAATCTGAGCGATATAAATCCGCGCGGTGGCTGTTTGCACATCTGCTTCCAGGTTCTGGTTCGTGGCGGTCAGGTCTTTATTCTCTTCCCGTAAATCATCCAGATCACCACTCAAAGCCGTGATCTCCGCGCGGGAAGCGTCTAATTGGGATTGCGTATCCGCCAGACGCGCCTGCAACGGGCGGAATTGCCAGAAATAAAACACCACCAATCCAATGGCAAACGCAATCAGTACCACAAGGGTCCAACGCCCCGCCGAGCGAATAAACCGGCCCCGGCTGGTGTCTTTATCCAATAACCAGTGTGAAAACCGATCCAGTACCGAGGGTTTTGTCCCCACTTCCTCCATTTTCGGAGGAATCTGCTGCTCGTGAACGGGAGATTCCGGCTCAGGTGCAGGAAATGATTCGGCATCCAATTCACCCAACACCTCTACTTCGGGTTCAGGTTGAGGTTGGTGGGCGCTCTCTTCAACAGAGGTTTCGTTTTCGGGG
>Ga0209269_1001491_pt1 | contig 12287 bp, 5 predicted proteins | sample MTBAKMMethaMetaG_FD_187455 | JGI IMG/M metagenome (GOLD analysis project Ga0209269, IMG submission 187455) | Enrichment culture microbial communities from Arthur Kill intertidal strait, New Jersey, USA, that are MTBE-degrading - MTBE-AKM (Arthur... | ecosystem: Environmental > Aquatic > Marine >... | reverse complement strand
AGGAGACGGTCGCCGCTCTTAAAGGCCGCCTCTGCGGCATGGCTGAATTCGGCGCACTGAACGGCGATCAGCAGGAACAGATCACCCGTCCGTTCAACGAATTCAACGCGGCCATTGAGCGCCAGAAACTGATTGCCGTCATCCGCGACACCCTGCGCCGGTTTGAGGAAAGCGACTACCAGCGCCTGCTTTCGCAGATGACATCCTGGGCGCAACCGGCACCAGCACCCGAGCCTGCGCCGCAACCCGGTAAAACCGCCACGCCGTATGAAGGTACGAAGCCCACGCCACCGACCAAACCGGAACCGCGCATCGAGTACGTGCCCAGCCGCTCGGTGAAGGTCTCTTTCGACAAAGCCTGGCTGGCCGACGAGACCGACGTGGAACGCTACCTGGAATCCATGCGCAAGGCGCTGCTGGACGAAATCCACAAGGGAAAGAGAATTCAGATTTAGGGACCACGAATGGACACGAATGAACACCAAATTGAGAAGCTGATTCAGCAGGGCGAGAGCCTGATGCTGGAGTTCAAGAGCGATCTGAAATGCCTGCCGGACCGCGATTTGGTGGCTACGGTCGTTTCATTAGCCAATACCGAAGGCGGCAACCTGTTGCTTGGCGTGGAGGATGATAGCACGGTGACCGGCTTGCATGCCAACCATCTGAACGTGTCGGGCATTCCTTCGCTGATCGCCAACAAGACCAATCCCGCCATATCGGTTCGCATCGAGCGGTGTGAGTTGCAGGGCAAATTCATCGCCCGTATCTCCGTGCCCAAATCACGGCAATTGGTTTCAACCTCCGATGGCTTGCTGGTAAGAAGACGCCTCAAACTGGATGGCACACCGGAATCGGTGCCATTCTACCCGCATGAGTTTATTCAACGTCAATCTTCAATGGGGCTGGTCGATCCCTCAGCCATGGTGCTTGAGGAAGTGGACGCCAGCCAGTTCGATCCGTTGCAACGGCTTCGTATTCGCAATGCCATCAAGAAATACGGAGGAGAACAATCTCTGCTGACGCTGGCAGATGACGAACTGGATGGTGCCTTGGGCCTGTGTCGAGAGGTGGACGGCATCAGGCGGCCAACCGTCGCCGGATTGCTGTTATTGGGGACAGAAAATCTGTTGCGACAACATCTGCCCGCCTACGAAGTCGCCTTTCAGGTGTTGCAAGGCACAGACGTCAAGGTGAATGAATTTTATCGCAAGCCCCTGTTGGAAACCTTCGAGGAAGTCGAATTGCTCTTTAAGGCTCGCGTCGAGGAAGAGGAGATTCAAGTTGGCCTGTTTCGAGTGCCGGTTCCCAACTACGATCGCCGCGCCTTCCGAGAAGCCTTTGTCAACGCCCTGGTGCACCGTGATTTCAGCCGTTTAGGTGCTGTGCATGTCAAGATTGCAAGCGATGGCCTCTCCATCAGCAATCCCGGTGGATTTGTAGAAGGCGTTACATTAGACAATCTGCTCGTCGCCGACCCCCGTTCCCGTAACCCCCTGCTTGCTGACGTGATCAAGCGGATCGGACTGGCCGAGCGCACTGGTCGCGGGATTGACCGCATTTATGAAGGCATGCTCCGCTACGGACGACCCGCACCGGATTACTTCATGTCCAATGAGTTCACGGTTTCCGTGCAAATGGCCAATGCAGCCGCCGATCTCGATTTTCTCAAGATGGTCGTCGAACAGGAGGACAAGCTGGGAAATATGCCCATTGACTCCCTGATCATCCTTTCCCGTCTCCGCGAAGAGCGACGCTTGACCACCGCCGACCTAACGCCATCCGTCCAGAAGCCGGAGGCCAATGTGCGGGCGACTTTGGAAAAACTGGTCGAATCCGGCTTTCTGGAACCTCACGGAACAGGCAGAGGCCGTACCTATACACTCAGCGCGAATATGTACCAGAAGGCGGGAAAGAAATCGGAATACATTCGCCAGGCCGGGTTTGCACCCATTCAGCAGGAGCAGATGGTACTCAACTACATCGATAAGCACGGAAGCATCAAACGTGCGGATGTCATGGACTTGTGTCATCTCTCTCAGGATCAGGCCTATAAGTTGCTCTCGCGCCTCAAGAGGAGTGAAAAAATCGTTCAAATTGGCGACCGGAAGGGGGCGATTTATGAGCGTAAGCGTTAATATATGCGACAGGCGCAAATATATGCGCCCTCTTATGCGCCAGCGTATAAATGCCTGTGCAATCGCTATGCACTCGTGCATAAGACCGTGCTTAGCTGGCTCATATCATTATTCATGTGGATTCGTGTCCATTCGTGGTTCAAAGGATTCTTAGATGGAAACCGCAAAACTAAAAAAATTCGCCCAGTTCGCCCGGCGCAGCCTGCTGGAGCAGGTCTCCGCCAAGCTGAAACTGGTGCTGGCTGAAAACAGCGCCGCCCGCCGGGAAAGCACCGAGGCCATCAAGAAACTCGAAGAGGCCATCAAGAACTACGGCAAGGAACAGGTCATTGAGCGGGTGGCCTATATTTGGTTCAACCGCTTCTGCGCCCTGCGCTTCATGGACGTGAACCGCTATAACCGGGTGCATGTGGTCTCTCCGGCTGACCCCGGACAGTTCCAGCCTGAGATTCTGGCCGAGGCCAAGATGGGCCACATCGATGAAGAGATGGTCCATGACAAGGTCCGGCAGCAGATCTTCGCCCTGCTCGACGGCAAAGCCCCCAGCCGCGACCCGCAGGGTGAAGCCTACCGCCTGCTGGTGGTGGCGGCCTGCAACTTCTGGAACAAGGCGATGCCGTTCCTGTTCCAGCGCATCGACGACTATACCGAACTGCTGATGCCCGACGACCTGCTCTCGGGCAACTCTATCCTCGCCTACACCCGCGAGGCGATGACCCCGGATGCCTGCGAAGATGTCGAGGTGATTGGCTGGCTCTACCAGTTCTACATCTCCGAGAAGAAGGACGAGGTGTTCGACGGCCTGAAGAAGAACAAGAAGATCACGCCCGAGAACATTCCTGCCGCCACCCAGCTCTTCACTCCACATTGGATCGTGCGCTACCTGGTGGAAAACTCCCTCGGCCGCCTGTGGCTGCTCAACCGTCCCAACTCCAGGCTCAAAGAACGCATGGAGTACTACATTGAACCACAAGAAGATTTAACCGCGAAAAACGCGAACGACGCGAAAGAAGATAAAGAAAACAAATTTCGCGATGTTAGCGCCTTTCGCGGTTCAAATGATTTTTTAGTGGTTCAAACCCCGGAAGAGATCAAGATCTGCGACCCGGCCTGCGGCTCCGGCCACATGCTCACCTATGCCTTTGACCTGCTCTACGCCATCTACGAGGAGGAAGGCTACGAGCCCGCCGAGATTCCGGAGAAGATCCTCACGAACAACCTCTATGGTATCGAGATCGACGAACGCGCCGGGGAACTGGCGGCGTTTGCGCTGACCATGAAGGCCCGCGCCAAACAGCGCCGCTTCTTCAACAAGGGCGTCAAGCCGAACATCTGTGTGCTGGAGAACGTCCACTTCGACGGCAATGAGTTGAAGGATTACATGGATTTTGTCGGGCGCGATCTGTTCACCGCGCCGCTGCAAACCACCCTGCGCCAGTTCGAAGAGGCCGACAACTTCGGCTCCCTGATCCGCCCGGATGTCACCGATGTGGACGGCATGCTCAGGGTACTGGAGTCGAAGAACGTCTCCGGGCAGTTGTTTATCAGCATGACCCATCAGAAGGTTCTGCAAGCCCTGCGGCAGGCCGATTACCTGAGCCCGAAATACCATGTGGTGATTGCCAATCCGCCGTATATGGGAGGCAAAGGGATGAATGGGCGGCTGGCTGCGTGGGCAAAAGACAATTTCCCAAACAGCAAGTCAGATCTATTTGCCATGTTCATCGAGCGTAACCTGGACCTTGCTCAGATGCACGGTGTAGTTGCAATGATAACCATGCAAAGTTGGATGTTCCTGTCATCCTTCGAGGCATTGCGTACGCGTCTTCTGGGACAGAACACACTGCTATCAATGGCTCACCTAGGCGCAAGGGCTTTCGACAGTATCGGCGGTGAAGTGGTTTCAACCACAGCATTTGTTTTAGAGAACGCAAACCGGTTGGATTTCAAAGGCAGCTATCTAAGGTTGGTTTCTGGTAATTCCGAAATTGAGAAAAATGATGCCATCCGAGAAGCGGTTAGGGATCCTGACTGCGGTTGGCTCTTCCGATCCTCCGCCGCAGATTTCAAGAAGATACCCGGCAGTCCGATTGCTTACTGGGTTTCCGATAAAGCAATGGCAAGCTTTTCATGGGCTAAAAGAGTTGATAACTCGTTTGAGCTTATACAAGGAATGATAACTGGAGATAATGCTAAATACGTAAGATTCTGGTATGAAATTTCTTCTAGGTATTTCAGTATTTTCTCTCAAGACAAAAATTACTGGGTTCCATACAACAAAGGCGGAGAAGCTCGAAAATGGTATGGCAATCACGATCTAGTTGTTGACTGGAGGTCTAGGGGAGAAGGCTTCACTCGCAACAGGTCAACCAACTCACATTTATATTTTCGCCCGTATGCTTCATGGAGCTATTTGAACACCGGGTCTCCCGCAGCTAGGTACTATCCGGACGGCTTTCTATGGGATGTTCATGGCTCAGGAGCGTTTCCAAGAAAAATAGGAGATGAGAAAAAACTGGTCGCCTTACTCTGCTCTAAGGCTGGTGGTTATCTTCTAAATGTCGTCAACCCGACAATGAGCTTCCAGGTTGAGAATATATCAGCGCTTCCATGGGATCTCGACAAGTTGTCTCGCCTTGAAAGCAGTAAGCTCCTGCGTACAATTGAACTATCCCAGAATGACTGGAATTCTTATGAAACCTCTTGGGACTTCACCATCCTCCCACTACTGAATCCCGACTACCGCCAGCCAACCCTGAAGGCGACCTACCAGAAACTCCACGCTCATTTGCAGGAGGTGACGCTGGAGATGCAGCGGCTGGAGGAAGAGAACAACCGCATCTTCATCGAGGCGTACGGCCTGCAAGATGAGTTGACGCCGGAGGTGCCGCACAATGAAATCACCCTGACCAGCAACCCACACTACCGCTACGGCAACGACAAGAGCGAGGAAGAGCTGGAGGCGCTGCTGCTGGCCGACACCATGCGCGAGCTGGTCTCCTATGCCGTAGGCTGTATGTTTGGCCGCTACGCGCTGGACAAGCCGGGGCTGATCCTTGCCAATCAGGGCGAGACGCTTGCGGACTTTGTCCGCAAAGTGTGTAGTGAAGAGTGGGTAGTGGATAGTGAAGGAGAAAACAATGGCGACCGTTCGCAATTACAGAGAGTTAATAGTCTGGCAGAAGGCGATGGACTTGGTGGAACTGGTTTATCAGGCCACCAAGCAGTTCCCGAAGGAGGAACTTTACGGGTTAACCAGTCAAGTCAGGCGGTCAGCGGTTTCCATTCCATCGAACATAGCGGAAGGTCAGGCCAGAAAATCGACGGCGGAGTTTCTGAATTTCTTGTCCATTGCGAACGGTTCAAGAGCAGAGATGGAGACCCAAATCCTGCTTGCCCAGCGCTTGAATTATGTAACGACCGATACAGCGCAACCAATTCTCAATCTGTCAGAGGAAGTGAACCGCCTGCTGAACGGGCTGATGAACAGCCTGAAGTAACTACCCACTGCCCACTATCCACTATCCACTTTCTTCCAGATGACGACAACGTCATTCCCATGCTCGATGGCGATTGGTTTACTGACGACATCGCCGAGCGATTCCGCAAGTTCCTGCGCGTTTCCTTTGGCGATGAGCACTACGAGGCCAACCTCCAGTTCGTCGAAAAGGCGCTGAACATCAAGGGCAAGCGCAATTACTCTATCCGCGACTACTTCCTCGGCGAGTTCTATACCGACCATGTGAAACGCTACAAGAAGCGGCCCATCTACTGGCTTTTCAGCAGCCCGAAGGGCAGCTTCAACGCGCTGATCTACATGCACCGCTACCGCCCGGATACGGCCAGCGTGGTGCTCAACGACTATCTGCGCGAGTTCCGCACCAAGCTTACCTCCCACAAGAACCATCTGGAGGCGGTGAGCATCAGCGCCAGTAGCAGCCAGGGCGAGAAGACCAAGGCCCTGAAGGAGATCGAGAAGATCACCAAGATGATCGCCGAGATGGAGGAGTACGAGCGCGAGGTGCTATACCCGCTGGCCACCGAGCAGGTGGAGATCGACCTCGACGACGGCGTGAAGGTCAACTACCCCAAATTCGGCGCGGCCTTGAAGAAGATCGTCGGCCTGGATGCAAAGGACGATTGATGATTTTTGAAGTGGGATTTTTGATTTATGGATGAACGACAGCTCAAGGATAGAACCCTCCAGTTTGGCCTGCGCATCATGCGACTGGTTGATGCATTGCCGCAGACCAGCGCTGGCCGTGCGATTGGTAACCAACTGGTTCGGTCGGGCACGTCTGTAGGCGCGAATTACCGTGCGGCGTGCCGTGGGCGCTCAAAGGCTGAGTTCATTGCGAAACTGGGTATCGTCGTCGAAGAAGCCGACGAATGCGGTTATTGGTTGGAGTTGATAATGAAAGGTGAATTGTTGACCGCCGAAAAAGTGCAGCCGTTATATCAGGAGGCTGAAGAGTTGACCGCAATCTTTGTTTCATCGGTACGCTCGGCTCAAGCCAATCAAAAATCAGCAATCAAAAATCAAAAATCGGAGGCGCTATGAGTTCACGAATAGCGCAAGCATTGACCAAACTCTTTGACCGGCACCGGATCGTCTTCTGGTACGACGCCAAACAGGAGTTGCGCGACGATTTCGAGGCGCTTCAGCTTCCCGGCGTCGAGAAGCTGGAGCTGATCAACAACGAGTACGGTATCAAGTACAGGCTCCTGCGCGAGCAACCGGAACAGAAATTCCTGCTCTACCGAGAAGGCCCTCAGCCCGCCGATCTGGATAACTGGCTGCTGGATGTACAACTGGCCCACGGCGAGTTCCGCACCGATCAGGTGGCCATCTGGCTGTCCGAACTGGAGCTCGGCCTGGAGTTCACGGATGTGGTGCAGGCCAATGCGGAGTTCTTCCAGGCGATCAAACGCAAGGACGCCCTCAAGAAACTGCTAAAAGCGGACGACACCGCCGGACAGATTCGCCTGAAGATGCTGGCGGTATGCACCGGCAGCGAGCCGCGTATGGATGCGGTGGTGGAAAACCTGCTGCAGGAACTGGCCGACGGCCGGGACGAGAAGATCAAGTTGGTTGCCCGATGCAGCCTGGGCGGCTTTCTCTGGGAACAGATGACCCGCTGTTATGGCTACAAGTCCGACGAGCCGGGCATCCGCGACTTCGCCATCGAGCTGTTCAAGTCCTGCTACGCCATGGGCACCGACGGCCAGGTGAAACTGACCGGCGATGCCCTGGTGTTTCTCAAGCGCTGGAAGGATAGCCGTCAGTTCGAAGGCGGCTTCGAGACCCTCTCGGGAGAGTGTGCCGAGGTCCTCGGCATTGAGCAGGATCTGGCCAAGCGGGATTTCCGCGAGTTGATCGAGCTGGATTACTTCCGCCTGATCGACCAGAAGATCATCAGCGACCTGGTGCGGGCGGTGGCAGCCCGCACGGCCTCCAGCGGTGACGTGGCGATCTGGGTTCGCCAGCGGCGGCAAGGCCACTGGTATCGAGAATACCGGCATCTATACGAGGCGGTCGATTACGCCGCCCAGTTCACCCACGCCCTGGGCGAGGCCAAGCTCGAAATGGACAGTCTGGCCGAAGGCGTGCAGCGCTACAGCCGCTTCTGGTATCTGCTCGATCAGCTCTACCGCAAGTTCACCTACCATGTGCGCATGTCGGGACAGGCGTCGCTGATGGGCACTCTAACCGACCAGATCGAAAACCTCTACTCCAACAACTACCTGTTGAAGCTGGGCGACCGTTTCCAGACCTTCGTGGATGCGGCATCGAAGTGGGAAGCCTTCCCAGTGCGCAAGCAGAAGGAGTTTTTCGAGCACTGGGTCCGGCCGTTCCTGCGCAAGGACAACAAGGTCTGCGTGATCATCTCCGACGCCATGCGCTACGAGATCGGCGATGAGCTGCTGAGTCTGATCCGCCAGGAAGACCGCTACAGCGCCGAACTGGAACCGGCACTGTCGATGCTGCCCAGCTACACCCAACTCGGCATGGCGGCGCTGTTGCCCAGCAAGGAGCTGGCGATTGCCGACAACGAGACCGGCACCGTGCTGGTGGATGGGCAAAGCTCCCAGGGAACGGCCAACCGCATCAAGATCCTTGGCCAGGCAATCAGTCAACGGGCTACCGCCTGCAAGGCCGACGAGTTGATGGCCATGAAGGGTGACGACTGCCGGGCGCTGGTGCGCGATCACGACGTGATCTACGTCTACCACAACCGCATCGACGCCACCGGCGACAAGCGGGAATCCGAGGAGCGGGTTTTCGAGGCGGTGGAAGAAACCCTGCAGGAGCTGATTCGTCTGATCAAGAAGCTGACCGGGGCCAACGCCAACAACTTGCTGGTGACCTCGGACCATGGCTTCATCTACCAGAACCGCGCCATCGACGAAAGTGACTTTTCCGGGGTCGATGCCGAGGGTGAACAGATTCTGTTCCGGGACCGCCGCTTCGTGCTCGGCAAGGGGCTTGCCGAGGCATCCAGCCTGCACAAGTTCACCCCCGAGCAGCTTGGGCTTACCGGTGAGGTGGAGGTGCAGATTCCCAAGTCGATCAACCGCCTGCGTCTGAAGGGCTCCGGCAGCCGCTTTGTGCATGGCGGCGCGTCGTTGCAGGAAGTGGTGATCCCGGTGCTCAAAATCAACAAGAAGCGCCAGAGCGATGTCACCGCCGTCGAGGTGAACATCCTGCGCGGAGCCAGTTCGGTAATCACCTCCGGGCAACTGGCGGTGACCCTGTACCAGGCCGGACCGGTAACGGACAAGATCCAGCCGCGTGTGCTGCGGGCTGGCATCTACACCGAGGCAGGCGACCTGATCTCCGACAGCCACGACCTGACCTTTGATCTGAGCTCGGACAATCCCCGGGAGCGGGAGCTGCAGGTGCGCTTTGTGTTGACCCGCAAGGCCGACGAGGCCAATGGCCAGGAGGTCATTCTACGGCTGGAGGAAAAACACGCCGGGACTTCACATTACAAGGAATACAAGTCGCTCCGGTACTTGATGCGGCGCTCATTTACCAGCGACTTCGACTTTTAAAGGACGGGTGACCGATGAACGAACTTGACCAGAAAATCAACACACACTTCCCGGGACTCGTTGTCCGCAAGGATCTCGTCAAGACGGTCAAGGGCAACGCCATCGTTCCCTCCTACGTGCTGGAATACCTGCTGGGCCAGTATTGCGCCACCAGCGATGAGCCGACCATCCAGACCGGTATCGAGACGGTCAAGGAGATCCTTGCCAAGCATTATGTTCACCGGAACGAAGCCGGATTGGTCCGCTCGAACATCAAGGAAAAGGGGCGCTACAAGGTCATCGACAAGATCAGTGTCGATCTGAACGACAAGAAGGATGTCTATCAGGCGCAGTTCTCCAACTTAGGGCTAAAAGAGGTTCTGGTTGATTCCGGAACGGTAAAAAAGCACCCCAAGCTTCTGGTCGGCGGCGTTTGGTGCATTGCTGATCTGGAATATGAGTTTACCGAAGACAAAAGCGCCAGCCCTTGGATCTTGTCGACCCTCAAGCCGATCCAGCTCTCCCATTTCGATTTCGACGGCTATGTTGAGGCCCGCAAACAGTTCACCACCGATGAGTGGATCGACCTGCTGGTACAAAGCATCGGCTTCAACCCGGAGATGTTCGGCAAGCGCAGCAAGCTGACCCAACTGGTCCGCCTGATCCCGTTTTGCGAGCGCAACTACAACCTGATCGAGCTTGGCCCCAAGGGAACCGGCAAATCGCACATCTACTCGGAGTTCTCGCCTCACGGCATCCTGATCTCCGGCGGCGAGGTTACGGTTCCCAAGCTGTTCGTGAACAACTCTTCCGGAAAGATCGGCCTGGTCGGCTACTGGGATTGTGTCGCCTTCGACGAGTTTGCCGGAAAGCAAAAACGCGTCGACAAGGCCCTCGTCGACATCATGAAGAACTACATGGCCAACAAGTCCTTCTCGCGGGGCGTCGAGACGCTGGGCGCGGAGGCCTCCATGGTTTTCGTGGGCAACACTCAGCACACCGTGCCCTACATGCTCAAACACTCGGACCTTTTTTGCGAGCTTCCCGACAAATTCTACGACTCCGCGTTTCTGGACCGCATTCATTCCTATATCGCCGGCTGGGAGGTCGACATCATCCGGGGCGAGATGTTCTCCAGCGGCTACGGTTTCGTCGTGGACTACCTGGCCGAGATTCTTCGCTTTCTGCGCAATCATGATTACTCGGACCAATATAAGGAGCACTTCTCCCTGTCTCCCGATATCTCGACGCGGGATCGCGACGGCATCAACAAGACATTCTCCGGCCTGATGAAGATCCTGTTCCCGCATGGGGGGGCAACCAAGGAAGAGGTCGAGGAGCTGCTGCGGTTTGCGATTGAGGGCCGCAAGCGCGTCAAGGACCAACTGATGCGAATCGACTCCACCTACGGCCATGTCCGTTTTTCCTATCTCGACGCTGGTGGACATGCCAAGCTTGTCACCACACTCGAAGAGGAGGAATACCCCAGCTACTACTACAAGACAATCGCAGAGAGTGAAGACGGGGAGATTTTAGAGGCTGTGCAACCGGGCTCACCCCAAGTGCCATTCGAACCGCTGGCACCGCCTGAGCCCCCCCTCAAGGAAAAACACCTCACATTCCAGGAGAACCAGAAGGGCCTCTCTTACGATACGCTGCTCGGCCCTTATCTCAAGGGGGCAACCGCGATTACGGTAACCGATCCGTACATCCGCCTGTTTTACCAGATGCGCAACTTCATGGAATTCTTGGAGACCGTGGTCAAGCACAAGGCTCCGGATGAGGAAGTGGCTGTTCATCTGGTGACGACGGAGGATGAGTTCAAAGGCGAACAGCAGAAGGAAAACTTCGAGAAGATGAAAGAGTCCGCCAACTCGGTGGGCGTGAACTTCACCTGGGAGTTCGACGGCACCGGCACCATTCATGCCCGCCACATAGTAACCGACCACGGCTGGAAGATCTCTCTTGATCGCGGCCTTGATATTTTCCAACACTATGAAATGAACGATGCCTTCACCTTTACCAATCGCCTGCAGCAATACCGGTCCTGCAAAGCGTTTGAGGTGACTTTTATCAGGAATGAGCAATAGGGCCTGGAGGGGACAGTGCCTGGCCTACACCATCTGACCCTACTGGGTGCGACAAAGATGCAAGAACGACAAATCCCTCGATATCGCCCATGACTTTGAGGAACTCTATATTGACTCGGCAAAGAAGAGGAAAGGTAAGAAAACAAAATGAGCAAAAAATTGTTTGGCGATAACAATCATTATTATTCTGATCCTCATCCACGTGAGAGAAAGCCGGGAGGGGAATGGGATTCCCCCCTTGAAAGCAAGATCCGCCGTTTGCTGACATCACAGAAGGTAGATGTGAAAAAGCGGGTGGAAAATACATGCAAGCAGGCCAACCTTGCAATTCGGGAATTTTTGAGATCCGAAACCGCTTTGAAGCTTTCCCAACCTGAAAGGAGACAGGCTGTACCGTATCAGGTAGTCGATGGCATTCCTCTTTTATTTGCAAGTAAACTGGAAAAGCTTTCAGATCCTATCCTCCTCTTGTTCATGCAAAAAAGGCAGTTATTAAAAACTGGCATTACCGCTCTGGAATTTATTGATGGGTATTTTCCCGAAATAATGAAACTGTTAGGGAGAGAGGGCGCAGATGATTTTGATGCTCTAGAAGCATCTGCCCAATTTATCGAGGAATTTCTGTTAAAACTTGATACATTTAAATTGCCCGACATCCTTATTAAGGAGATCGATGAGGACATCCTCGGGGCGTATTATTTTCACGTACCCAAGATAGAGATTTATTGGATGCCGATAGGCTTGGTTGCAGGAATGCTTGATGTCACTGTAGAGGATCTGAGCTTTGTTATCCTTGCTCACGAGTTGGCACATGCATACACGCATTTGGGTCAGGACATTGACGGCGTTCGCTGGGAAACCGAGGCCTTTGCACAATCAAGCACGATGATCGTCGAGGGCCTTGCACAGTTTTACACTGAGAGCATCTGTAAAAAGTGTCGACAGCGAAGTGTGTTGGATGCATTTGAAAAGCTACTTGCGCAACAGTCCAAACCCTACACGCATTTCAAAGAATGGAAGAAGGAAA
>Ga0209269_1001490_pt1 | contig 12288 bp, 9 predicted proteins | sample MTBAKMMethaMetaG_FD_187455 | JGI IMG/M metagenome (GOLD analysis project Ga0209269, IMG submission 187455) | Enrichment culture microbial communities from Arthur Kill intertidal strait, New Jersey, USA, that are MTBE-degrading - MTBE-AKM (Arthur... | ecosystem: Environmental > Aquatic > Marine >... | reverse complement strand
GCAAACGAAAAACTGGTACTACTGTTGGGCGCGACAGGACAGGAAGAGGGTGAACGCGGATTCAACGACCGCGGCGCCCTCTGTTATGGCCTGCAGTACAACTGGGAACCGATACGCTTCGACCTTGGGGGGACGTCCGGCTATGTCGACGAGAGTGAGGAGTGGAGCGTCAGAGGCGGCGTCACCTTCCCCTTTGGCTTGCCCAGTTACGATTGATCTCTCCGTTCGAAAAATAAATCTTCCACCACCTGGGCCTGCTGGCCAACCCTATCCAAAGAGAAATTGTCCACGCCCCAAGCCAAAACCTCACCAGGAGGAGCCGGCCGCAGTTCCGGCGGCACCTCCTGACCAAGAAAATGCAGCGCTTGCCAGATCAATGGCCCGCCCTGCTCCGAACTTGGCAACGACAGGGTGCCGTGACGCTTGCTGATTTTCTCCCCTTCGCGATTGACCGCCAGAGGAAGATGGACATAGCTCGGCACAGGTGTTCCAAGCAAAGAGTGCAAATAGATTTGGCGAGGGGTCGACATGAGCAGGTCAGCACCACGCACCACCTGATTGACCCCTGCCGCGGCATCATCGACCACGACTGCCAATTGGTATGCAAACAAACCGTCCGCACGCCGCAGGACAAAATCACCTACCGCCGTGCTCAGGCATTGGCTCAGCGCACCAAACACACCATCGGTAAAGCAGACGGGCCCTTCCGGGACCTTCAGACGCACGGCGCGGGGTTTGCGGCCGTGAGGCAAACCAAAGCGGCAAGTGCCGGGATAGATCGGCCCCTCTTCCCCAGGATGAGGCGCACTGGCCAGAATCTCCTTACGTGAACAAGCACAGGCAAAAACATTCCCCTGGCTTTGTAACTTTTCCAAAGCAGCATCGTAGGCCGCGGCGCGACGACTCTGGTAAATCACCTCGCTATCCCACACCAACCCCAGGACTTCAAGGGTTCGCAAAATATCATCCGCGGCACCGGGAACAACACGCGGGGTATCCAAATCTTCGATGCGCAGCAACCAGGATCCCTGACGTTGGCGGGCCAGACAGAAGCTCCCCACCGCAACCAGCAGAGAACCGAAATGCAGAGGTCCGGTCGGGCTTGGCGCAAAACGCCCAACAACGTGCTTCCCAGTTTGTCCGGACATCTCCTTCATCCTTTTGGCGACCTTTTCTCAGTATCCGCAGCTGAAACCCAAAGCATCCCGATGATGCCCTGCTCGTCAAAACCTGTCAAGACAGGGTAAAGGGACTGAACATTCTCGAGTAAACAGACCTTTTCTTGACCTTTATTGTTGACAAATTTTGCCCCCAAAGGTATCCATTACTGCATAGGTCATCAATAAGGAGGCAAAATTGATCATCACACGCGCCACAGAATACGCTATTCGTGCGGTCCTTTTCCTGTCCAAACAACCTAAAGGCGAAATCGTCCTAAAAAAAGATATCTGTCGGACCCAACAAGTTACGCCGGCATTTCTGACTAAAATCCTGCAGCCTCTGATCAAAAACGGTATCGTCGGATCCCAGCGCGGAGTCGGCGGCGGTTTTTACCTGCTTAAGGATGCCGAAGACATTTCCCTGCTCGACATCGTCGAGGCTGAAGAAGGGCAGCTGTTCCTCAACCATTGCCTGGTACGGGAAGGCAGCTGTGAAAGGGATGTTTTCTGTCCGGTCCACGGGGCATGGAAGCAGGTCCGCGACGATTTCGTAGCAACCCTGAAAAAATATTCTTTTGCCGACCTGATTCGACAGGAGGAAGAAAACCTCTCCTGTCTGCGCAATCACGGCATCAGCGGGCTGTCCGAACGTCTCTCCGCCGGAAGGTGACTCAAAGATCACCTTCGACTACCGGGATTTCCACAAGGCAAATCCGCCCGACACAAGGAATTCCAGTTGACAGCAGCGCCGCGATTCCTTTAGAGTTTTGCAAAACTGAATAATTCAGAAGTCTTTATCAAGAGTGGTGGAGGGAGAGGCCCTGTGAAACCACAGCAACCGATTCGCCAACGGCGAATGCCAGGTGCTAATTCCTACCTCCGTAGCAGCGGGGGGAAGATGAGGACGGAGCCCCGACCGCGTGCTGACGACGCTGCCACTCAAGGCCCTTTCCTCATTCATGGAAAAGGGCTTTTTTGTTTTTTAGAAAGGGTGGACCTTTGTCGCTGTCGGTCGGCATTGTTAAAACTCAATACATAACCTTTAACGAAGAACTGCAGCTGGAAAGCGGCCGACTTCTCGGGCCGATCACTCTGGCCTACGAGACCTACGGCCAGCTCAACAGCACGCGTTCCAATGCCATTCTCGTCGCCCACGCCTGGACCGGTGATGCCCATGCCGCCGGGCGCAACAGCGCCGAAGACCGCAAGCCCGGCTGGTGGGACGACATGATCGGTCCGGGCAAGGTCATCGACACCGACCGTTACTTTGTCATCTGCAGCAACGTCATCGGCTCCTGTAAAGGCTCCACCGGGCCCACCAGCATCAATCCCAAAACGGGTCGTCCTTACAACCTGACCTTCCCTGTCGTCATGGTGCGCGACATGGTGCGCGCCCAACGTCTTCTTCTCAACCATCTTGGCATCGATACCCTGGTGACCGTCATCGGCGGCAGCATGGGGGCCATGCAGGCATTGGAATGGGCCATCCTCTATCCCGAGATGGTGCGCAGCATCATCCCCATCGCCGGAACCGGGCGCACCTCGCCCATGGCCATTTCCCTCAATGCCGTCGCCAAACAGGCAATCTTCAACGACCCGATGTGGAAAAAAGGGAATTATCGCCCCGAACATCCGCCGGCGGACGGCCTGGCCCTGGCACGTGCCATCGGCCATATTTCCTTCCTTTCCGACGAATCGATGCACCTCAAATTCGGTCGGCGTTTTTCCGCCCGCGACGGAATGTTCGACTTTTTCGGTCAATTTGAGGTGGAACGCTACCTGGAATATAACGGAACCAGTTTCGTCGATCGTTTCGACGCCAATTCCTTTCTGTACCTGGCGCGTGCCCTGGACCTGTATGACGTGGGGTGGAATTTTGACAGCCGCGAAGATGCTCTGCGCCGCGTCACCTGTCCGAGCCTGTGGTTCGCTTTCACCTCAGACTGGCTGTACCCTCCCTACCAGACGGAAGAGGTTGTCGATCTGCTCAAACGTCTGAACAAACCGGCCGAGTACCACCTCATCCATTCCGATTACGGACACGATTCATTCCTGGTGGAACCGGAGAAATTCACACCTCTGGTGGTTGAGTTCCTCAAACGCTTTCCGGTCTGATCCAATCGAAGAGTGTCAGGACTTCTTGCCGGTAAACAAATCCAACTGCTGATAACGCGGCTGTTCGACTTTGAACGGTGGCGGGAGAAAACGGGGACAGGACAGAACCTGGGCCGCAGGCTGTTGTTTGCACGGCCTCAGACAGCCCTGGCAAAGGTGATTGAAATGTTTTTCAACGGTCGGTTTTTTCAAGGCGGAGAACCTCGACAAGGATGAAAACTGCTCCAATTATGCCTGGAGTCAATAAAAAAGTAAACGGGTCCAGTTGCAGTCCGTAATCTTCTTTAGGCAACGGCCTCGGCCAACAATTCGAAAACCGCGGCTTTCAGCCGGGCGACACCCTGATCCTCGCTGCAGAACTCGACATCTCGACAGTGTTCAGGCTTGCGGAAATTATACATCGGATCATAGTAGTCCACCATCAACTGGCGCACCAATTCTTCCCACTGTCCATCGTCCAGCAGCCTGAGAAATCCAGCCACGCGTTCCTTGCCCAGGCGACGTTTTAGCGCCTCGATCGGTTTTACAAACGCGGCTTTAAAATCATCCCGGGCCGGATAATCTTCCAGAATCATTCGCACCCGCAACTCAAGCGGAGCCTCCAGCCAGAGGGTGGTTTCCAATTGCAGGGAACGATAGACCTGTTCCGGCAATTGCAGCTTGCCGATATTACGGCTCTCTCCTTCGCTCAACGCCCAACTTCCAGGCGGAATACGCCGCAGTGCTTCCCAAAGCGAGGTTTCAAAAGCCTTTTGCCCCGGTTGTTCCGTCAGGCCCAGGGCGCCAAATGCGCTACCTCGGTGATTGGCGATTCCTTCTAGATCCAGAACGGGATAACCATCGGCTTCCAAACGTTTGAGCAGGCGGGTTTTTCCGACTCCGGTGAGACCGCGCAGCACAAACAACCGGCCCCACTCGCCCCGCTCAAGAAACTCCATGACATGAGTCCGGAACGCCTTGAAACCACCGACAACCTGCATCGCAGGGATCCCGGCTAAATTGAGAAATTGGACCATGGACCCGCTACGCAACCCACCGCGCCAGCAGAAAACCAAAACCGGCCGATCGCCATCGCGTCGCTGAGAGTTGACCGCCTGGATCAACGAGGGGATGCGCGGACTGACCAGTTCCACCCCGCGCTGACGAGCCAGGGAGGGGCCAGACTGCTTGTAAAGCGTACCGATTTCAGCTCGCTCCTGATTATCAAGGATTGGAACATTGATTGCTCCAGGGACTGTTACCTCGGCAAATTCAGCCGGAGTTCGTACATCAATACAAAGCGCCCCTTCGTCCCGCCATTGCAAGGCGGTGGGCAGATCAATTTGGTGATTCAGCATAAATTCCTCAGAGGGCTTAGACATCAGCGGGCGATTCTACGCAGAAATCAGTCAAGCAATCAAGCGTTTGCGCAATTCCTCAAAAAAATAGCCATGCAAATAAATTACCTTGACAACATTTTATCCCATATTGTATATTCGCTTTCCCTGTCGCGGGGTAGAGCAGTCTGGTAGCTCGTCGGGCTCATAACCCGGAGGTCGGGGGTTCAAATCCCTCCCCCGCAACCAAAAAAAAGAAGGGGCTTGCGAACTCGCAAGCCCCATTTTATTTTTTCTCGCCTGAAATCCCTTCACGCCGTCTTCGCATAACCACACCTGCTCAGATTTGAGGAACGCCGGTACATGACCTATAATGATCATTAAACCCCCTTCCGGAGAATCCTCGTGTCCCAATCACTCCCGAAACATCAGGAAATCGCCGAGGTCATTGACATTCTGGCAACCTCTCACCTGCAGGGTAAGATTCGCGCTGTCAAACTGGCCATGACCGCCTTGCTGGCCGACGGCCACATCTTGTTGGAAGACCTGCCCGGCTTGGGCAAAACCACTTTGGCTCTGGCTTTGGCGCGCAGTTTGGGGCTGAGTTTCGGCCGCATTCAGTGCACCAGCGACCTGCTCCCTTCGGACATCACCGGCCTGTCGATCTTCAATCGGCGCGACAATAGCTTCGAATTTTTGCCAGGTCCCATCTTCAACCACTTCGTGCTGGTCGATGAGATCAATCGGGCCATGCCCAAAACCCAGAGTGCTCTGCTCGAAGCCATGGAAGAAAAACGGGTCACGGTGGAAGGGAAAACCTATCCGTTGCCGGAGCCTTTTCTGGTCATCGCCACCCAGAACCCGGCTGACCAGATCGGCACATTCCCCTTGCCCGAATCGCAGCTGGACCGATTTCTCCTCGCCACCGGCATCGGCTATCCCCCAGCCGCCATAGAGAAGGCCATCATCCGTGCTGGAAGCATCCGCCAGCACTTGAACGAGCTGCCGACCCGGCTTTCCAAAGAAGACATTATCGCCACCCGTCAGATTATCAAGAATCAGGTTGTGATTGCCGACAGCATCATCGATTACATCCATGACCTGCTACACGCCAGCCGCAGTCACCGTTTTGTTCAAACAGGCATTTCCACGCGCGGCGGGATCAATCTGGCCGAAGCCGCCAAGGTTGTCGCCTTTCTGCACAACCGTCCCTTCGTCATCCCCGAAGACATCCAGGAAATCATTCTCCCGCTGGGTGCGCACCGTCTGATCCTTAAGGGTGAACATCTCGGCACCAACAAGGAGGATCTATTACGGTCCATCATCGCCAGCGTAGCGGTGCCCCGCAGCTGAAACTGACCCGTTCCGGCACCGTTTATATCGTCATAACCCTGTTGCTTGGCTTTGCTGCAGTCAATACCGGCAACAATCTTTTGTATTTGCTGGTTTCCGCCATGCTTGGCTTCATGGCGATCTCCGGCCTGTTGGGCCAGCGCAACCTGCAAAAGCTCCAGGTCGATATCGAGGTCCCCGAAGAAATTTATGCACGCCAAGAGACGTTGTTGCGCATCAGGTTGATCAATCGCCGCCGACTGTTGCCCGCTTTCCTCATTCAAATCAGCCTCGGAGAAACCAAGGGCCTCGTCATTCTGTCGCGGCCAGGAGAAGAAAAAGATCTGGTGCTCAGCGTATGCCCGCCACACCGTGGAACCTGGTCTTTACCGGGAGTGCAGATCAGCTCAATCTTTCCGGTCAATTTCTTCCGCCGCGGCCAGAGCATCAGCAGCGGCCAAAAGGCTCTTGTCTTCCCCGCCCCCATTGCCTGCAACAGCACCATCCCTCAGGCAGAGGGGAATGCACCCCTAGTGGAAAACAGCCCAGCCCCCGGCATGGAAGGAGAGCTTACCAACATACTCCCCTACCAGGGAGAGCCGCTTAAAATGGTGCATTGGCGACTCTCTGCCCGCCAGGAAGAGCTCATCGTCAAACGGCTGGCCCGCCCTTCCGGTGAACCGTTGTGGCTGCAGATTCAGGATCTACCGGGGCGCAATATTGAAGATCGTCTCAGTTGCGCGGCCTTTCTGATCAATCGTCTCCTCCGGCAACAGCAACCGGTCGGCTTGCGTCTTGGGAAAACATCTATTCCGCCACAGGTTGGTCATGCCCAGCGCCTGCGGCTGCTCAGGGAAATCGCTCTGTATGGTCAGAATTAGCCTGATCCTCAACATCCTGGCTTATGTGGTGGCTTTGAGCGGCGTCCTGCCCTTACGGTCATTTTTGGAGCCGGTCATCCAGGGGCTATTCTTGGTCGGCTTTTGCTTAGGGATTTACGGTGATATTCGCCAACGGCACATCCTTTCCGGCTGGCCAGTCACGCTCTTCTCCATTGCTGGTGTCTGCTATTATCTGCTGCAGATTCGCAGCAACCTACTGGTCGAACCGGTCGTGCAGGTCCTCGCACTGCTCCTTGCGGTGCGCCTCGCCACCCCCAAACAGGGCCGGGATTATCTGCAAATCTTTGTTCTGGCCATGTTTGCCTTGGCCGGATCGTCCCTGCTCAGTCTGGAGATCTCATTCTTCTTTTATCTGCTGCTGCAGGTCTGCCTGGTCTGCGCCGGCCTGGTGCTGTTGGCATTTTTCAGCAGCGACCCGGCCATGTCTATCAGTCGCGGCGAAATGCGGCCGATCGTCGGCATTGCCTCGGTTTTTCCCATTTTATCGCTGCTGCTGATGGTGGTCTTTTTCTTCATTCTGCCCCGCACCCAGCAACCGATATGGGATGTCCTCAACCGCAGCGCGGTGAGCCAAGCGGGCTTCAGCGACAAGGTATCCCCCGGCTCAGTGCTGGATATGGCAAATCGGGGCAATGTGGTGATGCGGATTCAGAGCCCGCAACTCCCGCCCGAGAATCTTTACTGGCGCAGCATCGTTCTGAATCGACTGGAGGGCTTGACCTGGTTGCGCCGAGAACCAGCAGATGACAGGGATGAACGCCTGATCGGTGGCCGGCACATGGAACAGACTCTGTTTCCAGAGCCGCAGACGACCCCTTTTCTCACGACCCTCGATGTCACTCATCAGGTTTCGGGCATTCGCGTCAGGACAACCAGCGACAGCTTGTTTCAGGTCAGAAGCCCACTGAAAAAACGCCTTGCGGTGCGTGCCGATGCCTTTCCCGGCGCGACACTGCAACCGGTTCCGCCATTTGATCCCTCCAGTTACCTCAGCGTACCGAACACTCTTTCGCAACGACTGCTGGATACGGGCCGCCAGCTTGCCGCCCCAGGCGGTTCGAACGAAGAACGCATCCGCCGCTTGGACGCATTGTTCCGCGGCCTGAAGCTGACTTATGCCACAGACGATCTTCCCACCGGCCCAAATGCTCTAGAAAGCTTCCTGTTTGACAAACGCCGCGGCTATTGCGAATTTTTTGCCTCGTCCTTCGCCTTGCTGCTTCGACTGGCTGGCGTCCCAAGCCGCCTGGTCGGCGGTTATCTGGGGGGAGAATACAACGCAATCGGTGGCTATTACCTGCTCACCGAGGATCGTGCCCATGTCTGGGTGGAAGCCTATGTGCCCCCAAAGGGCTGGCAACGCATCGACCCGACCCTGCTGGCGCAAAATTCAGCAGGAAGAGAGCAATTACTCCTGTCTCAGGGACTCGGCGGGTGGCGAAGCTTTCTTGACACCATGGAGTACCAATGGAATCAGACGGTCATCACCTATGACCTGCACCGCCAATTCGACACCTTGCGCCGGACCGGACAGATGCTGCGCAAAGGGACGGATTTCAGGCAGAAAAAACAGTTGTTGGTGGGATTGGCAAGCGGATTGGCCGGCCTAGGGATCGGAGTATGGCTATGGCGACAGCGGCCGTGGCGGAAACAGCAGGACCGCCTTCTGCAAAATTTTCTGCGCCGAGTTCAGCAGCGCCATCATCTCAAAGAGATTCCGCCATCCCTGGGATTATTTCATCTGGCGGAAAAGCTTAAAGATCCGCACATCGCCAGCTTTGTAGCGATTTACGGCACGGCGGTCTATCAGGACCGTCCATTGAGTCGACAGGAATTTAAGGAGTTGCGGCAAATATTACAGCAGCTATAGGGAGGCTTGAGCCGAACTAACTAGGACGGCGTTCCCTGCCGCGGGGGGGACGACGCCGCGGCCGCCGGCGAGATGGTTTTGGCCCTTTGCCAGCGTGGATAGGAGCGTCGGGATCTTTCAAGGCATCCTGCCAAAGGTCGTTGATCTCCTGACCTTCATTAGAAACCTGGGTCCAAAGAGAAAAAAGCCGCAACGCCTGAGGCGTGGAAGGATGCCGGAGGAAGCGCCGTTCGCCGCGACGACCACGCCCTTGATTGAAACGGTAGATGGCGACCAATAATTCCCGCGCCTGATGACGAACACCATGAGCAATGCGGAAGTAATTGCAATGCGGCTCCAACACTAAACCGGCATTGCGCAGCACTTCGCTTATCGGCACCTCGACATCCCACGGACACATTTTGCGGAAGCGGGACAGGTACAGGCAGGCGAGCACGAATGACTCGCTGGGCGCGGTTCCGCTGCTTGTGGTGATGGCATCTATCTGGTCGAGCATGGCAAAGGTCTGTTCATCCCCTTCATATCCGGCCATCAGATAGGGAAGAAGGCCAAAAGCCTGCGCCTCGCGCAAAACAGTTCCGGCAACCCGATGCCGGAACAGCTCCATGATCTCCTCACGGATACGGGCCGGAGCAGCCTCGGCGATCAAAGAGGCCCGAGCGTAAATGGCCTGCCGTGCAGCTTCATCCAGACTGAAATTGAGTCGAGCGGAGAATTCCAACGCTCTCAGCATCCGCACCGGGTCCTCGACGAAACGGACCAGAGGGTCACCAATGACCCGCAGACGATGGGAGCGCAAGTCCTCCAAACCTCCCACATAATCAACAATGGAGAAGTCTTCGATATCGTAAAATAGCCCGTTGATGGTGAAATCACGCCGCAACGCATCTTCTTGAGGTGAGCCAAAAAAATTTTCACTGACCAGGAAGCGTTCGGCCGGGTCGTCGGGCAATTCCTCTGGGCTCGCCTGCCGGCGGAAGGTGGCGACCTCGATGACTTTATCTTTGCCAAAGCGGACATGGGCGAGGCGAAAACGACGTCCGACCAGATAACAGTTACGGAACAATGCCCTGACCTGCTCCGGCGTCGCATCAGTGCCGACATCGAAATCTTTGGGTGAGCGTCCGAGCAACAGGTCGCGAACTCCGCCACCCACAAGAAAGGCCTTGAATCCCTGTCGGTTCAAGCGATAAAGGACCTTAAGGGAATCCGGATCGATATCCTTGCGGGAAATAGGATGCTCCGACCGAGACAGAACCGCGGGTGGGATGTTTTGAGGTGGAGATTCTTGATGAAGGGTGCTCATAGGTTATCGACTGAACAAGCCGTTAGAGGCCAGGATTGAGTTGCAAACGCGGTTAATCTAACAGACGTCGACCATAAATGAAAGCATCAATCGTCCAGCCCCTTTGGCTTGGCTTATTTGTGCTTGAGTTCTCCCTGAAAGATGAAAAGTCCAACCCGTTGCAACCCGGCATCGACCGCCAAGGTACCCGATTTCGCCAGGCAGCCGGCAGGGGATTGCTTTTCCATTTCCGGGTCCGTAAGATACTGTCATCCTTGGAACCCTTAACAGCGAAGAGTCATCACTTGTTGTCTTTCAATCTGCTTGTCATTCTCGGTCCCACGGCATCGGGCAAAACAACCTTGGCCGTTCGCCTGGCAGAACGCCTAAACGGCGAAATCATCTCTGCCGATTCCCGCCAGGTGTTTCGCGGCATGGACCTGGGGACGGGAAAGGATCTGCAGGAATACGGCACCATCCCCTACCATCTCATCGATATTGTTGAGCCCGGCACCGAATTCAGCGTTTTTCATTTTCAGCAGCACTTCGCTGCTGCCTTTGCGGATATCCAGCAGCGACAGAAACTACCGATTCTGGCAGGAGGCAGCGGCCTTTACCTGGAAGCCGCGTTGCGTGGCTATCGTTTCGTCGAAATTCCAGAAAACCCCAGGTTGCGGAAAATCTTGGAACAATACTCCGATGAAGAATTGCAGTCGCGCCTGCTGCAAAACCGCCCAGGCCTGCATAACACCACAGACCTGAACGAGCGCCAGCGGTTAATCCGAGCCATCGAAATTGTTGAAGGAGAAAAAGAAGCGAGCCATCGGAACGTCGAATTACCCAATTTATCTCCCTTTATTATCGGCATCCATTGGGAACGGTCGATTCTTCGGCAACGGATCACTCAGCGTCTGCGCCAACGGCTGGAGCAAGGGATGATTGATGAAGTCCGCACCCTTCTCGCCCAAGGCGTCCCGCTGCAAATGCTCGACTTTTACGGCCTGGAATATCGCTTTCTGAGCCAATTCATTGCCGGCGAATTGAGCCGCAACGATATGTTTCAGAAACTCAACAGCGCCATTCACCAGTTCGCCAAACGTCAGGACACCTGGTTCCGCCGCATGGAACGGCAAGGGTTGAAAATCCATTGGGTCGAAGGGGCGGATCAACCGTTGAAAACATCCATTAACTTACTCGCACAGAATGGATTCATCGTCTAACATGCCGAGACAGGTGACCGAATACCTGCAGCGACGTGGCATCCAAGGCCCGTGGTCGGTAACGGGCACTCAACGCCGCGACTTTTCCGGTGCCATAGTGATTCCGGCATTCGCTGAATCCGCAGACCTCTTCAAGACCCTGGAAAGCCTGAGCATCGCCTCCCCTCCTGCAGAGCGAGCGTTGCTCACCTTGGTGGTGGTCAATCATCCGGAGAGAAGTTCCTCCGCGATCCAAGCGGACAATCTGTGCACCCTTACACAACTTGCAACTTTTGCCCGACAAAATCCTCAATTCCCTCTCGCCTGGATAGATGCAGCCAGTCGTGGCTTGGAACTGCCAGCTGATCACGCCGGGGTCGGCATGGCGCGCAAACTCGGCTTCGACTTTGCGCTCAACCATCTGAACTGGCAGGCCGGCGATCCCATTCTGGTCTCACTCGACGCGGACACTCTGGTCTCAGAAAACTATCAACTTGGGTTGTTGCACCATTTTCAGAACTGCCGTAGCGGAGGAGCGGTCATTCCTTTCTGCCATCGTGCCGGCCTGGATTGTGCCCAAGACGCTGCCATTACCAGCTACGAACTATATCTCCGCGGCCATGTGCTGGGCCTGAGGCTGGCGGGTTCCCCGTATGCCTTTCATACGGTCGGTAGCGCACTGGCCTGTCGAGGGACAGCCTACCTGCAGTGTGGCGGCATGAATCGTCGGCAGGCCGGTGAAGATTTTTATTTCCTGCAACAGTTAGCCAAAACAGTCGGAATCAGCCACGTCAAGGGCATTGAGGTTTTTCCATCGCCGCGTCCTTCCAGCCGCGTCCCTTTTGGCACTGGTCCCAGCGTCAGTCGCCACATCAACGGTGATGAGCAGGCGATTCTCTGTTATCCCCTGACCAGTTATCGGATTCTGGCTGACTGGCTGCAAATCGTAACGGCAAATCCGTGTATTGCAGGGACAGCGTTGTTAAAGTTAAGCGGCAACATCCATCCTGAACTGTCCAAGTTCCTGGAGGCCAACCGCTTGTTAGAAGTCTGGCCTAAGTTGCAACGCAATCACCCGACCAGAGAATTATTTTTGAAAGCATTTCACA
>Ga0209269_1001486_pt1 | contig 12312 bp, 11 predicted proteins | sample MTBAKMMethaMetaG_FD_187455 | JGI IMG/M metagenome (GOLD analysis project Ga0209269, IMG submission 187455) | Enrichment culture microbial communities from Arthur Kill intertidal strait, New Jersey, USA, that are MTBE-degrading - MTBE-AKM (Arthur... | ecosystem: Environmental > Aquatic > Marine >... | reverse complement strand
GGAGAGTCCGTTTGACCATCACAGCGCCATCCCCAGAAAGTGCGGTATCCAATGCTTTAACTACCCGGTCCGGTTTTGGAGTAGATATTCTGGTTGCTAACCCTAAATTTTGCGCTGTTCGTTCAGTTGTTGGAGAATCGCTAATCACTGCCCATAGCGATACCCCATAATCAGACAATTTATCCCGCAGTGAGCCCATCTCAACCGCATGCAGGATATGATTACCCACATCTAACGCGATTTTAGCGCCTTTAAAGAAGCTCTCTTTCTGCTGGATGTGCTGGATTAATGATTCTTCAACAACATCCCACGAACCTTCTCCCACACTCACATGCAGGCCTTCCCGAACTCCCTTAATTTGAACTTTTACCGGATTTTCAGACATTCCAAGTTGTTCCATAATGAATTAATGGTTAATTATATCAGGTTGATGAGCGGAAGACTATTCTATTGTGCGTCCGCTATCAATATCTTTTAATTCAAAATATGCGTCCATTACAGCCCGAACAATCGGCGCAGCAACACTGGCGCCTTCGCCGCCATTGTAAATAAATGCAACTACAGCAATCTCCGGGTTTTCATAGGGGGCGTAACCAGCATACCAGGAATGTGTAGGCCAATTACCCGGGCTGCAGAGGTTTTTTTCTTGGGCGACATTATCACAATATTCCGCGGTCCCGGTTTTACCAGCCGTCGGAATTTCAAAACCTTCAAATGGTCGCTCCGCGGTTCCACCTGTAACCGCTAAACGCATGCCTTCTTGGGCAGCTTTCACCACCTCCGGGGAAATTGTTTTAAATTCACCGGTCGGGAAATTATTCTCATCGTAAATTTCAATCAATGGATCTTTTGTAACATCCCAGAGCAGGTCTGGCTCAAACGGTTCTACCACATTCCCTTCGGCGTCCAACACATCATGAACCAGCGTTGGCCGCATATATTTCCCGTCATTGGCCAGGATCGCAAAAGATACCAGCACTTGCAAGGGTGTCGAAAGTACATAACCCTGTCCCATCGAAGCAATATAAGTGTCTCCGGTTGCCCAGTTTTCACCCACATTCACGCGCTTCCAATTGGGATCTGGAACCAAACCACCCATCTCTCCTGGCAGCTCAATCCCCGTAGGTTGACCATAACCTAACGCCTCTGAATACTCTTTCATCCGCCAGACACCCAGGCCTTCTTCCACTTCACTTCCAAATCCACCGCTGATTTTATAGAAATAAACATCACAGGAATAGGCAATGCCTTGGCGGAAGTCAACCATCCCATGCCCGGTATCTTGCCAGCATACATATTCTCGCGGGGTGCCGGGATCGTTCGGAGTAAACTTCTGCATAATTGTGATTTTGCCGGCGTCCGGACATTCAAGTTGTTGGTACTCGCTGATTACGCCTTCATTAAGCGCACCAACCGCTGCCGCCATTTTGTAGACCGATCCTGGTGGATGCTCGGCAGAAATGGCATGGTTAAACAACGGGCGATTCTGATCTCGAGAAAGTTGTTCGTAATAATAAGCTGGGATAAAGCGCCCCATGCGGTTATTCTCATAGCTTGGATACGAAACCAAAGCCAGAATCTCCCCAGTCTGGGGATTTATAGCAATAACCACCCCATTTGAAGAGCGGATTTCATTGAAATAGGTATTCCAAAACTGAATTTCACTTTTCAGTGCTTGTTTTGCGGCATTCTGCAAACGAGTATCGATGGTCAAGCGGATGTTGTACCCAGGCACTGGGTCTACTGGTGGTTCCAAATCACGCATGATTTGTCCCGCGCCATCTACCTCAACAATCCGTTCACCATTCTTTCCAGATAACAAGTCGTTTAACGATGCTTCCACCCCGGCATAGCCAACTTTATCGCGATCAGCAACAAAACCTTCGGCTTCATAAGCTTCTGCATCGCGTGCCGGAATTGGTCCCAAAAAGCCGATGATTTCCGCGGTAACTTCTCCGGTGGGATACTCGCGCACCGGTTCAATTTCAATCCCCACTCCCGGCCAATCACTCGATTTTTCCTCAATGATCATGGCTGTTTCACGATCAACATCACATTTTACCCGTACCGGATCGTAAGGTGCGTTCGTAAAGGCAATGTACACAACCTGAGAAATGCCAAAATCCGTGACGCAAGGTTTAAACGCTTTTACTTTATTTTCGTCTTCAACGTCACCGTTGTTCACTGGAACATCAATCAATAGGGATAGCTGCCGGTAAATTTCTTGGGTTGCGCCTTCATCATCCGGTAAAAGCGCTGGCGTAATTGTCACATTATAAGCCGCCAGGTTTCGGGCTAAAACAAAATCGTTGCGGTCATAAATTACCCCGCGTTGTGTTTGAATGCTAATCTCATTCCGACGATTATCTTCAGCTCGTGCAAGATAATTTTCTCCATCGATAATTTGTAATTGAAAAAGCCTGAAGGTAAAAAAGGCAAAGGCGGTGATGATAATACCCATGAATACTAACATCCGCCATTTTTCAATGTTTTCCCGTAAACTACTTTTAAAATTCATTACATTTCCTCCTGCGGGTAAACCAACCCTGCCAGGTCTGTAAACACTGCATAAAGGGGTAACACCAGTAATAAGTTTAGCAGCATACTCGGAATAGTCACCAAATTGAACGCTTCTCCAAATTGAATTGGAGACCCATTAATTTGAAGCAAGAAAATCGAAATCAAATTCATTACCAGCGTTGATATTCCAGTAGCAACAAACATGGCCAAAATTGGAGACTGCCAGACTTGCTGCCGGATAAACTGAACCAGACCTAAAGTAAATATATAACCCGTAAAAATTGCGAAATTTGGTAATGCGCTCACAAAACTGGTTAATAAGCAGGCTGTGATGACCCATATCCACAAATCATCAGTCTGCTCCTGAATTCCCCAGGCAATAATCACCATCAACACCAAATCTGCTGAACCACCGATTAAACGTAAGCGGCTCACCACAACCATTTGGAGGATTAATGCAGCCAATATGACTGGAATGGAAATGAATTTTCGCACAGGATTTTATTGGGTTTCTTCAGGTATAAGCGGCTCAATGTTAACTGGTCTGAAATTGGTAATCACCAGAACTGCACGCAAGTTATTGAAATCCACCGCTGGTTGTACGGATGCAGATTGGAATAAATCTGTTTCTTGCTTACGAACAGTCAAAACCTGGCCCACAACAATATCACCCGGATAATTGGCACCCAGACCTGAAGACAATACCAGGTCACCAGATTGCAAATTCACATCTTGTGGAACCATGTTCAGGTTAACATCGCCGGTGAGAGATCCAACCAGCAAGGCCTCAGTTTGCGCTCTTTGAAGTCGAATATTGATCACTGAATTTGGGTCAGTGATTAATTGAACGCGAGATGCAGATGCGGTGACAGCATCAATCCGTCCAACCAAACCTTGTTCGGTGACAACTGGCATACCATGCCGGATGCCATCATCAGATCCTTGATCAATAATGATGTAATGCAAAAACGGGCTGGGGTCACGGCCAATAACAGATGAAGCCACATATTCATTTTCCGGCCGCTCTCTTGCAAAATCGAGTAAAGCATAAAGAACTTGCGCCTCATTTATTTGTTGCTGCAATTCAATGACTTGCGTCTGTAGATTGGAAACTTGATTCTCAAGTTCGGCGTTCCTCTGTCGTAATGTAGCCACATCCCGCGGAACAGTCAAAAATTCGTACAGAGCGTTAAACCGACTGGCTGCCCATCCTTGTATAGAAACAAGCGGTGATAACGTATTGTTGATCACCGGGTTTAAGAAACCACTTAATGCCATCACAATTAAGCCACCCGCAACCAGCAGCACAACAATGGTCTGCCAATTGAGAGAAAAGTTACTCTTCATAATTTATTTCCTGAGGAAAGGTTGCATGGCAATCTCAGGAGTCACTCCTTAGCGAGAATTCCTTCGGTCAAGACTTACCAGAAAATCTCGGTAGGTGTCCAGGTTTTCCAGGATGATACCCGCTCCCCGCGCAACACAGGTCATCGGATCATCCGCCACCCAAACGCGCAAATTCAATTCATCACTTAACCGCTCCACCAACCCTTGAAGTTGGGCGCCGCCTCCAGCCAGACAAATTCCGCTTTCAATTAAATCAGCGACAATTTCAGGCGGAGCTTCATCCAGTGCGTCTTTGACGGTATCAACAATTACCTGGATCGAACCAGAAATCGCTTCCCGAATTTCCACTGAAGACACTTCGATTGCCTCCGGTAAACCTGTAACCAGGTTGCGTCCTCGCACAGTTAAGGTCTTTTCGGTGGGCAAAGGGTACGCAGAACCAATAGCCATCTTTACCTGCTCGGCCATTCGTTCGCCGATAAATAAATTGTATTTATTGCGGATATAGGTGATGATATCCTGATCCATTTCATCCCCGGCTACGCGGAGAGATCGCGATACCACAATGCCACCCGTAGACATCAACGCGACCTCGGTTGTGCCACCGCCAATATCCACAATCATTGTTCCGCGAACTTCGGAAATGGGCAATCCCGCTCCAAGCGCGGCCGCCCGGGGTTCTTCGATTAGATGAACCTCACGAGCACCCGCAGCCATTGCGGCATCTAAGACGGCTCTTTTTTCAACTTCGGTTGCGCCCGAAGGAATCCCAACGACTACGCGTGGCTTTGGCAAAGGAACAATCGTTTGCTGGTGCGCTTTACCAATAAAATAACCCAACATAGCCTGTGTGATTTCAAATTCAGAAATTACACCATCCCGTAATGGACGAATTGCGACAACATTCGCCGGCGTTCTACCAACCATTTCTTTTGCGCGCGCGCCAATCGCCAATGGTTTACGGGAACGTTTATCAATTGTCACCCAGGAAGGCTCATTAATCACGATACCTTTCCCGTGTACATTAACCAAAGTATTGGCTGTGCCGAGGTCGATCCCAATATCTAGAGAAAACAAACCCAACAGCCAGCTTAACGGATTTACAGCCAAATTTCTCTCCTTAAATGCGTCATCGGTATGTTCTTGAGAGTAAGGGTGTGGATTGAAAAATTATACCATACCCACATTTTTGATGATTGCGAAGCGGTTCAAATAAAGATTATCAATCTTTTTGGTTCAAACAATCCTACGTCAGCTTTTCTTGACATCTCTTAAAGACGGTTATATAATCCTTCTCACAACGCGGGTGTCGCCAAGTGGTAAGGCAGTAGCTTCCCAAGCTACTATTCGTGGGTTCGAGTCCCATCACCCGCTCTTTCAACAAGCCAATTTGCTTGGCTTGTTTCATTTTAACACCAAGCCGCTATCCCCGCGAGACCTCGTGTTTAAAGTCAATTCTTATGGATTAGAACTCCACAACCGGCTGCCATAATAAAGTGCGATTAATGCAACTCCTAATCCCACAAATGATATGACAATTTCAATTACCCCTTTTCGAACGGTATCACGATAAACTTGTTGGTGATAAGCGCTTTCACTTTCCGGGCCGTAAAGAATGGAGAAAACTCTCCGAATCGCATTCAATCCCACGGGGATAATTAAGAATAAAGCGCAAAATGCAAAGACTTGATTCATTGATCAAAGAATGGGGTAAATTCATCTTCCAATATATCAAATTATACAAGACGATTGTTAAGAATAAGTTGAATAATTATTGGCTTTTTCGGTTACGGAGGAATATTATCACAGCAAAAAACAATAACCCAATAAAAATGATCACTTGTTCAGATGATACACCCTGATTAGATGGATTAGAGAGAAAGCTTGAATGCAGTAGCGCGGCAAGTGATCCTAACAAACCAACTCCTAACGACAAATCACCTGCGGATCTGGTTTCCTGCCAGGTTGTCATTGCGTAAAATCCCGTGAAACCAAACCCCACGCTCCAGTAAAGATTTACCGGGTGACGGATAGACCCTAAATAATCCATCCCCCAAATCAAATTCGTAGGTGAACCAATATAATCGCCTCCAGCATGCCAGGCCAGCCCTATAGCAGCGAACCAAAACGCGAGTCCCGGGGCCAATGTGTCCAACAACTTTAGCAATGGGATCTGCCATTTTTGCGCCAAAATCAATACTGCCAACCCACCAAAAAGTGCCCCTCCCTCAATGCTCAATAAATATGGTCTTGGAGATATGAATGATAGTGGATTGGATAAGAACGCAGCAGGGAACTGAAAGAAATAACCCAACCGTGCGCCAATCAATCCTATCAACCCAGAGAGATATATCAAATTTATAATCTTTTTCGCGTCCAGGTCGGCTTTTTTTGCCATTCTTTCAGTAGTTTCTGAAAATATCCAAAATCCCAATAACCAAAACAGCGGTGCAGCCGGAATACTTAACGGTCCTATTTGAATAACAGAATTCATTGCTCCTGTACCTCCCCAAGCATCTCTTCAATGGTAATGGTGATCACTGCTTCGTCTAGCGGTCCACCGATCATTACATTTTTTACAATCCCGGATGCATCAATAAAGAAAGTGGTCGGCATTGCCCGTACCTGATACAAACGGGTGATCTCCCCGTTTAGGTCCAGCCAGATTGGAAAGGTGATTTGCCGTTCAGCTATAAATGCCTCAGCCTGGCCGAGATCATCTTGGAAAGTTGAGTTCAATCCAACAATCATCACCTCACTGGGATCGTATTGTTTTGACACATTTTGGAAGGCTTGCATTTCTGCTCTACAAGGTGGACACCAGCTCGCCCAGAAATTAATCACAACAATCTTTCCTTTTAAACTTTCAAGATTTACATTATCCCCACCAAAATTTTGAGTGGAAATTAAAGGCGCCAACGCCCCTTTTGTCGGTCCGAATGGCAAACCCGGTTGTTCCGCTTGGTCTGAAAGTCCAAATGGCCTGGCAATCAGCACCAAACCCAAAAGAATTGTGAAAATCAAGAATATTGGATTACGCGTATATTTCATCACTTTCTCCAAAGGACGTAATGTTGACATTTATTATCTCATATATTATAATACATATACCCCTCCCTGGGGGGTAGGGGTAAGAGGAGTATAATGTGCATCAAAAAGAAACTGTGATTCGCCGGCTCAAAACCATCGAAGGCCATGTTCGCGGTATCAGCCGTATGGTTGAGGAAGATACCTATTGCGTAGATGTATTGAATCAGATTAACGCGGTTCAAGCATCATTGAACAAGATCAGTAATCTGATATTGGATGATCACCTGCGGCATTGCCTTACCAATGCAGTTCGAGGGGATAATCCTGAAGAAACCGAAAGGGTTTTAAAGGAAATCACACAGCTTTTTGAAGCTGCGACGAAAGTCTAACTATTTATCAGGAGAAAACACAATGAACACTATCACTTTACATGTACCAGGCATTTCTTGCCATCATTGTATTCACACCATCAATACTGAATTGGCTGATATGGAAGGTGTTAAATCTGTCGAAGCAAAGATGGATAACAAGATGGTCACTGTCAACTTTGAACCCCCAGCGTCAGAAGATAAAATCCGTGAGCTTCTTGTAGAAATCAATTATCCGGCAGAAGTATAAATCAAGGTTTTCCTGTCTTATAAAACACCCTTCTGTCCTTTCTCCAGTAGAAAGCTGTGAAGGGTGTATTTAATCCTATAACCGAAAGAAGGTCGTAATACTATGGAAAAAGCTCGCCAAATTGCACTACCGATTACGGGGATGACCTGCGCAAATTGTGTAGCAACGGTTGAGCGCAACCTAAAAAAATTGAATGGCGTCCAAGAAGCGGTAGTAAACCTTTCATCAGAACGCGCCGCAGTGTCTTTTGATCCGTCGGTTTTACAACTTGACGAGATCATTGGTCGCGTGCAACGTGCCGGTTATGACGTGGCACGTGGCGAATTAGATTTATTGGTGAAACGCATTGGTGACGATTCAGATGCGCGCAGACTGGAAAAGTCTCTCAAAGGACTGGATGGTGTTTTAGAGATCAAAGTCAATCTCACTACTGAGCAGGTTCGAGTTACTTATATTCCCACCCTGGTAAGTGTGGCTGATATCCGCCGTGCGGTTTCATCTGCCGGGTTTGAGGCGCAAGAGCTAGGTGGAGATACAGAAGATGCCGAAGCCAAAGCCAGACAGGCAGAAATCAACCAGAAAGCTCGTTTGCTTATCATTGGACTTCTTTTCACCATCCCGCTATTTTCTATTTCAATGGGAAGAGACCTTGGGTTGATTCCTGAAGAAATTGGGCACGCGCCCTGGATGAATTGGATCTTACTTGCATTAGCCACCCCAGTTCAGTTTTATGTGGGTTGGGATTATTACACCGGGGCGTTTAAATCTTTGCGGGCAGGTTCCGCAAACATGGACGTATTGGTGGCAATGGGTTCCACTGCTGCCTATCTTTATTCGCTGCCAATCGTATTTGGTTGGCTGCATGGGCATGTTTACCTGGAAACTGCTGCGGTTATCATCACCCTCATCCGGTTGGGAAAATTCCTCGAGGCTCGAGCCAAAGGCCGCACCAGTGAAGCCATCAAGAAATTAATGAGTTTACGGGCGAAAACTGCGCGCGTCACGCGCGATGGGGTTGAGTTAGAGGTCCCGGTTGAGGAAGTCCAAATTGGTGACATTATCACCGTGCGCCCAGGCGAAAAGATTCCAGTAGACGGAATCGTTATCGAAGGCCGCACCACCATCGACGAGTCGATGCTGACCGGTGAATCATTGCCTGTTGACAAAAAGACCGGCGATCAGGTTATCGGTGCGACGATGAATCGCCTGGGGATGATTCGATTTGAAGCCAATCGGATTGGAAAGCAAACAGCTCTGGCGCAAATCATCCGTCTGGTGGAAGAGGCGCAAGGCAGCAAAGCATCCATCCAGCAACTTACCGATAAAGTCTCATCGATTTTTGTCCCCGTAGTAATTGGAATTGCTGCACTTACTTTCCTTTATTGGTTCTTCCTGGCTGCTGCACCCATGCACGGAATGGATACTTTTACCCGCGCTCTTATTAATACGGTAGCGGTTCTGGTGATCGCCTGCCCTTGCGCGATGGGGTTGGCAACTCCAACTGCGATTATGGTGGGTACCGGAAAAGGTGCGGAAAATGGTCTTTTATTCCGATCCTCCGAGGCGTTGGAACAAGCAGGGCGCATCAAGACTATTGTATTGGACAAAACCGGCACAATCACCCGCGGGCAACCAACAATCACGGATATTGTATTGCATCAATTCAAAGGGACCGAAAACGAATTGCTGCGATTAGCAGCCAGTGTGGAAAAAGGAAGTGAGCATCCATTGGCTGAGGCGTTACTTGCCGAGGCTGGGAACCGTGAATTAAGCCTCTCTGATCCAGCCGCTTTTCAGGCAATCGCGGGGAACGGAGTACAGGCAGAAATCAATAACCAACTCATTCGAATTGGCACGATCCGTTGGATGAAAGAGCTGGGCTTACCGGTGTCTGAAATTGAATCCCAAGTTGCCACGCTGCAAAGCCAGGCTAAAACTGTGATGATCATGGCAATCGAGGATCAATTAAGTGGCCTTTTTGCGGTCGCAGACACGTTGAAAGAGGGCTCAAAAGAAGCGGTCAAACAACTTCATGACCTGGGAATTGAAGTCATCATGCTTACCGGTGATAACCAGAAAACTGCGGATGCCATCGCGGAATTGGTTGGGATTGACAAAGCGTTGGCGGAAGTTCTTCCTGGTGGAAAATCTGAAGAAATTAAGAAGTTGCAGGAACAAACTGGTCGGGTAATTGCCATGGTCGGTGATGGCGTCAACGACGCTCCTGCCCTGGCACAAGCCAATGTAGGGATGGCTATTGGCACCGGCACAGATGTAGCGATTGCAGCTGCGCCTGTCACTTTGATGAGTGCCAATCTAATCACTGTTCCCATGGCCATTCGTTTATCTCGCGGAACACTGAAAACAATTAAACAGAATCTGTTTTGGGCGTTTATTTACAATATCATCCTCATTCCTGTCGCCGCAGCTGGACTTTTAAATCCAATGCTCGCGGCGGGAGCGATGGCTTTTTCAAGTGTGTTTGTGGTTACCAATAGTCTTAGGTTAAAAAACTTGAAAATTCACGCTCAATAAACAGCAGTCTAAGAAACCTACTCTGATAATCGAGTAGGTTTTTTTGTTCTCGAAACGATTTATCCCTGACGCTTTAATCAACAGGACCGAACAGAAATGAAAGATGGTAAAATAATCAAAATTTGTATTCCAAAGGAGTAAATGCATGTCCATCAGTGAAGACCTGAAACTCCGTGCAATCAATACCATCCGCTTCCTATCAGCGGACGGTGTTCAGCAAGCGAATTCCGGACATCCTGGATTACCAATGGGGACAGCCGCGATAGCTTATACGATTTGGACCCGGCACCTTCGATTCAATCCTGCTAACCCAAAATGGGCAAACCGCGACCGATTTATCCTTTCTGGTGGTCACGGATCGATGCTCCTTTATTCTTTGCTTCACCTTACCGGATTCGATTTACCATTAGATGAATTAAAGAATTTCCGCCAATGGGGAAGCCGCACACCCGGTCATCCTGAGGTAGGGTTAACCCCAGGTGTAGAAGTAACTACCGGCCCTTTGGGTCAAGGTTTGGCTAACGGTGTGGGTATGGCCATCGCAGAAGCCCATCTGGCCGCAGAGTTCAACCTTCCCTCAAATGAAATCGTGAATCATTACACGTATGCCATTGTGACTGACGGTGATCTTCAAGAAGGGGTTGCCTCTGAAGCTGCATCATTGGCTGGTCATCTCAAATTAGGCAAATTAATTTACATTTATGATGACAATCGGATTTCAATTGACGGCTCCACTGATTTATCTTTTACTGAGGACCGTGGTGCCCGATTTGAAGCATACGGATGGCATGTTCAGAAAGTGGCGGATGGAAATGATGTGGAAGCCATTGACCAGGCCATTCAAAAAGCCAAACAAGATCCACGGCCTTCTTTAATCATCTGCCGTACCCATATCGGATATGGCCTGCCGACCAAACAAGATACAGCCGAGGCACACGGTTCGCCCCCAGGAAATGAGGAGTTAGACAATGCCAAACGTAATCTCGGTTGGCCAGTTGAACCCAAGTTCTATATACCTGAAGATGTGCAGTCGCATTTCCGTGAGGCTGTTGAGCGCGGCGCGAAATTAGAATCTCAGTGGAATGAACAATTTGCTCAATATGCGACTGAAGCACCCGGAAAAGCAGCAGAATTCAAACGCCGTTTGGCAGGTATCCTGCCCCAGGGATGGGAACAGGCCATAAAAGCTTTCCCAGCCGACCCAAAAGGCATGGCATCTCGATCTGCTTCAGGTAATGTGATCAACCAACTCGCCGAAGTTCTACCAGAATTGGTTGGTGGATCCGCGGATTTGACTCCATCCAACAATACCTGGATTAAATCCAGCACCGGTTTCCAATCCGATAATCACACTGGTCGATATTTCCATTTTGGTGTTCGCGAACATGGTATGGGCGCCATCATGAATGGAATTGCCCTGCATGGTGGTTGTATTCCCTACGGCGCCACCTTCCTGGTCTTTACCGATTATGTTCGTCCGGCTATTCGCATTTCTGCGCTTTCCCACCTGCAATCCATTTGGGTCTTCACCCATGATAGCATCGGCTTGGGAGAAGATGGGCCCACTCACCAGCCTGTCGAACACCTGGCAGCCATGCGAGCCATTCCCAACCTGGTAACCATCCGCCCGGCGGATGCGAATGAAACTCTGGAAGCCTGGAAAGTTGCTATTCGGCGTCAACACGGCCCTACTTTGTTTGCGCTATCCCGCCAGAATTTACCCACATTGGATCGTTCTGTCTTTGCTCCAGCTGAAGGAGTTGCGAAGGGCGCTTATATTCTTAAAGATTACGGGCAAGGGCAACCCGAACTTATTTTGATCGCTACGGGATCCGAAGTCTCATTGATTATCGCTGCCGCGGAAGTGCTTTCCCAGGAAGGTCATACAGTTCGCGTCGTTTCTATGCCCAGTTGGGAATTATTCAAACAACAGACTCAGGAATATCGGGATAGCGTGCTTCCACCCAAAATTAAAGCCCGTTTGGCGGTTGAAGCCGCGATATCGATGGGTTGGGAGAAATGGGTTGGAACAGAAGGTAGAATCATTTCCATCGAGTCTTTTGGAGCCTCCGCACCTGCCAATAAACTGTTTGAAGAATTTGGCTTTACCGTAGAAAATGTTCTCAAAGTTGCTAGAGAACTTCTATAATCAAGGAGCAAATATGAAAGTAGCCTTTGCATGTGACCATGCTGGAGTTCTGTTGCGGGATGCCGTGTTGGAAGCCATACAAGAATCAGGTCATACCCTGGTAGATTTTGGTA
>Ga0209269_1001484_pt1 | contig 12318 bp, 13 predicted proteins | sample MTBAKMMethaMetaG_FD_187455 | JGI IMG/M metagenome (GOLD analysis project Ga0209269, IMG submission 187455) | Enrichment culture microbial communities from Arthur Kill intertidal strait, New Jersey, USA, that are MTBE-degrading - MTBE-AKM (Arthur... | ecosystem: Environmental > Aquatic > Marine >... | reverse complement strand
CATTCCGGGGCTCCTGCAGGATCAACCATAATGGGAGTACGATTCTCCTCGTCTTTGATCAGGGAAAGATCATCCTCGCAGAATATGACGATCTTGCCAGTGATGCGGCACTGGACATGATCTGCAACCACCGCTTCGCGAGAGTGGATGCTATCATCTCCGACCTCGATGAGGCCCAGATCCGCCTCTCTCTGGAGTTCAATCCATCCTGGAAAGTACAGATCGATCAGGAGCCATTCTGCATCGTATCTCCGGAATTCATACCGAATACCGGCATCACGTCTTCCCTTCCTGAAGAATCATTCTCCGAGCAGGAACCTGAAAAACACCTGAAAACAGATTCTGGTTCTGAAATCCGGTCCGTACAACCCGGTGCCGATTCACCGGGCGCTCCCGATCAGAACCGCGCTACTGATGATGCCACCCCGGCGATCGTTGAATACACCCGGGAAGAGCCTGGCCCCCAAGAGCAGGTCGGACTATCAGGTCCTGGTGGAGCGGATACATCTGACTGGAGGAAAGCTCTTGCAATGCCTCTTACTTCATCCCGGGACGAACCGGTTCCTTCCATCCAGCCTGAACAAAGAATACCACAGATTCCGGAAGAGGAGGTCGGGAGGGACGCACGTACTACTTCACTAGTATCACAGGGGCCAGGGGAGGTCGTCCTGAAATCCCATGTGGAGGGGGGTCCGGAGGACCCGGGTACTGTCGAGGGATGGAAGAAAGCATTGTATATCCCGGTGGTACCCATACTCTCTGAAGAAAAACCGTCTGCGGAACAGGCAATAGGGAACCGGATATCTGCGGTTGTTCCTGATTTTGAACCATTATATGCAGATTCAGGACTTTTTGACGATATTCCCGCTGGAAAGAAGATGCCGAGAGCACCCGCCCCTGAACCTGCCGAGCAGTGGAAATCCATGGGTATGAACCGCGGGGAGAACAGTTCGGTCTGAATTTCGCGTTTCTCTTCTGTTGCTTCATCCTCATAAAACTCTTATATTCTGACAGACAGGGTATTCTCAGGGCACCGTATGATGACGACCGGGTTTGGCTGGATCGAGATAGGGGAGAACCGTTACGAGTATGATATCATAATCCATACAGACGGAACCATCTCAAGGAGACCAAAGAAACGGTCACGGGATCTGAAACCGGAATATGGCCATACTCCGCTGTCGGACGAGGAACTTGATGTGGTGAGGACCGAGCATCCTGAGGTGGTCTATATCGGAACGGGACAATCCGGCAGTCTGCCGGTGACACCGGAGGCATATGAACTGCTTCGCAACTTCGAGACAATTATACTGCCAACGCCGGAGCTTCTCTCCCGCCTCGCCATGGAGAAGCGAAGGCATATCGCCATCGTGCACGTGACCTGTTGACCGGACGCGGCGAGGGAAGGGTTCCGACGAAGACGTGGTATTCTCGTGGCCGTCATTCCTTCTGAATAATGCAGGCTTCTTTGGAACAATTCAAGAATTTGGGAGAACCTGGCAGGAATATTGTCAGACCGGGTCAGGCCACGGAACATTTTTCTCACCAGGGTCTTTCGGCTCTGTCAAACCTTCATTCTCATCCCGGTGACAGGTTCCGGGTCTGCCGGGTGCATATCCTGTATCACCGGTATCTTCCACGGTATGGATGAATGTACAGGACCAGTCCCGGGCGAAAGAAAAAGAGTCGCCAGAGCTAATACACTGATACTATGAAGAAAGTTGTGCTCCTGTGCGGCAGCCCCCGGCCGAATGGGAATACCGCACAAATTGTTGGAGAGTGCGCAAAGGTCATCCGGGATCAGGGGCTTGTCGCCGAAATATACTCCCTTGCCGGGAAGAAGATCGAGTCCTGTACCGCCTGCTACCGGTGCCGGGATGAAGGGAACTGTGTCCTTGAAGACGGTCTTGACGAGCTGATCGAAATGATACGGGGAGCTGACGGGTTCATCGTTGCCTCTCCTGTCTACTTCGGGACTGCCCGTGGAGACGTCATGGCCGCCCTTCAGCGTATCGGGATGGTGTCCATGGCTTCCGACAGGTTCCTCTCCTGGAAGGTGGGCGGACCTATTGCGATTGCCCGACGGGGTGGCCACACGGCAACCATTCAGGAGATGCTGATGTTCTTCTTCATCAACGAGATGATCGTCCCGGGATCGAGCTACTGGAATATGGTATTCGGGCGGGAGCCCGGGGAGGTCTGGAGCGATGATGAGGGAATCAGGACCATCCGTCTCTTTGCCGAGAATGTCGCCCGGCTAATCACCAGACTGTCCTGAAGTACTGCGGAGTGCGAGCGGGGAGTATCTTGACCGGAACGATCATAGAAGTTGAAGGCCTTTACCACCACTACGGCGATATTGCTGCAGTTGACGGCATCAGCTTCTCGGTGGAAGAGGGGGAGATTTTTTCATTTCTCGGACCGAACGGGGCGGGGAAGAGCACCGCAATCAATGTACTCATCACCCTGCTGCGGATCCAGCAGGGAACGGCCACCGTTGCCGGCCATGATGTACGGAAGGATCCCCAACAGGTGAGAAATTCCATCGGGATCGTCTTTCAGGACGTTACACTGGACCGGGACATGACCTGCCGGGAGATCCTGGAGTTCCATGGGAGACTCTACCGGATGCCCTCAGTCGAACGGAAACAGCGGATCGACGAACTCCTCTCACTGGTAGAGCTCGATGCGAAGCGCGATGTCCGTACCAAGCATCTCTCAGGCGGGATGAAGCGGCGGCTTGAGATTGGCCGCGGGCTAATGACCCGTCCGAAAGTCCTCTTCCTTGATGAGCCGACCATCGGCCTCGATCCCCAGACCAGGATGCGGATGTGGGATTACATCAAGGCCGTGAATGATGAAGGGACCACGATATTCCTGACCACCCACTACATGGATGAAGCGGATCATTTGAGCGACCGGATAAGTATCATCGACCATGGGAGGATTATTGTCACCGGAACTCCGTATGGTCTGAAAAATACACTGGGAGAGGATCTTATCTACCTTGAAACCGCTGATCTTCCGGGAACCCGGGTTACCCTTTCGGCAATGGGTGAGGTAAAAGAGCTCAGGGAAAAATCCCGGGGAATCGTTGCCATGCTCAACGGAGATGGCACAAAAATCCTGCCCCAGATCATTGAGAACCTGGCAGACAGGGGGATACGGGTCAGTGCAGTGAACCTGAAGAAGCCATCAATGGATGATGTTTTTCTCCACTTCACCGGGCGGGAGCTCCGTGATGAGGGGGCAGAAAAGCCTGCAACCGCCGTCGCACGGACAGGGAGGCGGTAACGGTGAACACCGGATTTCTGACTATCTACTGGCGGGATATGATCCGCTTCTTCCGGTTCAAGACCCTGCTCATTTCATCCCTCGTGCAACCGGCGCTCTGGATGGCCTTCTTCGGGATTGCCATGTCGGCCAATTTCAACCGGCTGACAAGCGAAATCCCCCCCATCCCGGGTGTGCCGAGCGTGGATTACCTCACCTACATGGCCGCAGGGGTTATTGCCATGACCACTCTCTTCACCAGCCTCTTTGGGGGGATTGTGCTCCTCTTTGATAAAAACTGGGGGCTGATGCGGGAGATCTTTGCAAGCCCGCTGCCCCGGAACCACATCATCTTCGGCATCGCCCTCTCCGGCATGACCAAGACCTTCATCCAGGCGGTCATCATCATGGTGTTCGCAATCTTCCTCGGGGCTGCATTTTTCGCGGGTTTCACAGCTGCAGAGACCGTCGTCTCCATCGCCGGGATCCTCCTCTTTGTCGGGGTCTTTTCACTCGGATTTCTCTTCCTCTCTGCCGCCATCTCCATCAGTCTCGAGAGCCCGGAGGGCCTCCAGGGCATCATCACCCTCCTCACCATGCCCATCTTCTTTGCGAGCAATGCCCTCTACCCGATTACTGCGTTTCCCCCGGTTCTCCAGGCGATATCAGCAGTAAACCCCCTCACCCATCTGGTGAGCGGAATCCGGTACTTTACCATCGGGGACAACTTCCAGGCAATCGGCATCCACTATACCGCAACACCCATGGATATTGCGTTCTCCTTCCTCCTCCTGGTACTCTTTGCAGTTCTGATGTTCGCCCTTGCCATGTGGCGGTTCAGCAAAGCAACGGTCACCTGAACCTTCTTTTCAGGGCTCTCCGGGAGGTACCACGATCAGTTCTGCTCCGGCAAGATCCCGGTGAAATTCAGGGAACCGGTAGTAGTCAACGAGAGCCATCTCACGGAGGAGGTTGCCGGGCAGTACGAGGGCAAACTTCCAGACCTCCTGCCCGGGGATCTTCAGTCCGGTTGAGGCAACGCGGGGCGCTTTCTTCCGGATATCCTCAAGCATCCTGAAAACCGCACCGGCCGCCTGCTCTTTTGCCACCTGTTTAAGGGTAACCGAAAAATCATTATACGAGATCGTCACTTTCCGGGCAGATTCAGCCCGGAGCAGGGCGGCCAGGATGCTGTTGAACCGGCGTCCCCGGAAGGTCAGAATGGTTACTTCCGGCCCTTTCTCCCCCTGTTTCTCGAGCACATGGAGAGCTCCTGACCGGAGGGGCGGAAACTCACCGATAATCGCTGCCAGAATCCCCTGCTCTTTCCCGGGAAGTGGCAGTATGGATGCCCCCCTGACGAGGATTTCTTCGACCGCATGGCAGACCACCGGTGAGAATCCTGCCTGACTGCCGGTCCAGAAGACCTCACTCCGCTCGCCTTCTCCGGGAACTACTACCACGAGCTCATGCGATTCGTCGCTTTTAACAAATTTCCAGCTCTTTCCGCCAAGGGAGAAGCTCTTTCCGCTCTTCCCGGCAACGAACCGGGCGTCGAGTTTCCCCACCACCTCTCCATCCGGCGTGACGGCTCTGAATTCTCCCCCGCCACTGATGACCGAGTAGAGATCCTTCCAGTTGGACCGGCCGAATGCCTGCTCGGCCCCCTGTCCTGCCATGAGCATATCCCCGTCATTCTCGAGCATCCCTGTCTCCATCATATGCGCGAGAACTGCATCGATTTCCCGCCCGCGGAGGGCTCTGAATGGTGCAAGTCCCCGCACAAACCGCCTGATACGGGTCCGGGATGATCGTCGTGTCCGGAGCAGCTCAAGAAGTATCTGCTGGACCAGGACACTGAACGGTTTTTCAGGGGGCCTGAGCGGTTCTACCTCATTTCTGCTCGCCGACTCGATAACCGCAACCATGGTGAGGAGCTCCCCGGCATTCTTCAGCACGCAGGCCACATACGGCGGCTTGCCCCTCCTGCCGCTCCGCCCCATCCTCTGGAGAAAGGAAGAGACCGATCCTGGTGTCCCCACCTGCACTACCACGTCGAGATCCCCGATATCAATCCCAAGCTCAAGCGTGCTGGTACAGATGATACACGCGCTACCCTCGCCGGAGAATGCCTCCTCTGCCTCCTTTCGGAGTGCGGGTGAGAGCGAGGAATGATGCACCAGCAGCTGCTCCACCTGCCCGGAGAGAGCCCTCGTCACGCTCTCGGCATCGCTCCTGCTGTTGACAAAGACCAGGGCTTTTTTTCCAGCGATGAGACGGGCAAGTGCCTGCATCCGCCGCTGCTCCCGCTCCTCGACGACGAACGTGAAATGCTTCTCCCGTGCCGGTGCCGGGATATGGACCAGTGCCTCGCCATGCCTCCCGCCAGAAAGCCAGGAGAGGATCTCTCCGGGGTTCCCCACGGTAGCAGAGAGCCCGATCCGCTGGATATTCCGGCCGGCGACCCGGTCGAGCCGGTCGAGCAGGACCCGCATATGGACACCCCGGTCTGACTCCACAAAGGCATGAAGTTCATCGATAATGATGTAGCGGAGGTTGCGGAGATCGGAGGAGAGATGCCGTTCCATGAGGAGGACTTCCAGCGACTCAGGGGTGATCATCAGGATATGGGGTGCCTCCTCGTCCTTCCAGGCCCGGTCCCCCCTCGGGACATCCCCGTGCCATTTCCCCAGTTCCAGGCCGTTTGGCAGGCAAAATGCAGAGAACCGCTCCTCCTGGTCATTGATGAGGGCTTTGAGGGGTGCGAGGTAGAGGGCAGCCACCCCGGGGATTGCGCCCTTCATGATGCCGTCGATGACCGGGATGAGCGCCGCTTCGGTCTTTCCCCCGGCGGTCGGGGCAATGACCAGGACATCCCTGTCATCGGACACTGCACGGCAGGTCTCTTCCTGGACCGGCCTGAGCTCACTCCACCCCAGACGGTGGGAAATCACATCTTTCACACCTTCGTGCAGCCCGGAAAAGGTCTCCATGCTCTCCATTCCTCTATTGGCGGGACCAGTCATGTGGCTTTCGGCCGGTATGGCAGAAAAATTAGAAAAACCTTAAATAGTGAGAGATTGACCTCCTCTATCAAGGTAAATTCATATGTCCCGCTCCCCGGATAACCCCGGAATACTCCTGCGGCAAAAAGAAGCCTTTTTCTTTATCTTTCGTTAGGGAACCAGCTGGAAAGCCGGTTCCCCTGTAGCGGACAATTCACAAGGATTTACCAGAAGGTGTTCATTCATGCTTGGAATCCCTGACCCACAGATCTGGATCGCGTATCTGCTCTGCATAGCCCTGGCATTGGCCTGTATTATCTACGGTCTTTTAAACTGGAACAAAGGGGGTGACTGATGGCCGCTTCCACCTCGACTATTCTTGCCGTTGCTATCGTCTACCTGGTGATGATCCTCTGTCTTGGCTATCTTGGATATAAACGGACCAAAGAGGCTGAAGATTACCTTGTGGCCGGTCGGAAAGCCCACCCGGTCATCATCGCCCTCTCCTACGGGGCAACGTTCATCAGCACCTCTGCCATCGTAGGATTCGGTGGACAGGCCGCCAACCTCGGCATGGGACTGATATGGCTCACGGTCTTCAACATCGGGATCGGCATCCTCCTGGCCTTCGTCATCTTTGGTAAAAAGACACGTGAGGTCGGCTACCGGTTGCGGGCGGTTACGTTTCCTGACCTGATGGGCAAGGTGTACAAGTCCTCGTTCATGCAGGTGGTCTCGGGACTGGTCATCATTATCGGCATGCCCCTCTACACCGCTGCAGTTCTCATCGGGGGCGCACAGTTCATCAAAGAGACGGTCGGTATTTCCTATGGAGTCTCACTCGTCGGTTTTGCGGTTATTGTGGCCATCTACGTCATCTTCGGCGGCCTCATTGCGGTTATGTATACCGATGCTGTTCAGGGTACCATCATGCTGGTCGGGATGGCAATCCTCCTGGTATCCACCTACCTCCTCCTCGGGGGGGTCACCGCCGCCAACACAGCCCTGACCGGGATGGCCGACCTCGTTCCGGTAAAACTGGCTGAACAGGGCATGAATGGATGGACGGTGATGCCGGACCTTGGTTCTCCGATCTGGTTCACCCTGGTGACTACCCTCGTGCTTGGTGTGGGAATCGGGGTCCTCGCCCAGCCCCAGCTGGTTGTCCGGTTCATGACCGCAAAGGACAGCCGCTCTCTGAACCGGGCGGTTCTGGTAGGAGGGCCCTTCATTCTGATGATGACCGGGGTGGCCTTTACCGTGGGTGCGCTCACCAATGTCTACTTCTATCGTACAGCCGGCCAGATTGCCGTCCAGGCTGCAGGGGGTAACGTCGATGCCATCATCCCCGTCTTCATCAACAGTTCTATGCCCGAATGGTTTGTGGTCCTGTTTATGGTCACCCTCCTCGCTGCGGCGATGTCAACACTGAGCTCGCTCTTCCACACCATGGGGACAGCCCTCATCTGTGATGTCTGGGGAAGAGGGAGGGAGTGTGCGCTCTCCCTCCGGGCAAACCAGCTTGGTGTCCTGGTCATGATCGTGGCCAGCGTGATCGTGGCCTTCCTGATGCCCGGGAGCATCATCGCCATTGCCACGGCTATGTTCATGGGTCTCTGCGCCTCTGCGTTCCTGCCGGTTTTTGCCGTTGCGGTCTACTGTAAAAAACCGGACCCCCGTGCTGCAAAGGCCAGCCTGGTGGTCGGTGCCGTGGCCTGGTTCTTCTGGGCACTCTTCATCAACAGCCGCTATGCAACGGTCTTCGGGCTGTCCAAGGTTCTTCTCGGCACGGTGAGCATTCTCGGCTATCCCTGGAACGCGATAGATCCGATCATCATCGCCCTCCCCCTTTCGGCGATCACCATTCTTGTCCTGCAATACGGCAGGGGTGGTTGCCAGCCGGAAACGCAGGCAGCGTGAAGGGAGAATTCATTCTTTTTTCCCTTTTTCCCTGGAAAAAATACGATCTCTGAACCCTACCGTGGCAGGGAAAAAGACGGTGAAAAAAAGAACAGGACGTATCAGGAGGATGCCTCTTCCTTCCACCGGGTGTAGAGGTGGTGCTCGATTCCGAAGACATCGAGTGTTTTCCCAACGATATGATCGACAAGGTCCCCGATGTTCTCCGGGCGGTGATAGAACCCGGGTGCAGCCGGGAGGATGGTTACTCCGGCCTCAGCGAGGGTGAGCATATTGCGGAGCTGGATCGCATTCAGCGGGGTCTCACGGGGGACCAGAACGAGCGGCCGCCGTTCCTTGAGGGTGCAGTCAGCAGCCCTGAGCAGCAGATTATCGGCAAACCCGCAGGCAATCCCGGCCACGGTCTTCATGCTGCAGGGAAGGACCACCATGCCCAGGTTCCGGTACCCGCCGCTGGCAAGGAGTGAGGTGAAGTCAAAACAGTCATGGCACTTCGTTGCAAGCCTGATGACCTCCTCCTCTCTCCAGGACGTCTCTATCTCTACCATCTTTCCTGCCATGTCGGTCATGACCAGGTCAGACTCGATCCCGAGATCCCGGAGCACCTCAAGCATCCTTATACCGTAAATGATTCCGCTGGCCCCGGAAAGGCCTACAATCAGACGCATTGGATATCCCATTTAACCTTAGTACCCTGCCGATCGTAATAATAGGATTGTTCAGAGCCGCTTCCGGGCAGCCCCTGGTGTTCATCCGGGAAGACCGAACGCCTTGAAGACCCGGGCTTTCAGTGCTTCCTTCGGGTATGCACCGACAACTACGTCGGCCACCTGCCCGCCGGAGAACAGGATAATTGTGGGAATCGCGGTGATGCCGAAACCGGAGGCGATCCCGGGGTTACGGTCGGTATTACACTTGGCAAATGTGACCCTGTCGCCGAACTCCCGGGCCAGCTCCTCGATAACCGGTCCAACCATGCGGCATGGCCCGCACCATTCGGCCCAGAAATCAACCACCAGGAACTGGTGGGTCTTCAGCATGCCCTGAAAATTGGTCGAATCAACCGGGTGGACCTTGAATTCTTTTTTTGGCGGGTGTAGCCGCTCTTCCATCTCACGCAGCTTCTGCTCACGAATCCGCTGCAGTTCCTCGTCCATAGGACAGAGATTGGGATTCTGGTCACTTAATTCCTGCCCCGCTCTCACATGGAGAGTAAACTATATCTTCCGTAATTGTCAATTACTATACTCCTGCGGAGCGAGGTGGGGTAGTCAGGATATCCCGACGGGCTCATAACCCGTAGATCGATGGTTCAAATCCATCCCTCGCTATTCTTTTTCAGCATCCTGATACCCTTATTCAAAAAGTTCCAGCTTGGTCTGGTAGGTACCGTCAAGGAAATCGACCGCTGGTGACCGCGACTCTTCTCCGGAAATCGAGACCGGGTAGCAGCCGGTAAGGCAACCAGTGCAGAGGTCCTTTTTAGCAATCCCTATCGCCTCCACCAGAGCATCCAGGGAGATGTGGTGGAGACTGTTGGCGGTGATGCGTCTGCGCACCGCCTCCTCATCCTTGTCACTGGCGATCAGCTCTTCCCGGGTTGGCATATCCACTCCGAGGTAGCAGGGAGCACGGATGGCAGGAGATCCGATCCGCATATGTACCTCCCGTGCCCCGGCATCCCTGATAATTCCGATGATTCTCCGGGAAGTCGTTCCCCTGACGATACTGTCATCCACCAGTACGATCGCCTTGTCCTTCAGGTGCTCCCTGATCGGGTTCAGCTTGATCCTGACCGCTTTTTCGCGTTCTTTCTGCGTGGGCATGATGAACGTCCGCCCCATGTACCGGTTCTTCATCAGGCTCTCCACGAACGGAGTCTGCGATTGCTGGGAATACCCAATCGCATAGGATGTCCCCGAATCAGGAATCGGACAGACCGAATCGGCCTGTACCGGGGCCTCTTCGAAGAGTTTCGCCCCAATATTCAGCCGCACATCATAGACCAGCGCGCCATCCATCACCGCATCTGCCCGCGCGAAATAGATGTATTCGAAGATGCAGTGGGCACGCCGGTCGGCGACCGCAATCTGCATGGTGCGCATCCCGTCCTCGTCAATGCAGATCAGTTCGCCGGGATGGACATCGCGGAGCAGGGTTCCCCCGAGAGCATCGATGGCAACGCTCTCTGATGCCAGAATGATTCCCTGCTCGGTCTTTCCGATGCACATTGGTTTTATCCCGAGGGGGTCGCGGAACCCGTAGAGCACCCCGTCGATCATCATGACCACCGAATAGGACCCCTGGAGGAGCCGCATGCAGCGGTGAACCGCGTCTTCAATGCAGCCGGAGCTGCTCATCTCCTCGGTGATGACCTTTGCGATGAGTTCGGTGTCCGTGGTGGTACAGAAGATCTGGCCGCGGCATTCATACTCCTCGCGAAGCTCACAGGCATTGACCAGGTTGCCATTATGGGCAATGGAGATGATGTGATCGCGGTAAAGAAAATTGAACGGTTGGGCATTCTCCGGGCGGTTGGCCCCTGTGGTCGGATACCGCACGTGACCTATACCTACCGGTCCCTCAAGACCGGTAAGAATTTCAGGATTAAAAACCTCGGCGACCAGGCCCTGGCCCTTATGTTTATAGAGCCGCGTGCCGTCATAGATAGAAATTCCGGCGCTCTCCTGTCCCCGGTGCTGGAGGGCATAGAGCGCATAATAGAGTTCAAAAGATACACCGCCAGCATCCCGGATGCCAACGATTCCACACATGATCTATCTCTAGTGGGTGGGGATCTTTGGTCTCTTTGTCACCCACTTGTATTTCCTGATCCGCGTGCTCTTTCCAAAACCGCAGGCAGAACACGTCCTGTGCCGCCGGTGGAAGGAGATACTCCCGCATCGCCTGCAGGCGATATGCGTCTTGCCCGCCCGTTTTCCCATTGACGGAGTGCCCTTTGACATATCAATTCACCTCTCGCACAACTTATTCCACGGATGGGGAGATATAGATAACATTGTCGCCGCGGACGATCAGCATTCCGACACTGCGCACCTGACCGCCCTCGACCTCTTCTGCCTTGTCCAGAACGAGGTTCATGTGGACGTCATATCCCTGCAATACGCCCCGAAGTTCCCTGCCGCCCTTGAGGGAGACGATTACTGGCTGCCGGTTCAGCACCTGATCCAAAATATCCAACGGCCGCTTTGTCATACGTATTCCCAGTTTTCCATCACTTTGGAGTAATATATGTGCGCGGGAAGGATACTTAAACCTTGGCGAGTGATCCCAGGATCACCACGTATGGTGAGGCTTCCGTCTGCACGTGATCAGATATGCCACTCTGCCTGAAATGCTTTTTCATCACCGGATGACTATTGATATACAGAAAATGGCCAAGATCACCGGAAAGAAAAGGCACAGCATCAGGAAGTCGCAGATCGCACCCCTCTATACTGCCCTGGAAGACGAGATCGGGGTATCCGCATCGCTCTTCCGGAGCGAGCGGGTGGAATTGCTTGAGACGAGCGCCGGGATCGTCCTGTACCTCATTGAGAAGAAACCCCAGCTCCTGGAACGGGACGGGTGGGTGTTCCCCACGCTGAAAGGGCTGCTGGAACACCCGTTTCCCGAACGGCGGGTTGTTGTCGATACCGGTGCAGTGCCCTTCGTGGTGAATGGTGCCGATATCATGCGTCCTGGCATCGTCACCGTATCTGATGATATCCGGTCCGGAAAACCGGTCCAGGTGGTCGAGGAACGCCACGGAAAGCCCCTCGCTCTCGGGATCGCCCTCTTTGACGCCGACGAACTCCGTGGGAAAACCTCGGGAAAGGTAGTAAAGACCATTCACTACATCGGGGATGATCTCTGGAACCTGGAGTTCTGAATGTTCGGTAGGGATGTATGGGGTTCCCTGTCCAATCAGGCCTTTTTTAAAAAGAGATACTATTAAATAAAAACCAATAGACAATTTTGCTATGGTAAAATTTCTCGATTCGCTTCTAGGCAAGTCAACTCCCTCAACTGAGGATGACTACATGGACCTCGACCTTGAAGCCTTTGAGGAGGCCGAGGCCGGGGCTCCGGCAATGTTCGTCAAGATTGCGGCCATCGG
>Ga0209269_1001483_pt1 | contig 12326 bp, 11 predicted proteins | sample MTBAKMMethaMetaG_FD_187455 | JGI IMG/M metagenome (GOLD analysis project Ga0209269, IMG submission 187455) | Enrichment culture microbial communities from Arthur Kill intertidal strait, New Jersey, USA, that are MTBE-degrading - MTBE-AKM (Arthur... | ecosystem: Environmental > Aquatic > Marine >... | reverse complement strand
TGTTGTGGAGGGGAAAAGGATAGCGAAAATATCCAATTTAACTGATGATTTGATGAAAATACTTGGTTTGCTGGGGCCGCCGTATGAAAAATATTATTTTTGATTTTCGACCTGCGGAATATGGGTTTTCGGCTTTGGATCAGAATACCATTCAGATCTTGCCTTTTAGATGAAACGGATTTTAGGGAGAAAGAAAAGGGGAACTCTATTCTATGCTGCTTTTTCACGGGTCTCGATGGCTGCAAGAGCCTCCTTCGGGGTCCCGATTGATACGATCTTTCCGCCCTTCATCAGGGCAACGCGGTCACAGATATCCCTCACAAAATCCATGTCATGGGAGACAAGGATGAATGTCTCCTCCATCTCTTCGCGTGCATTCAGGATTGACTGCCGGACATCCTTCTTTGTGATGGGATCCATCGTCCCGGTCGGCTCGTCGAGGATGACCATCCTGGGTTCACGGATGAGCACCTGTGCAAGAGCCACCCTGTGGCGTTCACCTTCAGAGAGCTCGGAGGGGTATTGCGAGAGGACCTTGTTACATTTTTCTCCGTTGAATCCTGCCATCTTCAGGGTGATCATCGCCTTGTGCATGGCAAGTTCTTTTGGAAATTCCAGGCCGATTGCGTCGGTGAGATTATCCAGGACATTCCGGTGGGGATAGAGGTCGTATTCCTGGTGGAGAAGTCCGATGTAGCACTTGGCCCGACCCCTCTGGTTGATTCCCGGCTTGGTCATGTCGACCCATTCCTCACCGATCCTCACATTCATCTCTCCATCGGTCGGCTCTATAATCCCTGCCATGATCCGGGAGAGTGTCGTCTTGCCGGCACCGCTCTTTCCGATGATACCGAAGATCTCACCGGTCTTCACATCGAACGAGACACCGTTTACAGCCCTGATCAGGCCCCTGTCGGGCGACATGTATCTCTTTGCAACGTCCCGCGCGACAATGAGGTTCTCACCGGGTTCACACTCGCTCTTTTCAAGTCCGTTCTCGTAATCCTTCAGGAAATGGTTCACCACATCCCGGGGAGAGCCTATCTTCTCAATTCTTCCCTCTTCCAGAAGCAGCGCCTTGTCAGCCATATCTTCTATCACGTTCGAGAAGTGTGATGTGACCACGATGCCCATGCTGTTGTTCTCGGCGGCTGCCTTTAACATGCGGTGGACGACAAGGGCGGTTTCGGGATCGAGCGTCCCGGTCGGTTCATCGGCAAAGAGAACGAACGGCTCTTTCGCAAGTTGTCGTGCAAGAACTACCCGCTGTTTCTCTCCGCCAGAGAGGTCACGGGCTATGTGCATCATTCGGTGCGAGAGCCTGACCTGGTCTATCAGTTCTGCTGCCCGGTTGATGGCTTTTTCCTGGGGATACTCAATATCATCGAGGGCGTGGAGGACGTTTTCGATGACCCTGTCGTCACCATACAGGGCAAAAGTCCTCTGGAACATGATCGCGGTGTGCCGCATGATACGGCTCTTTCTCTCTTCATTCTCCGGCGCCCAGAAATCGATATCCTGAGGTTCCAGCTTTGAATTACATGCCGGGCAGGGGTTGCCGGCAGCACTTCTCCTGGAAATGTATCCACATTTTGGGCATTCTGAAAGATGGTAAAGTATCGATCCGGTGGTCGGGGATTCATCAACACCTCTCATGAGGTGCATGAGAACTGTCTTGCCCGAGCCGCTCCTCCCGATTATCCCCATAATATCTCCTTCCGGAATTTCGAATGAGATATTATCAAGCACTTTTACGCCATCAAACTCCTTTGAGAGGTTTTTCACTGTGATAAACGGATGTGTCATGGTATCCAATTCCAAAAATATTTGTTAATGCATAGAATCCCGAAACATTCGTGATAATGGGACGTGCAGTGCATCCACATGGGGCCCGGGCCATGGTGTGGTATAGCGGCCCCTGTGGTGTCTGCGTTTCATTGCATCTGAATCCGGTACATACGATGTGATCTGGGGCATCCGGGTCCTCTGTCTGATTAAATCACTTTCAGTAAAGGGGGCATAGCCTGTACCAGACGCCATAATTACTCATAAGAGCAAAATTATATAAAATTATGCTAATTACCAAAAATGAGTGATTAGATCTCCTGTTTTTTCCGGAACCTGGGGCAGTCCCTGGGGCACAGCCCTTTGCCGGCTCTCCTGCACCCTGCGATTTCTATGGATTTCCCGGTTATGATCGCGTCAGCGACTTTTTTCCTGGCTGCATGTATATCGCGCCAGACGGTTCGCCTCGACACTCCAAGGACCGAGGCAGCTTCCTCCTGCATAAGGCCCTCCACGTCGATGAGCTTGAGCAGTTCAACCTCCTCGGGCAGCAGGCGGATGACCATCCCTGCTTCATCAGGAAAGCAATCAGGCGAATAACATCTATTCGTGACCGTCTGATCGATCTGGCGTGGAATCCGGGGCCTTCCCCGGTGTGTTGTGTTGGGATCTTTCACCTGTGACGCAGTCATTACTCCTATAATTTTCCCTGATTTGTAATGAGACTTGGTGTTCTCTCTCTCACATGGATATTTTTGATATTCTATCTTACCCGGTTTTCTTTATTCCTGTTCTGGCCCGAACATTGAACAGGAAAGAACGGTAGGAATGGTATTCCAGGAGCGAGGAAAAATACCAGATATTTTCCCTCATTTCCCCGGGAAGACCGTTATGGTGGCCGTCTCAGATGCTACGTGGATATTATCTGCAGATTCGAATGCCTCCAGTATGAGCCTGGAGAGCCTGTCTTTCAGTATTCTCCTGTTTCGGGTATCGGTCACGTATCGGGCATCGAGCGTTACCCAGTTATCAGTCAGGGTGACATACACAGCAGGCTCGGTCTCTCTTTTTGGGAGATAAAACCGTTCGCCGAGCCTCTCTATATCGTCCTGCGCTTTATTGGTGAGTGCTTCGGTCTCTTTATAGAGGATCTCCCTGACAACGGTGGTTGCCGTCCGCCAGTCGCTTTCGTACGTAATCGGGATGAAGAGTTCGTCCCAGATGAACGAGTGATCCCGGGTATAATTTATGGCCACCTTGGAGAGAATGAATCCGTTTGGAATGGAGATCATTCTTCCACTCGCCTGGTCGCCCTGCACCCATCCCTTGATCTCCATCAATGTGGTGCTCATGATGCCGACATCCATCACATCCCCAAAATTACCATCTATCTCGATGCGATCCCCGACCCTCATAAGACTGGTCGCCATGATATACATCCCCCCTACAAAATTCTTGAAGACGTCCTGGAGAGCAAATGCGATTCCTGCACCGATTATACTGTACGTGACCAGGAGGGAAGTCGGGTCTTCCACCCAGATACTGATGGTGACCGCCATAAAAATGACAATGGAGAGGATGTAAAAGAGTTTACTCAGGGTATACCGCGTTTTCTGGTCAGATATGCGGGAAGAGAACAATTTCGGGATGAAAATCTCGAATAGAAAGTATACCACAAAGAGAGCAATGAGGGTCAGTAACAGGTTCTTCAAATATACATGGGGATAGGTGAAATTTACAAGCCAGGTGATCACCGAACCGGTCGCGATCAGTATCAGAACAATGTATTCCCTCATCATGCTCCGTTCCATGGCGCAATCCTCGTCTCTATGCTAGTTGTTATCAGATCATCGTATTTAATAGCGATTGAATTGGACGGGAGGAACCGGCAGGAAACTGCGATGGAAAGGGCTCGCGTTCCAATTAAGAGATCTATCAATCCCTGTCTGTCGAAATCTCCACCAGACGCCTACCGCAAAAAACCACCATCTTGATTTATTACCAGGCGGATAGAGCATACATCATGGTCTTCGAATTCATCCCGAAAGCTATCGGATTTGGATATGCCATCATCGTATTCTTCCTGCTTGTATATCTCTGGTATTCGAGACGGATCACGCGGAGGGGGGCAGTAATATTCCTGATCATCTCTACCGCACTCGGGTTCCTCATATTCTCACCGGTTGCCCCCTGGCAGTTCATGAACCTGGTTCTCCGGGACACGAAGGGCCTTGGCGGACCGCTTCAGGCCGCAGCATTCGGCCTCTTATTCATCCTCGGTTTTACCCTGCTCTTTGGGAGAATATTCTGCGGTCATATCTGCCCTGCCGGGACGCTCCAGGAGCTTGCATACCTGGTGCCCGCCAAAAAGGTGGGGAGACGGTGGAAAAACACCACGATGGCAGTCAGGCTGGGTGCCTTTGTCATATTGATAGCAGCCGCACTCGCATTCTCGATAAACCTCCTCAAATTCATCGGCCTGAAAGATTTCTTCTACCTGGCCGTCGGATCGGCTTCATTTTTTATCTTCCTTGCAATCGTCGTATTCTCGGTCTTCATGTACCGTCCGTTCTGCCGGTTCATCTGCCCGTATGGGTTCCTTCTCTCGTTTGTTGCCGGCTGGAGCCTGTTCAGGTTCCGCCGGACCGACCTGTGCATCCACTGCGGGAAGTGCGAGAAGGTCTGTCCGACCGATGAATCAAAGGAAGGCGACCGGAAGATGGAATGCTACATGTGCGGACGGTGCATTGAAGTCTGTCCCGTGGAAGGAGCGCTGAAATACGAGAGGGGATGAAGAAAGGAGAATACATCTCCTCTATCTCTCGACATTTTTTTGATAAGACCCTCTTTTATGCACATGCTTCTGGACGTGGTAGGCGCCTATGGAACAATCCGTGAACCTCGCATCCCCGCCATCCCGTGCGGGATTCATTAAAGCCACCGCTCCCGGCCAGCCGAACGCATGTACCAGTTGGATTTCATATTTTCCGGCCAGCCGGGAGAGAGACTGAGTGTATCGCGGAGATGATTGTTGCAGTTACACTGGATGCTTGCGATCTCCATGATCATCCTTATTTTAACCAGAAATGAAAGAAGAGACTTTATGGAAGAAGATTATGTCCCTGTGACATGGAAGAACCGCACATTGTTATTATGTTGAAAGGACACCCAGCATATGCATGTTGCCAGAGCGTGGGTGAAGAGGAAAGCACCATGAAAGAGATGAGTCTTGGCCTGGGAGAAGCATTGAGACTGACGCTTGCACATATCAGACCGCTTCCCCCTGAATATGTTTCACTGGTTGACAGCATCGACCGTATTGCCGCATCGGATCTCTTCGCCCTGGTGGATTCTCCTTCTGTTGATACCTCCCGGAAAGACGGGTATGCGGTCATATCCGGCGACGTGGCCGGTGCAACATGCGATGATCCCGTTCGGTTGCGTGTACTGGGAGTAATGGCCGCTGGATGCGAACAGGACATTTCCCTCATGCGGGGCACGGCCGTGAGAGTATTGACCGGGGCCCGTATACCGGCCGGCGCAAATGCCGTCGTATCCGACGAGTTTGTGGAGAAGGACGTCGAAGGAATACGTGTGGAGAACGCTTCAGACCCCCGGAACATCCTCCGCCGTGGAACAGACGTGCTGGCCGGCACATGCATCCTGAAGAAGGGCCAGCAGATATCGCCCATAACCGCCGGGCTTCTCGCCATGTCAGGACATTGCAGGGTTCCGGTCTTTCAAAACCCCCTGGTGGGTATCCTTGGAACAGGCGATGAGATTCTTGCACCGGGGGAGCCCCTGCCCGACGGCAAGCTGTACTCAAGCAATATCGTCACCCTCGCCGGCTGGTGCAGGAGATACCGGATGAAACCGACCCTCGCAATCGTCAGGGATGATCCCGCCGCCATGCAGAGTACGTTGCAGGAAATCTCTGCCCACACCGACGCTATCCTCACAAGCGGAGGGGCATGGACCGGAGATCGCGACCTGGTGGCACACGCGCTCGGAGAACTCGGATGGGAGAAGGTGTTCCACCGGATCCGCATCGGGCCCGGAAAGGCGGTCGGGTTCGGATTACTCAATGCAAAACCCTTATTCGTCCTGCCTGGCGGACCCCCTTCCAATATCATAGCCTTCCTTCAGATCGCGCTGCCCGGGCTTCTTGCGTTGTCCGGCCACCCGAGTCCCGGGTTGCCAGGGATGAGGGCGAGGCTTGCTTCCGCACTCGAGGGAGGCGATCGCGAATGGACCGATTTCTTCTTCGGCACACTCACCTTCGATGACGGATCTCCGACCTTTACTCCCGAGAAGAAGACCAGTCGCCTCTCCAGCATCGCTGAAACAAACGCAGTCGCATCCATAGCTGAAGGATACGATCGCCTTCCGGAGGGGTCGATCATCGAGGTGCAGCTGCTGAACCAGAGCCATGTCATATGATGGGCTGAATGAGAAACAGCATAACAGGAATAATTGTCCGAGGAGATTCCTGCAGGAAAGGAATTGAAGCGTATCAGGATCTTAATTTCTCATTCCAGATAGTCGCGATAAATAAAAGCAACGCTGTCTATCTGAATAAAAACCCGATAAAATTGCCATCAGGAAAAACATCACATGTAGAGTATCAGCTCCAGAATATCAGCTGCATCCCTCACGAATACCGGGCATTTTTCCTTTGTCACACCCTTGCTTCGTGCCTCGAAGCGCTGTTCCTGATCGGATAGGTCGTATCCAGGCAGTTCGGTGCAGTTAATCGTTCCATGCCGGTCCACGAATTCGACGATGAACTCCTGCGTGGCTGCAAATACCTTCTTCTTCGCATCCATATCGTCCGGATCCGTATTTCCGAATTTAAGTCCGATGACCATGAGGGCACCCGCGACGGCCCCGCACATGTTTCCCGTGTATCCGATCCCCGCCCCAAACGGGGTTGCAATCCTGCACGCAGTCTCCTTATCAAGCCCGAATTGTTCGCAATACGTGCATAGTACCGCCTGCGAACAGAAATATCCCCTGTTGAAGAGAGTGACAGCCTCGTCGGAAGATTCCCGATTCATTGGAGAATCTTTGGTCTTTATCAAGGATATTTTTGTCTACCTCCAGAAAAAGACAGAGCGGAACATGAAAAAAATGATGAACCGGATACATCGTATGGGATTGTTCGCCCGTATATCCCCACATGCGATGCCGTGCCGCCGCCCCCGAAGGACGCGCCGGCGGCGGTCCAGTGACTGGATCTTTTTATAGATGGAAAACTACGATCCGGTCTTCCCACATGAAACACTGAAGAGGAATTGTTTTCAGCGGAAGATCTCACCCAGAATAGCCGTTCTCTTACAGCAGCTTCGTCTCGCTCGTCGGCCTCGGGACCTTGACGACAAGCACCCGGAAGGCAGCATCGCTCTCGTTTATCCAGCGATGCGGGATCCTTGCCGGGCTCTCGACCAGGTGGTCGGATCCGACCGTCTCGCGTTCGTCTCCTATCTCGATGATACCGCTTCCTTCGAGAACATAGAAGAATACGTCTACGGGAGTGATATGCTTCTTGAGGGCTTCTCCCGGCTGCAGCGTAATCACGACTGCGGTCGCATTCTCCGTGTCATAGACTTTACGGGCATCCACGTGATGCGGGTTTTGGCTGACGGGCAGATCCAAAATTCTGACGATCTTCATGATAACACCATACCTCTCTCTCAACGAGTATTAAACTGATGTAACTGAAATAGTAACAACAATGGACAATCTGATCCAAAATCTTACACGTCTTGGGCTCAAGGAATACGAATCGCGGGTCTATGCCGCCCTTGTCGGTATCGGGGAGGGAAACGCCCGCCAGATCCATGAAGCGAGCGGCGTTCCACGCCCGCGGGTCTACGATATTGCGGAGGGGCTTGCAAAGATGGGTTTTGTTTCGGTGAGAAGAGGCACCCCGCACCTGTATGTGCCCGTCGAACCCGCGGTTGTCGTCCATCAGTTGAAAAGCGGGACAGAGCAGGCGGCTGTCGATGCTATCCGGGAACTTGAGTCGCTTTCGCTGGATGCCAGGACAAAGCACTCGCCGATCTGGTACGTTCAGGGTGATTGGAGTATCCAGAGACATGTCGGGTCTCTCGTCGCCGGTATTCAGAAAGATATGGCGGTTGTCTGCATGGATTACACCCGGATCGGTGAGTTTTCACGTTTGATTGTTGATGCATCGGCAGATCATCCTGTGAGCATAGTTCTCCCGAATGGCAAACGAGGTATTGCCCGAATGCTCGGCAGCGCTTCACTGCATGTACCCACCTCATTCTGCGAATTCTTTCAGGAGAACATCTTTCAAAAGATATTCCAGGGCCCGATAACTATGGATGGTTCTTCATTTATGCTCGAGTATCTCTTCCTTGCAGATGATCGGGTCTGCATTATCATATACTCCCAGAACGGCGTGCGCAGCGCAGTGATTATTACGCTCCCGTTCATTGCCTTCGTCCAGCGCCAGTACGTGAACAAGATGATCGCCCACTCGGAACGAATTGTTGTGTCGCCTGAAAAAGAAAAAGTTTGATCTATGTATGGACCTCTTCTACCGGGATGTAGGGGGCAAACGCTAGGACATCTTTCTTTATTGCGTCAAGACCAACCCGCTCGACAAACCGGGCTGTCCGTTCCCGTGGTTTGCCGTTCTTCCGGTAATATTCGAGCAGGCGCCTGACGAGATCTTTTGCGTCGGCGGCAGTGAGATTTTTTGCCATCACGTCGCCGATTCGGGGGCGGCCGCCCGAGTTGCCACCAAAAATGACGGTCCAGCCCCTGGTATTGCCCATCACGCCGACATCGCGGAGATAGCTCTCACCGCAGCACCTCGGGCAGCCGGACACTCCTATCTTGAGTTTGGCGGGAAGATTCATGTCCTGGAACATCTCCTCGAGTTCGAGGCCGAGGGTGAGCGAGTCCTGGTTGCCATACCTGCAGACGGCAGTGCCCGGGCATGCCTGGACATAGTGCACGCATGGAGCGGTTGCCTGCCCCACAGTCATGCCGAGTTCGTTCCAGATCTTTTCGATGTCCTCTTTTTTCATGCCGACCAGCACCATGCGCTGGCCTGAAGTCATCTTGATGATCGGGATCCTGTAGCGGCGGACCACTGCGATGATGCTCTCGAGATCTTCCGGGCTGACGATGCCTGCCGGAGTCCGGGGAACGATTGCATAGGTCTCACCATCACGCTGGCGAATTGCGCCTCGTGGTTCATCTTCCATAACCTGTCACCTCTTTTGCGGCAGTGATTGAGCCGCAGAATAGTATCAGGTATATGCCAGAAGGGAAAAGAGTGTTGTAACTCCCAGGGTAACAGTGATATCAAGAACCACGGGTCGGGGGATCAGAGTCCGTGGGCCCATTCTCTAAAAACACCAGTCCTTTCGGTCAAGGAAAATATCCGGCGAGAACCTGGGGTGACAGGTGATGGCTGGTGATAAATAATAAACCGAACAATCGTTGAAAAGTGCTGCTATGGGGATTCCTGATACGGTGTTGGAATCCGCTCCGGATTGTCCCGATTTGGAACGCAGGAGATGATGTTTGTTTTCCGGAATAGGAATGGTATGCTTCTGCAAATTCTTCAAGCGTCATCGCCATGGATTCAAACATCGAAGAATTGCCCATGAAAGGGAGTTCGTGAATGGGAATGTTTATATTCAATGGTACAGAAAAGTCCAGGTCCTTTGAAAAACGACGATTACTGTAATATCCTGAAATTGACGCCCCGAAGTTCCTGCTTTTCCTCCAAGAGTTGCAATTTTCGGTGTGACTATTGTGACCAAGATCTTTTTGATGATCGTATCCAAGTGTTCACTGGATATAGGTGCTTGGATCATACTGAGTAATCACCAACGTGAGGTTGCCATGTCGCAGATGAAGACCGTCCCCAAAACCTGTTTTGTCTGCCATAAATCATCGAAACAGATCTACAATGCGCCCTCCAGGTCTCCCGTTACGGCAGGGACATCGGGAATAGTTCAACTTGATGGTCGTCCAAAGGAACTGACAGCGGAAATTCTTAAAAACCAACTTGAAGTATGTCCACATTGCGGATACATTGCAGAGGACATCGCGGAGAAAACAGGAATCACCAAGGACTTTCTGCAGTCTCCCGATTACTGCGATCTCCAGAATCCGGATATCCCCCCGTCTCCTTCACGGTACATACGTGCTGCACGTATCCAGCTGGAGGAGGACAATCCGGAAAAAGCCATAGAGTATTATCTCTCGGCCGCATGGTCCGCCGACAGCTTACACCACCGGGAGATAGCCGTCTCCTGCCGTAGAAAAGCCCTCTCCCTGATTTTTGCAGGCAACAAAACATTTGCAGACATCCCCTCGGACAAATGGGTTCCGGTCCTTGATACTATGCGGCGGTGTGGTGATTTCGACAGCGTAATTACTTACTGTACCAGTCTTCTGGCTATTGCAGGCCCAACACTAAAGCAGGGACTGGATTACGAACTCTTTTGTGCAAAACAACATGACGACGAACCGCATACCGATCTTGATGCCGCTAACAGCAATCAATACAGGTCAGGAGCGCTGGAGAACAACGAGGAGTTAATCATCGGCGGGAAATCCTACTCCAGTGAAGACGACTGTCATGGCAAGGGGTGGAACTGGGTGGCAGAGACACACACCCTTATCCTCTCCAACTATCATGGCTCGTCAATTGAAGCATCCGGAGACATCACCATCCGGGTGGACCAGTTAGACAACCAGATTTTCAGCACCCATGGGCCGGGAATTTACATACGTGACGGAAATCTGAAATTTTTAGGTTCGGCAATTTTGTCCATCCAGGGAGATGCCCTGGGAATTTTTGTTGAGTCAGGCACATTGGAAATTGCAGCGACAGTCCTCATCATCCGGACAAAGGAGTGCGGAATTTTAGCGGCAGGAACAATCGGTGTCACAAACGGCAGCATACTCGACGTCAGTTCTGAAACAACAGCGATCAAATCGGTGTCGGGTGGATTTAACACAACCATCGGTAACCTGAAGATCTTTGGAAAAACTACAGGAGTTGACCTTGCGGGAGACCTGAATATCTCCGGAGGTGCCCATCAGATCGAGAGTTCCGATGGATATGGAATTTTAATTCATCACGGCTCTGTTGCAGTATCAGATTGTGTTTTTAACTCCGTCTGTAAAGATGTATCTCTCTGCGTGGAGGACGGCAATCTCTCTTTCAATCGTGTAGTAATGGACCTGCACGGAGCCTCCTGTGTGTGGGTAAACGGTTCATGCAGTATTCTATCAGGGGTGTTAAATTTCTCCGGAGAGGAATACGGGTTTTTTGTTTCCAGAGATATGGAGATTTCTGGTAAAAACGAATTCTCCGGAAAAATTGCTATTGAAGTTGGAGGAAACCTGCAGATTCAAAGCGGAAATACTATCGCCTCCGGGGAGATGGGGATATCCGTTGGCGGTAATCTGAACCATGCCGGGGGAGATCTTGTGCTTACCGGGGATACGGCAATGCAGATTGCAGGTAATGCAGAGATCTCTGGTGGCCGGATTATGGGGATTGGCAAGATCAACGGAATCGTGGTGAACGGCTCCTATGCCCAGTTCGATGGGGAGGTATCTGTTTCCGGGGAGGCTGAAGACGGCATGCGGATCTCCGGGGAAAAGATGACCGTGACCTATGGATCCATCACAGTATCCGGCCGAAAGAGCGGACTGGTTGTGACAGGATATGCAGTAATTGAAAGTGTTAATCTCTCGGCTTCCGGTAATGTAGGATTTTCTGTAGGAAAATCGCTGAAAATTGAACGTGGTCGTCTGAAAGTTACTGGCGTGGAGATCGGTCTTTCGGTGAAAGAGGGCAACCTGATCCTTGGTACCGTGGTAAATATGAATGCAAACGGCAATGTGGGAATTTATACGACAAAGGATATCGGCATCCATGGAGCGACCGTCATTGTTACCGGTAGGTTTTGCGGGATTGTATCCGAGAAAGGCAATCTGATTATTACCAACGGGAGAGTGGAGATTACTGCGGATGAGTACGGGGTGCTCATCCCGTCAGGATCAACAAAGATCCCTTGCGGGATTATCAGGATTACCAATTCACGGATGAGGGATTCGGGAGGCTGTGGTATTGTTGTTGAGAAGGGAGATCTCGAATTAGGGGGACTTATTACGATTGATGCCGAAAATTACGCGATATCCGTGCCGTGCGGGGAAATTTCCGTGGTAGCCGGTAATGTTGAGGCTTACGGTTTCCACGCAGGCATTACAGGGAAATCACTGACTATCAAGGAGGCGTCCCTTACCGCTTACGGGAAAACAGAGGGAGCTGTTGTTCTCACGGAGCGGGGACCCTGGAATGATGCAGGAGTCATTGTTCAGGCAGGAAAATCCGGGAAGACCGCGACAGATACGGTTTATTCCGGCCAGCGGTTCCTCCATGCCTATACGGAACAAGTCCCTGATGCATCGTGATGCGGTATGGGAGTCAGGAAGCGTCTCTTTTACGCGGATTATATACCAGTGTAACCGCATGGGTG